>Ga0209208_10008916_pt1 | contig 13278 bp, 9 predicted proteins | sample S1TSphfallax_3_FD_187694 | JGI IMG/M metagenome (GOLD analysis project Ga0209208, IMG submission 187694) | Host-associated microbial communities from peat moss isolated from Minnesota, USA - S1T2_Fd - Sphagnum fallax MG (SPAdes) (version 2) | ecosystem: Host-associated > Plants > Peat moss >...
GTTATATTGTGATCCTCACACTATAGTTGATGATCCAACATTTGATGACTTCAATGCCATAAAAAAAATTTAATAATACCTTTCCCATGAGTTGGTTTTTTTTATCTCAATGGTGGAAAAATGTGTGTGTTTGGCATTCTCATTTGCTGAACATAAGTACCATGTATATCAACATGACCTATTTGGTGTTACAAAATTTTAGCTTATCATGAAAGGATCTTTCAAACTAATTGTGGACAAAGTGAAACAATAGTGTGGGGGTAGCTCAAGGTTTTATTAATGAATTTGAATGATGCTTCCTATAATATCAAGTTATGACGGCACTAGGTGTGGTTTATTTCCAATTTTCAGCAAGAAAGCCAAAGGATGCATAAAATAATTTCACAAATAATTGACTATGTTGAAGGCCACTTTTTGTGCCCCTTGTAAGGTGGGTGAGTTCAGGGAATTAATCCATGCATTATTCTCAACTCACACCTTGGATTTGTAGGTCTTTTATTTCAAAATGATGATGGACATAACTCTAAGCAATTTTTATGAGAGGAAAGTGATTTTAATCCACTTACCAGATTATGACACAAAGATTATAGATCTCCAATTCTCAACCACAAGCTTTTAGAATTCATTAAAATTGTCAAAATTGCAACTGTCCAGGTCTTTGGTTCTGTTGAAAATGAACACATTTTCAACACTGCCAACTTCATGAAGAAAAAATTATAGAATTGGCTAAGCACACACTTGGACCTATGCACCAAATTGCATGGTCCATGTTTTGTTTCATTACAAACTTTTCCCTGTGACCAAACCATTGCTAACTAGCAAGCCAAACATCACTACTATGCAAATGGCTAGTTGAAGGTTGACAACATCCCCAAGTTCCTAAATCCTAACCCCTAGTTGGCACATTGAATTTTGATGATGCCATGATTTTGATGTAGCTAGTGACCATTGATAATATTTGAAATTGAACTAAACACACACTAGTCACTTTTTGTTTCTTCAATATGTCATATATTTACATAATAGGAATGGCAATCAATTATGCATTTTTGAATTTGTTATGTGGTGGTAGCAAGGGTATGGTTGCCATGATGTGATTTTTGAATATCATTTGCAATCAAAATGGGACATTGGACTAACGGTCATTTATGTTTGAATTTGTGAGTAAAGTTACAATAAAACTGAAGGGTACGGTTGTCATTTTTTTAACATTGAATTTTTTTTGTTGTAGGTTGAATGAAAATATTGTTGATGTTTCTTCTTAGCTAGCTCTTTGTGTTGAAGTTGGTTTGACAATTTGCAAATGACCTTCATAAGGTTAAGAATCAAAACCTCACATGCATTGTTATTTTATCATGAATGTCTTTTTGGGGAGTTTCTTTTGCAATCACATAAGTTATGCTACTATATTGGAGATTTATTGGCTCTATGTAGCCAAATTAACTCCCTTTGCCACTGGGCACTTTACATGACAAGTATTATTATTGTCGCCAATTTGCAGACAGTTGCCAAAAAAAACTCACCACCATATCCACCCTCCATTGAAATTTTTTGCCCATTAAGCTCCACTTCACATAAAAATTTAGCCAATTGGGCTGATCAATAGCTGAACTCTATAACCAAATTGGCAACTAGGCATACTTGAAAAAATAAATCACTAGATCAGATATGCATCCACTAATGTTGTAGAAATACCAAAATTTGCAAGAACATGTGCTACTCCAGACATTATCCAACCCTAGCCTATTGCCACCATCAATTTCTCTCCTACATATGAGGCCTTGAATTGCCTTGAATCTATGTGTTAAAAACCGGTTTATGTCACAACAGACAGTTCTTAATCCCCTTGCTATGAATAATTCAATTGCCTTTTGTGCTTGCATTATTTTTGCAACTACCTCCTCCATAGACTTTGGTGTACTTGTTTATGTCATAGGATTTTTGGATCCTTTTGTAGATGTTCCCATCTTTTACACCAATATGCTCCCTATCTCAAATTCAAACGGAAATCCCTCTCCAGATCCTAGTCTGCTAATTGGTACTTGTAGTTCTAATGGCTTAAACATTGCAAAAGAAAGTTGTGTCTCCACTTTTTTCATTTGCAATCCAGTATCTTGTTGACCTTCATGTGTCTATTGTTGTTATTGTTGCAAATGATGTTATAAATGTTATAAATACTATGGACTTCAAGTGGTCTCCATCCAATCTTCATATACATCCCCATTAAAGTGCAGATGTTCCTCACCCTCTAAAAACCTTGTGTCATGTACCCTCTTAACTTCTTGCCTCTACTCCCTCAATTGTCTCTCCTATGGAGATGTCATCTATGGTACCTCTTGCCTCTATTCCTTCAATGGTCTCTCTTGTGGAAATGTCATTTGTGGTACCTTTGTAATCTATCTAACTACCTCTACCATTGTTAGCACAACCCGTACCATTGTTGGCACTATAGATGGTTCCACTTTACCCTTCATCATTTTCTATGCCCTTGCTTTTGTGCTCTCTTGTTCCTTCTTCATTCTTGAGTTTGAGGCTCTTCCTTCCTCAACTTGATTCTTCTTCTTAAGAACATTTTTTGGACAATTTGCTATAGCCTTCTTTTTGTTTTCCAATGTTGTCTACATCTCCTCCCTAGTTCTTTCTAACCTTGGTTGGTGGTTTCTACATATTCTCCTTTTGATGCACAAACATATATTGAATTTTGCTAATACCAAGGCAAATTGACAAGTATATTTCTTATCCCCTTTATTCTCCTTGACATATTTATATCACTGATCTAGCTCACTACATAGACTATTGAATATAATATGTGCCCAATCTACCTTTTGCCCCTTTTTTGCTCTCATCAATGTAATAACATTCTTGTTGTTAAAATATTATACCTTCTCTCTATGATAAATGACAAATATAATGGTAAGATATTTAACAAAATATGGTAGACCCAAATTCTTTGCATTCCACTGATTTGTAGAAAAAATTGTAGGTAAAAGTTTATAATTCTGTAATGCCTGGACTGTTAATGACTCACTAACCTGCCCTTTTGGGTCTTCTACATACCTTTATGCACATATTCCAAAAACAAATACAACCAATTGTTTGTTAATGACATACATTTTATCCTTATGCCCAAAGTAATTTTGTGCCCTTTATTAAGAATGTGTTCAAAAATTCCATCTTCTCTTCACTATAACTTCCAACTCACGCCTTTTGACCTCCATTGCCTTTCATTATGCTTCTACCATCACTTACACCTTTATAGATTACTATACATCCACTTGCACTTATGTGGATGGATGTATTTTTGCCTCAACGACATTATCCTCCCATGCATCCTTTTATGTTGTCTATGCTTTCACAAAGTGTTACTCCATAACTTCGTCTTCCTCCAATTCTTCAATGAACACCAAATCTACTAATGTAGCTCCTAGTCTTATTTGCTTTCTTGCACACCAATGTCGTCTACTTTTGTGTAAAAAATCAATTGCATATGTTCCAATTGTATCTATGTCATGAATTATTGTCTACACAATCCTAAGGAAACCTATCATGGTGTTAAGTTTTCTCTTGCAAGACCTAAACCACTCTTCACCTTCCAAGCTAATGGACCTATTATGAAATAAACTATTAGACACAATATTTATAAATGTTTATGCAATCTTCTTTGGATCACCATATCTATGTGTAACTTTTAATCACAATTGGGAACTTAATATGGTCATGTTCCTTTTAGTTTACCCATCAAATGCATTCTATATTGAGTTTGCTATTCCAAAGCCCTAATAAAATCATCAATTATGGCATAAAAAATATCCTTGCCTTTTTCCCAAATTTTTGTAATCAAGTATTGTGAATTGTTTCAGACAAGTTGTAAGTAAGCGTGTTGGCATCCTCATTAATTGTCAAACCCTATACATAACAAATGGAAAACTTAAACACAACATTGCAAGGCCACACATTAGTCATAACATTGATCATGTGGCATTTACCAATATTTTAAACTCACCAACCTATTGATTTTAACAAACAAATATGAACTAATTGGGAAATGCATAGATTGCAAACCAAATATCTATCGAATAAAATTCCCCCAATGATGAATTCGAAAATGCCAAAAGATTAACCAATGGTTGGACTCTTCAAGGTCAATCCATGTTGCTACATTAGTTGAATGCCACCAAGACCTTGAGACCTCAAAATTTGTGTTAAGTGGGTAAGTTGAATATGTGATTCAAGATGAACAAGGCAATTAGGATAAGGACTAATCAAGGAACTTTGTTAGTTTGAATTTTGAATTTTTGTTGCTTTGGATCATTATGATGTGAGTTGGGATGGTTCCAAAGGGGGGAGTTCTGGAGAAGGAGAAGAGAAAAAGATGAAATAAAGAGTTGGAGTTTTGAAGAAAGAGTAAGAAGAGCTAGAGGTACTTGCAATAGAAAACCACAAATTTTGTTTTGATATAACACAAATTTTAAGTGTTTTTTTGGGATTTTTTTTTCAACAGAACATGGGATTACATTGTAATTGGGATTCATCTTTTCAGTAATACAAAGAAGCACAAATTTTTATAGTGAATTCTATGTTCATTTTTTGTGTGGATTTCCTATAATGTTAGATTATGATGGAATGAATTGTAATCTTGTTTTTGGAATTTTTTATATTGTTTTTTGAAGTGAATTTTTTTGTTATATGCAATAACCATGAATATGATGTTGGAATGAATGGTAGTGTTAAGTTTGTTGAAATTTAAAATAGAAGTATTGAACATAGGCATGTGAAATGTACATTTGTTGTTACAATAGTGTGAAATATTTTGTAGGAATTTAAATTTCACTTCTACCAATTTGCATTTGTTTCATGAAGTGTTTTGGAATTCTTATAATTGTTGCAAATTTCCATGTGTTTTTCCCTCGAATGAAGCACCTAAATAAGTCTATTAATGTGAATTTCCATACACTAAACCCAATGGAAAAGACAAGTTCAAACATCCTTTGTTGGGCAATGGTTGGGAAGGGTTTCCAGATGGGCCAAACACCATTTGCACAACATTCCAATTCGGTTGAACATTGTTTGCCATGAACCCTTTGAATTGTGGCATATGAACTCCATTTGCTTTCATGACCTTCCACACAAAAACTTGAGACTACACATCCTCCAATTGCATGTCACATATTGCAACTATCATGACCATGGCATAGTTTGGGTCATAAACATGGCATGCCATGGTAGTCCAACCTGAAACACGTCTACAATGGTAAAATATCAACCATACCCCTTGCAAATCTCCACCCAACTACATACATGAAACAAGATCAACCCCATTCCCTTTACCTCTTGGGGACATTTTGAACAAGTAAACTTTTGGGAAGCCTTGACAAGGGAAGACATTGTATTGGATATAGTCATAAGGGCAATTTTTTTTTAGCTCAAGAATGTTATCCAATGGGCCATGTCTACAATTCCCATGCCGGAAGGCTGACACAAGATTTTGGATGTTGGATGAAAAAAATGTAAAAAATCTATCCATCAAACCATGAAGATTGACTCCTTGTAGTTTCATTGCATCTATTTCATTAAAGATAAACAATTGAGGATGGCTTGTGCATGAACGTGAAGCTTGAGCTTGGAGCTTTGAAGTTGGAACTTAAAGTTTAATGTGATTTTAATCCACCCACATGGATGAATATGCCCATATATGAATGTTTTCATATGGATTAATGTTTTTTTATCATGGATGAATTTCATTTATGATTGGATTAAATAATAAATCATACAATTTAAAGTAATAATTAATATTAAATACTGAATAATGTTCTAAAATTATAAATTATATTCAAATTTACATGTATACTTTAACATAAATGTGTAATATTAATTTATATACATATAATATATAAAATTTTGCTTAAATTGATGAAAAATTTAATGTAAAAAAAATAATTTACCACATCTTGAATTTCTACTTGATTTTAATATTATAATATAATTTTTTTAGTATATAATTTTTTATCAATAAAAATTAAAACTTTAAATTATCAATTTAAAAATAGAAAATTTTACTTAAATTGATAATTGAAATTATCAATTAATTAAATTTTTTATATTAGTTATATGTATAAAATTAGTCGAAATTAGTTCTTTAGATGTCATAATTTTTTATGTGTGAACTTATATTGATAGTTAGTTTTGAATCATTGTAAAATAATTTTATGATCACATTATGTATGTAATGACACATCATTTTGTCAACATCATTTGCATAGTCATTATTTAGTTATATTTGAAATTATTTTATCCTAGTCACATTTTCATATGATATTTTAAACATCCATGTCATTTTGTCATTAATCGTGGATGCCATATATATCAAAACTTGTAATGAAAAAACGACATCAACTTTCTTGTTACCATGTCATTGTCTACTAATCAAATGCACCATTAATATATGACTACAACTTTTTACATGTAGGATTTGAAGTAATATCCTATTATTACAATCAATTATTAGTTGTTTAAAATATTTGATCATTGATTTCTTGGTTGCAAATGACAAGAATTCTTTTAGTGAACTACAGGAATGATAGGTAGGTAGGAATGGGACCTTGCATGTGTTGGGAGTGGTTTATGAAAATTGAAATTGAAATGTATGGTCAAGATTTTGATTTGCATCAAAGGTAATTTTTTTAAAAAAAGATTTTGAAATATTCTATTTCCTTCAACTTATGTTATGGTCAACAACATTACATTTGCAAGGTAGGGTTCCTAATGGACCTACATGGGCCATAGCTTGAATAATCATTGAAATTTTTGAGCCATGTGGTTCAACAATGCATTTTGAATTAGCAAAGGGGTTATTAGTTTTTATTTGATGCTTTAAATGTTGCCATTGCCATCTCTTTGAAACTTTGTGGGAGTACGAGCATAGGGCAATATCTAGGGCCCAACATTAGTGTTAGTGTGGAAATCTATTTTCGTGTTTTTTTCACTACAATGAAAGAAATATCAGATCCTCAACAAATGCATTAATGCAACAATACAAAGATTACTTAATTCTAAGAAAACCTTCAATTATTTCTTCTTGTGAAATAAGAGCCTCAAACAAGGAATCATTAAGCACAACTAGATTTACTATAAGTGCATATGTATGTCTTGGATTCAAAAAATGATACACCTTCCCCAACACACGAATGAAAATCTTGTTGTCATAGTCTTTTATCACAACCTTGATTTTTTCAAGCCCAATGTATTTTTTGATGCATTGCATTCCCTTATACTATCACTAATGTTGGACCCTGACATCTTTACTCATGAAGTTTTTGCATTCTTGAGCTCATTCACAATTCCAAAATGTAACAAAAGACCAAAAAAATTCAGAAGCTATTTTAAGATCCTAAGTTTCCCATACTCCCAAAACCACCCTATAATTAGAAGAACTTAACTATTGTCTATAAAACTCAGCTTGCTTGCTTTGAAGCCATCACAAACCTCTTTAAATCCATCTCCATGAACAATAGCAATTACTCTGCAATTGTCTATGAATTGTTGTCTTCATAAATTCATACTCATCCCCATGCCTTGGCATTAATGCAAGAAAGGAAACTCCCACATGTTACACAATCAAAGCACACAAAATACATGCAATGCACCTTTTCTACCTCAATGAAACTCCATAAAGCTTCCTTAGTTCCTATCTTCATAAATACAACAATCAAGTCTTACCCTTCTTTCATTAGCTACAATAAAAAGGCAATGTAACATCTACAAACCCTAACTCACACATTCATACTGAATCCAGTTTCTGAAAAATTCCATGTCACAAGTTCCTCATTTACACTATTTATGAGCACAGTGCAAGCAATAGAAACATTGAACATATTGAAGCTCAAAATTTTCAATGTCTTGGGCTGTGTGGGATGGCTAATGTGCTAAACATGAGTTTTGGATTAAATTAATTTTTGTATGAATGGGGGAAAATAATATAAAAATACTTGTTACATATTTATACTAGCCAATTATTACATACCAGCTGTTATATCATTTGCAAAAAATACATATTCATATCAATATTGGCATTTGCCATTTGCTGGAATATATAGAACGGTCGGGTCTATTAAAAAAAATTTAAAAAATCATTACTCATACCATTCTCCTACTTAGGATTTCTGGACCCGGCAATACTTGTGCCTGTCTGGTATAGGTACCTAAAAGGTGATACCAGCAACACTGGAAAAAAAACCCTAATTAGGTTTTCTGGACTCGTTCGTTCATATGCACGCATGCATGCACGCACGCATCCTGGCGTTAACAAACAACAAGAATAAAAAAAACACAATAGTCTATTGGAAGGAGGAGGAGGAGGTGGAGGAGACATGGGGGTGGGAGGGGGATTTTGGGATGAGCTACGGGTGGTGAAGAAATGCCAGGAGCTGGAATGGTTGCGCCACAAGAAATTGGCAATAGATTTGTCTTACTGGATTGTGCAACAGAACTTGGCTGTCAAGGGACTTGCGCGCAAACCCCATCTCCGACTGCTGCTCTTCCGCGTCGTCAAAGTAGTGGCCGGGGTATGTATGACATTGTTGTTGCTGAAACATCTCTCTCTCTCTCTCTCTCTCTCTCTCTCTCTCTCTCTCTCTCTCTCTCTCGCGTTGTGGTTGTTGTTGTTGATTTTTCCTCATCATCAATGCCTTCCATGTTTTGCTTACAGAAGCGCTGCCAGTTGAAGAAGGTACTGCATGCAGCAGCAAAAGGGTTTAGGGTTGTAACTTCTTTCCGGCTTCTTCTTCATGATGACGATGACAATACAACAGGAGAATGCTTGCAGGTAGGAGCATTACCAGTGTTCATTGTCGATGGCAGTGCACCTCCAGAAAAGCTGCAAGCTCGCATCAAGAGATTCAACCGCATGATGCATATTCAGCCTGTACTACCACCAGCACCAGCACCACCACAGTCACCTCTTCCTCCAGCTGCTGAGTCCTTTCCCTCCTCACCAGAGTTGAAGAATATTGGCACTAGTGCTTTTCAACAAAGCATTGATGAGTGCGTGGTGCGCATCATGTATCATCTATTTCTTCATTGTTTCTGTTGTTGCTTGGAATCTATGAATTCACTACACGCCCTCCTACATAGCAAATGTGGGTAGCAACATGAACGCAAATGTGGAATGGAGAGATCAAGCACCCTTTACCCTAGAACCTTCACTTTGTATGAATCCGGTGGGATTGATCTTCTTCTATCTGACTTGTGCTTGGAAAGGAGCTTTTGGAGCTCCTTGGAATGCCAGTCATGCGAGCCAAATGGGAGGCAGAGGCACTTTGTGCAGAGCTGGATCGAGAGGGATGGGTGGATGCATGTGTCACCCCTGACAGTGATGCCTTTCTCCATGGTGCCAAGTGCATCATCAAATACTTGCAACTAGATCCACGGGTGAGTTTCTTTTCTTTGCATTCATTGATAAGGAAATTGTTATTCCTTAATAAGTCATGCAAATCAAAAGCTTAGTTTGATTGTGCGTTTCTGAGGGAGGTCCTAATCTACACAATGGTTCTCTTGGTAAATTCTGTGACCAGGATCCGTTAGTGGAGACCTACACATCCATGGACATAGAGACCATGCTTGGTCTCCAACAGAAACACATGGTAGCTTTAGCTCTTTTGATCGGCTGTGATTACGATTTGAAGGGCGTTGAGGGTATTGGATGCAGCCATGCCATGCGTTTTGTTCGCTCTTTTCCAGAAGCAGAGATTCTGGACAGGTCTGGATTTCTCCATGTTCCAAATTTATGGCTGGCCAGGACAAGGAGTTTGCTTATGCAACAATACTGATGTCCTCACTCTTTGTTCTATTGTAGATTCAACTCAGTTTTGTCTCCAGCAGTAGAATGTCAATGTATTGTGTTTCAAGCATTTCAACTCTTGGATATTAGACAATGACAAGTGATTTTCATTTATTTGGATTGGCTGATTAGTCACCTGTGAATTAGGCTCCGGACTTGGGGACGAGGTGAAGGTATGTCAGCCAACATGGAGATGGCAAGTTACAGCAGTAGTGAATCAGAGGGTGCGAAAGATCATCAGAAAATACGTCGCAAACTTAGTTTTGGGAGCTGTGTGACCAAAGGTGACAACCAGTCAAAAAGAAGTCCAGTGCATTGTTCCAACTGTGGACATCCTGGGAACAAAAGAGACCACATGACATCTGGGTGCCCTCTCTGTGAAAATGTAGTTGAGGGCACAGACACATTGAACTCCGGTTGTCGAAAGAAGACAAAAGGGTTCCAATGTGTATGCAAGGATTGCTCCAAAGTGAGCAATACTATTCCTTATCAAAAGATGAAGACTTGAATATAAAGATTGACAGACATATGTTTTCAACTTTGGTGGAAGGTTGTTTGTGAACATTCCTTTGATATTGCCTTATGCACACATGTCCAAGTGTTCATTCTCATTCTCATACGAGAAGCAAAAATACCACACATTTGGGCAACCCACTGGACAGTAGTGCCAGTTTTCAGTTATGTGCAGAAATGATGGGTGGTTGTTTTTAAGTCTGCAGAAGTGGAAGTTGAAGAAGAGGAGACAACAGCAAGGTTGGTGGGAGAAGTTCCAAAGTAAGATGGCTAAGACTGATGGATTTCCAAGTGAACACATCATTAACATATTTCTTCGTCCTGGTTCAAGCAACTTGGCAGGTGTGTGCTCTTCTTCAGAGACCACACAGCACATAGAGAACTATTCACTTGAAAATATTTTCTAGTGCTGCTGTCAAACTTTAATGTAGGTTGGTGGAAACAGATTGCATATGGAAATTGTACACCATAGATAGAAAAGAGTTTTTTTTAATGGTCTTTTCACTTAGAAAGAGCTGCTGCAAAATAGTGAGAAAGGAAGAGAGGGAGGCAGCAGAATGTGCTCTTTGTCTTGACTTCATTTTCCATGTATTCAGATTATGACTAAGGAATAGGGTATGAATATCCCATGCTGCAGATGATGGCTCTCCTGCTGATCTGATAAAGTGGCACACTCCAAACTTGGAAGGTCTTGAAAAGTTTCTGGCATTGCATCTGTATTGGGAGCCCTATTATGTTCGCCAAAGAGTACTTCCACTGCTCTCCCACACTTGTCTCAAGGCAATGGCTGTGAGGGAAGGGTCAGAGCAAAGACCAAGTGCAGTGGAATCCACAGAAGAAATGATCAATGGACTGTTTACTCCACACTCCATTCTACGCATCAAAGTTGATCACTTCAAGCCCTACTACATGCTAAGGTGGCAGTGTTTAGCTGGTCATCCTTCAGATCATGAGTGGCTTGGCCTTGGCAGGAAAAATAGTCAGTCACTCAAAAGAGATGAATCGGAACAAGAGCAGGTGGGCTTAGATGATGATGCCAATGACTGTACAGCCAATGTTGAAACTGGAGACTTAGGTAGTCAATGTGTATTCACTACCAATGAAAACATGGAGCTGGTGAAGGAAGCGTGCCCGAAGCTGGTGGAAGCATTCCTGCAGGATCAGGTTAGGAAGAAACTTTGTGTAGTTTCATGGAGCTTTGAAGTGGGTGTGATGTTGCTTGGTCAATTCATATCTGAATAATTGTGGTTGCATCCAGGCCATGAAGGAGGAGTTAAAGACTAAGAAGAAGAAGGGATCAAAAAGGAAAAAGGAAGAGTCAGAGAACACCGGGCACCACCAGCTCAGCATCACCACTTTCTTCAAATTCAAGAAAGGAGAGGGGAACATAAGAATGTGTGATTCTTCCTATAAGCTGACTTTGGATCCACCTGACTTGGGATCCAAAACATGGGAAACATCAGTGAGTGGATCAGGCAGGCAAAGTGAGGTAATTGAAGATCCAGATGAAGATTGCTATATGATCAACCCATCAGCATTTCAAAGGAGTGCTGAACAGATCAGAACAGTCTGCTCAACTCTATCAAGCTCCACCAAGATTGATGCACCAACCTGTGTGAGAAGAAAACTCTTTCCAAGTATGTACTAGCCACAATGTGAAACGAGGAGGCCCAAGTTGTTTTCCTCCTTGAATCTTTGTACAAAAAACCTTGTTTTGACGGCAAGTCAGATCGCATCCATGATCTGAAGAGGAAAACTTGTTTTCTTCTCCTGAAACTCAAGTTGTACAGCAGGAACTGTATTTTGTGCACATAGTATTCGATACCTCACGGAGGAGCTGAATTTGTCTCACTGCTCAGATCCTTATTCTGTACTTAAGACTAATAGTGCAGTCCGTTGCTCATTTGTGAGGTGACCATAAAATTTTATTTGGGCAGGTGAAATCATTCTGTTCATGGTTGTGATAGAAACTCAGGAAGCAGATTTTGGGCAGATTAATATGTACTTATCTACATCCACTATTGGGAGCTGATGAAGTCAATGGGTTGACACAGCAGCTCATTGCTTGTATTTGTGATGAAGTTGAAAATGTGACACTCTGTGAGTGACTTTCGGCAGGTTATTATGACCGCACTCATTGTCATGTTCCATTTCGAAGTGTTGGTTCTGGAGATTTCTTTGCAATCTCATAGCTATCTGTTTTCTTGATTGTGTGGGAGTTAGTTCAATGTTCCCCCTCACTTTTTCTTTTTGGAGTAAAGAGACTGTCAAGAGCAAAGATTGGACATTTTCTTTATTTTTCATGAGGTTAATGCCACTTCTCTCACAACTAGATCTTGTCTTCAGAGTGTGCACACAGCCATCAGCAAATCTCCATTGTAGAGATTATGTGTTTTTCCAGGATGTTCAATCACCCCACTAAGGATGACAAAGAAGCATGTCATGGATGGCATCTATTTACCTGTTGATGACACCCAATTCCTATAACACCTATAGAATACCTAGATAGTTTGTAGAGTGATAGAATAATATATGCACTATATCTGTATTGTATAATTTCTTGTTCATCGACATTCATTCATTTTTAATGTTTTTAATGGAAAATTTTAAATTCACACCTTTTTTGGTTAAATTCACACCCTTTCTCCGCATCGTGGTCAAGAAACGCGGCAGACCTGCAGGCTCTAAGAACAAGACAAGCACGACCAGGGTGTGAATTTAACCAAAAAAGGTGCGAATTAAAAAATTTCCTTTTTAATATGCTTAATTTTTGGCACTTGGTGACACAAAATAAATCCAGTGGGACTCGTACAAAGGATTTTTGTGAAAAAGTTGTTCAGGGTTGCCAATTTTGAGGAATTAATTTAGACAATAGGTTCCAGCAGGTTGCCAAAATAAAGCAGGATTCTTAGATTTTTCTACATTCCTCT
>Ga0209208_10008917_pt1 | contig 13278 bp, 16 predicted proteins | sample S1TSphfallax_3_FD_187694 | JGI IMG/M metagenome (GOLD analysis project Ga0209208, IMG submission 187694) | Host-associated microbial communities from peat moss isolated from Minnesota, USA - S1T2_Fd - Sphagnum fallax MG (SPAdes) (version 2) | ecosystem: Host-associated > Plants > Peat moss >...
ATATATAACTTGTGAATGAAATGCAAGCATTCTTGATGCATCTGTGTGAGAAGACATTGTGGGAAATGTGAATTATGTCGAGCGATGTGTTGCTAGGTCTGTCAGTTTTCAAATTACAAACAGATCGACAGTAGAGCAAGGAGATGGTTTGAGCCTGAGGAGGAATAGGTGTCCGTCGATGAGAGATTGATCAGCAGAGTTAGGTCGGTAGGGTCTATAGTAGGCAGTGTATCAGCTGTAGGATTCGTGGACCCTCACTTTTGGTCACATAGCTATGTGTAAAACTAGATGAGTTCAAGGTAAAATATCATGGCATGGTATTTTAGACCTTAATCTGAAATCCTATTAGAGTTTCCCTGGAAAGGCACCATGTCTTTGGGCCTCCTTTCACCCCCCTATCCTCTCTTTGAGTGAGGTCAGCAAAGTAAGGAAATTTTTATTAAATCTGGGTATGAAATGCTGAAATTCAGCATTTGATGCATTAGGTTCGAGAGTAATCATGGTAGTTGTAGGCGTAGGAGCAGTAAAAATATATGTAGCAGCAGGAAAGAGGGGTCAAAACAGGGTGAAACTGAGTGTACCCAAAAAAAAGTACATTAGCATTCAACCAGGGTTTCACCCGGTTTTGGACCGAACTCAGGGTTCTGGTGCTGTGTTTTCCTTGACTTTACGGAAAACTCTATTAATCTGCCAATAAATTTACTAATTTCCCCTACTAATTTTCCTCTGTCCCAAAGTGGGTACTGGCGGCGAGGGCGGTGACTGTGCATGGGCGAGGTACTTGCTTACTGTGGGTGGTAAATACTGGCATTTGCGCCTGGTTGCATTCGAACCCGCAACCCGTCGCTACAGAAGATGGTGATGCTTATCCTCAGGATTGCATTACACAAAGAGCATCATTACTAGAAAACAGAAACGCTAGTTTGATTGTGGATCTGCGTGTGAGGGTGTGAGATCAATCTCTGGCTATAAGTTTTTGTTCGCTGCAAACACCGAGAAGAAGCACAAGGTGTGTTTTCTCTCCTTCCTCTTCCAGTGTATTTTGTTTGAAAATGTTGCGGTATTTGCTTTCTTGCTTGGATGGGGGCTTGGTTCCTTTGTTTTTTGAATGAGCATTTGCTTTTTTCTTTTCTTTGGGTGGAAGTATTGTGGTGTTTGCTTGGATGCATATTTTCATTTTTTTAAATTTTGGTGAAAGTGTTGCGGTGTTTGCTTGGATAGGTTTTTGGTTTTGTTTTGTCGATTGCTGTTTGGTGTGGGTAATACCGGCGGAAGTTTTGTTTTTCGGTCGGGTGGAACTCTAAAATCCTGGGTTTTGGTAGTAGAGCAAGGAGAGAGGCACAAAGTGTGATGATGGCGATGATGGTGGAGTGCATGGCGGGAGCAACTTCGGTTGCAGTGGGAGCGACGGCGCCATTTCTGTGTCGCACACGCATGTCCTCCTTCGCATTTCCTGATGCATTTTTGGCTAGAATCCCTAGCGTTGGGCGCGGGAGAGGTTCGTGGTCTAAAGTCTCATGCGGGCTTTCGCCACACAGCTTGCGGGTGATTGCAAAGGGCTTAGGTAATATGCTGAGGAGAAAATCTGAATTCATCAATGTATTGGTTTCTTTTTTGTGGTCCCTTTGATGGTGGTTTTACTTGTTGTGAGAAGCTAATCAGGGAATTGGGACATCATCAATGGGGATAGTGAGGGCACAGTCACAAGCTGCCAGTGACGATGCAGCAGTTGCATCAGTTCCCACTACTTTCAAACATCTGCTACTACCAATCATGGACAAGAATCCTTATCTGTCTGCAGCGACTCAGCAGGTTCAAAATCTGTACTCATTGCTTTGTGGCCTCAGTTTCAATGTAGCATTTGCAGTGTTGCAACTAGGAAGTGCATGATCTGGTGTTTGTTCTCTCGTTTTCTCTGTAGTTGGGGCTCCATGATGAGCCATGGCAAGGCAGAAACAAATAGCCTGATGGAAACTTTCGGCACTCTTCTTCTAGGCTGCAGCCACCACTACATCCCTTGCCAATATGTATGGTGCTGACATCACAGTTGTTGGTATGTATCCATGCCTAAGGGGTGGGTTACTGGCTGTCCGCATCCATATTGTGATTCTGCTTGCCTGCATGCCCCTCTTGTTTCCCACTTTCGAATGGCCTGCTTGTAAAACCATCTGCAGGAATGAACTTCTATCCACAAGCTACTTTTTTGTGTGGATTTTGCAGTGATTGATGAAGATCAGTCAGAGACAACAGAGGATCATGAAGTACGGATGAAGAATATACGGTGGCATCTTGCTGAAGGTCTGTTGCATTGCCTTGGTGTTTGGCTTGCCAACCATATGGTTCAACCGTACATGACTTTTTTTTGGCCTTTCTATGGTCAATAGCATCGAATGTTTAATGACTGTGGTTTGATCATATATTGTATGGTGTATGACTCATTGTATCTTGTTGAATCCTACAAGCCCTGCTGGGTTGGCCTCAGTTCCCTATCACTATGGAACAGACATCGTGCTGTCACAGAAATTGCTTTTGTCATTTGGGAAAGCATGTCACAAGAAGATAGTCCTTACCCTACTGGCCTTACCATGGTTCCTTGTTGATGTTGCAGGAGGGTTCAAAGAGTTCAGGTTGGTGGAGAGACTGGGAGAGGGAAAACGTCCAGCAGCTGTGATAGGGGAGGTGGCTGATGACATGGGCTTAGACCTAGTAGTTCTCAGCATGGAGTCCATACACTCGAAGCATATAGACAGCAATCTACTAGCAGAATTTGTTCCCTGTCCTGTCCTCTTACTACCACTATGAAGGGTCACTAGGAAGACCAGAAGTGTGAACAAAAAGTTTTGCAAGGACAAGACTTAATCTCTTATACAGGCCGTTTATCTGATGCGATTGCCATGGAGCATGTGCAGGGGAAGGAGTGATAATCAAGCACATATCTGATAGACTCTCAAAGATTCCAACCTTAAAATTTGAAAATTTGTATTGTAGATTTTCACTTTGTTTTGACACAATCAGTTTTTTTAAGACCCAGTCACACTTTGATAATATGGTTTGAAGTTTGCAAACATGACACATAGTGTACAGCAAGCTGTGGTCTGCAAGCACAATCTTTAGTACCTTAAGTGATTTCCATCTGTCACTTGATCACTGAATGTTTGACCAAGCAAATGAACTCGGTTATGAAGAGCTATAAAACATGAACCACCTGCCCTGGTCTCTAAAGTTGTCATTTGATCACTGAATGTTCGACAAGCAACTGAACTCAGTTATGAAGAGCTATAAAACATGAACCACCTGCCCTGTTCTTTAAAGTTGTCATTTGATCACTGAATGTTTGACAAGCAACTGGACTCAGTTATGAAAAGCTATAAAATATGAACCACCTGCCCTGTTCTCTAAGATTAGGTAGTTGTGAGTTGGATATTTGGTTGCATGGTTATGATTTGACAACAAAATTTAGCTTCTTGCAGTGTTGCTGTTCCCAGGTGATATGGATAACCTTTTAAGCTGCTTTCACATTGCAAGATTAAATGTATGAACTATCAACCCCCAATTGCTGTCAATGTGACACTGAACTTTAGGTGTTCGGAGTGATAACTAATTGGAACAACCCAGTCTGCTGTTGCTGTCCTGTGTGCATGGTCTGTACAGATTCTCCACACAAAGTTCAGGCTGGAGATCCATTCTAGATTGTAAGCTCTGTCCATGTTCTGTACAGATTGTCCAAAGATTCAGATTGAGCATTCTATATTCCATGGTTTACTGTGTATTCTCTGCATAGATTCAGGCTGGAGAGATTCTGGATTCTAGATCATGTAAGCTTGCAATTCATGTAGGGGGTCATTTTCCCCCCTTCTTCTTCTCTCCTTTCCTCTCCTCATCCATCTTGATCCATTCCGGTCCACATTTTTCTTGACAAGAGGAGATGTATGCTTGAAAATCTCATTCGATCGCACATATTTGTCGACGATGGAACATGTCGTCGTGTCAACAAGACGGAAATAGGGTTTATGGTTTCCGGATGGAAAAAGGCATTTTGCTCATCCACATAGGGCTATGGAGGGTTTGGCCCTATCCTCTTCGAAGTGAATGGTAGAGGGATCTACCACGCACTCTGTTATCGGGCTTCTCCTCGTTGCGCTCCGCTTTTCTATTATTTAGCATCCTATTGAGGTCGATATATTCTAGTTGGGTTTGGTTTCGCTGAATCTCTGAGCCTCTCTTGAAAGACGCGTGATTCTCTAGCTCAGCAATTCTGTGCAACTCTCTCAGGAATTGGGTCCCGCCTTGTTTGTTCTAAGAGATGTCCGTGTAAACTTTTCCTTTTGGTCTCATTGTTTTCTCTGTCTCTCTGTCTCTGTGTACTTGTGTTTGACTGTGGGGCAAAGATCACAGTGGTTTTGCCGCAGGTGATGGGAGTTTGCCACGTTCCATGCTTGGGGTGTGCTGTTGCAATTCAGAGGTAATGATTCTCTCTTTCTCGATTAAGCCCTCTCTTTCTCTGTTGCATCCCAAGAGGCCTGTTTTTCATAATGTCGGTTGAAATCTTCTGAAGAGAATTTTCCTTGGTGAGCTGCAAACACTGTTTTCCCCCTATATTCGCCAATCCTTTTTCTCCCTTCAGAAAGTTGTGCCCTTTTCTACTTCACTTTCTGTGTCCCCACAACCCTTTCTGCTGTCCCTGGAGTCGATAATCAGAAGCTGGAGGCGTGCAAAGGCTCTGGATCATCTGAGTACATATGAGCCTGAGTATCTTTGCCTTTACAATCTGACGGGTCTTGTTAACTTCATTTTACATGGTTTTGGTTGCAGGTCAGTGGTGAAGGATGGCTCTCCCTCCACCTGGAGTTCTCCAAGCACCACCTTTTTCTCTTCCTTGAATCTCTGTGTGTGCTCAAGTGGTGTAGTCTCAAAGACATCATGCCCTGGGGCCAGCTGCCTGGTGAAGAAACAATCTTTGAGTGGTGGCACTGAGCATGGAGTTCTTGCAATGGCTGTAACTACAGTCTTGTCTGAGGTTGAAACCACTGGAACATTGTTGTCCCTACAGCTCATGCAGATAGGGGATCCCTCCAATGTAGAACACAGAGCACAAGAAAGCCTTGCTTCCCAAATTGTGGATGAACCAAATGTTGACAGCATTCCTGAGAAGGAAATTGTAAGGCGCCAGAGAATAGCCCAATCTAACAAGGGAAAAGTACCATGGAACAAGGGCAGACGACACCCTCCAGGTATTTTGTGTTTCTTTTTCATATGTGATAATGAGGTGGATACCCTCCATTTTCCTTGGTTTTGGTGATGATTCTTGTGGAATGCTGTTGTAGAGTTCTGAGGAAGGGTTGACATGCTTCTTTTGTGTTTTCTTGCTGCAGAAACAATTGCGAGAATTCGAGAAAAAACACAAGAAGCAATGAACAAGCCACAGGTGCTCTCTCTGTCCTTGTTCTTCCCTTTCTCCCTGCGTGGATCACAACCTGAAAATCCACTCCAATGTTCCTAAAAGGCAGTTCCATGGGAAAGTCAGGCCCAATTAGATAATCTGATGGAATCCATGTTCAGTCTATCCACTAAGTTTCCCGTCTTAACCCATAAGTCCCAATAAATGATCAATAGCTGCACTCAAAATTCTGGGGGCACTCTGTTGTATTCATTGAAGACAGTTACCATGATGCCAATAGTCTAAAGGTCAGGACTCATAGCCCTCTTGAAATTGGTTGTGAGCTCAAACCCAATTGGATGCATGCTAGAGATACCCACTAGAGCTGACCAGTTATTATGAGGGTCATTGAAGTCAAGCAAGTCATCCAAATTGTGGGGAGTAGGGGCATCTGGGTCCTATGAGAAACGTGCGAGAAGCACAGAATTTCTTGCGATTGCATTTGGAAAGTATCCACCTCTGATAAGGAGGCAAGAAGGCTAAGTTAGTGATCCTCCCTTCTTGTTGGCAGACCTGGTGTGATTCTTCTTGTTGGAGTGCATATGGTGAACCCTTTCTCCTAAATTGTGTTTCATTTTGGCATTCTCTTGGTGGTTACAGGTCCGGGCCAAGCTGCGACAGAATGGTAGAGCTCACAGGTAGGACTTAGATACCATCCAGACCACATACTCCACAAGATATGAAGAGATCTTGTATAATTGGCCTTATAATCATGCCATCAGTTGTCTGTGGACTTTACAGAGCTCTCCTCATAGGATTTTCTTATGTGCACAGCTGTGAATCTAAGGAAAAGATACGACTAAAGATGAAGATCGTATGGGACAGAAAAAGGACCAAGGCATCCATTGAAAGGATGTGTGTCAGAGACTGGCAAGAGGCAGTGGCAGAGGCTGCAAAACAAGGAGGGCTGGGTGATGAGGAGGTTGAGTGGGATACATATAAAAATCTCAAACAGCAAATACGACTTGAACAACTTACTGCTGCAAAACAAGACCGGATCCAATTGAAAGAAGAAAGCAGGGCAATGAGAAAAGCCATGAGAGGCAATGGCTATTCCTTGGAGCATCGGATGAAGATATCAGAAGCCATCCGAGCGAAATGGGAAGATCCGGTGAACATCATCAAACCTTTTGGTTTCCTGCAATGCTTAAAGGGTAAACTGACAGTTGCATACAAGAGAAAAGGGGAGATATGCAGGGTGATTTGATTTGTTCATGATTGAGGATGCAGGAATATCGTGAGAAGACAGTGGCAAGCATGCATAAGCGGACAGGACTCTACACTGTCAGAAGGGTAAAGTCAAGTGCACGCAAGGAGCATCGGCATAGGTCCACTCCAGATAAAAGGTTCATTTCAGAGGTTTTAGCAGATGATAATGCACAAGAACTGCACAGAACATCTGCACCTGACCAGTTCAAAAAACCTCCTCATGTCATCCAGCAGACAACAGTACGACAAAAGATGATGTTTTCTTCAGAAGATGAGAAAGTTTCCAAGAAGAGAGTGGAAGTGTCTCATACTGAGCCCAAGTACTCAGTGCTGGAGGTTAGGGCTTCAGAGGTTCCATGTAATGGTTTTAGAAATCATATACCTCAGGAGTCTGCTCAGTCCATTGTAGATTTGCCTGCTTTTGCTTCCTACACTGATCCACTGGCAAGTCAAAAGCTGGAGAAGATCAAGCAGCTTCGAGAATCACGGCTGCAGATGGAGTCAAAACGAAGGGAGGCTGCTGATCGAGCAAGGTGAGATCTAAGCATGAGCACAACCTGAAAGTTTTGTTGTGCAGTATGCCGTGGGATTCTGTCAAGCATAAGAATAGGTTCTTTTTGGACCTCAATTATACTTAGATAAATGAGGCCAAGATTGTCATGAAAGGTCTGAGTTGAGCAAAAACTAGTTCAATACAGCTAAGGACAGCTTGATATTGATGACAGCCTGATTTTTCTTAACTGCATAGAAGAGCCATGAAAGAGGGCTCTAAATGTGTTGTGTGGGTTGGGAATGCAGGCTACTGATGGCAGAAGCTGAGAGAGCAGCACTTGTCTTGGAATCAGCAGCCCGAACTGATAAGGCAGCCTTAGCTACATTAAATGAGACACGCCGCCTCTTGGCAGAAGCTGCCCGCTCTATGCAAATGGCAGAATCAGGTAGAGTTGATTATCCATTGTTGCCTGAGCTTACTTCTTCTGGGTATGGCAATGGCATGCAAAGGGGAACATATTTCTCACCATCAGCATGTTCTCCAAAACAATCAGTTACAAGCACTCGAAACCCATCAGGTGGCAGTTTAGAAGTCATTGATGTTCCTAGAGTTAGTCACTTCAGTCCAGACAACCCACAAAGTTGCCAACTTGAAACTGGCACAAGAGGAATTACAGATAGTGACTCTGCAACCACAGAGTTGACATCCATGTTGGTTGGCAGCTTTAGTAGACTGACAGCTAGAGAAATATGTCTAGTAAGTGCCACAAGGCAGGATCAACAAGAGAATAACTTTCAAACTGCTGCTGCACCTCTTGGAAGCAACAGCAGGATAAAGGTGAAGAAGTGGTACAAGGACAATGAACTTCTAATGGAGGATATGGAGAAGCAGTTTCTAATGGAGGAGATGGGTAACAACAGCTGAAAGTAGTTGTCATGTATGTACAGTACTTGTGTGGCAGATTAAATGCAAAGCTGGTCACCTTCTGTATTCTGCAGAAATTGACTGGTGAGAAATAAGGCTGCTAGTGTCCTTCATTTATGTATTATAGAAAACTGCATTCACATTGAATAATTACACAGATTTTTGTGACATGTAGAGCACTAATAGGATACAATAGCATTGCTATCCTCACTGCCTATACTAAAATTAAGCGCCAATACATACTGGCCAAGTTGCATAATGAAGACATGAGACTTCTCATGGTCCAGAATGCGATGTCTTGGACCTGACACAAGTAATAAGATGTTTGGCTGTTTATGACAGCCAGGTTCAAGGTCAAATGGCTCATAACAGCTCCTTAATACAAATGAGTTCAGAATGAAACGGAAATCACATCTGTCAATAAAGCCATAAAATTTTGGTTCTCACACCTCAACCTTTGTGTGCAAAAAGGTTTCCTTTTGACTTCATGCAACATACTGTTCATGAAACTCTAATTCTTCTGACATGCTCACATAATTAAATTGGAGAATGTTGCTTCCAAGTTTACTTACATGGGTCCATGCCTTCCTCACATCTCAATCACAAAAAGTACCATCAGTAGCTATCTTATTGCTTGGCCTGCACAGTGTTAGAAACACCAATCAGCATTAAGAATTCCTACAAGTTATGAGTTATCGTATGTACCATGACCCTTTTTCATATTGCAACAAAACAAAACCAAATGCCAACATGTACATGCCTGAAGGTTGTATCCTCTACCTTACTTCAGAGTTAAGATGCTCACCTGGGAGTAGAGGAAGGTTCCCAAAATTGCAATGGCTGCACCAACAGCATTCACAGGCAAAACAGGTGTGTGGAACACGATAATTGAAGATACAATCACACTCACACGCTTCATGGTATTGCCAACACTGAATGTAAGAGGAGATATCTCATTAAGAGACATGTAAGACACCTGGTTGTACAGATGGTAGAATACACTCTGTGCCAACACCCACCTGTTTGGGATACACAGTGAATAGATATAGTTAGATAATTACACTGATGCATCCACAAAGACTAGACTGCTCCAGTAAGCCCACTGAGGAAAAAACTCCCCTGAGAAAGACTACACTTTTCAAGATCCTGCAAGATATTTGAATTGCACCACAAATTGACAGGTAACAAATTGGAAGCATATACAAGTTACAACCGATGAATCCATCACAGCATTAGTGGCTGTGGGTAAAATAATTGCTTACCAGACGAATTGTTGACCCACAGTCTCAGAGGCCTGTTGCCACCCTGTAGCCCACAACTTTGGGCCTTCAACAGCAAATGCAAATGGGGTTAGAAACAGCAATGACATCATACTCAGACATGCATAGTAGTTCATGCCACCCACTTTGTTACTCTTCACCATCCCTCGCTTTGAGAAGATATTGCGGAACACAAATGCAATGTTGGAGACCATGGCTCCCACAAATCCTGCCACAGCCAATTATGCACAATTTCAGATACCCTGGTAACTCACATGATGCTGCAATCTTCATGCTTTATCTGCAAGAAAAAAAGGGGACAATGGTCAAAGCAGAAGACTCACTCACTCCTTAATAGAAATTGGAAGCAGGGGAACAAAATATACCTGTAATATTGAAGTTCAGCTCTGTGGCAGCGGTCAAGGCACAACCACCAACTATGGGTATAAGAGACAGATACACAGGCAAGGGGAAGTTCTCCCCCAGGAGGAATCTGGAAATCAGCACGCTGAAAGCAGGTTCAGCACTCTTGATAATGTGGGTAAATGAAACAGCAACCTTTGACATGCTCACAGTTGCAGCCACATGACCGATAGTGTGGGCCAGCGCCACCTGCATTACAAGGAATCTGATATCTTCAATTCTCCTCTTGGAAGCCTTAGAAACATGGGAGCAACTGAAGACTACTACTGTAAAAGGTAAGGAAATTAACAAAGTTTGCCTAAATTGGTTCTTTGACCTGTGCACAATGACAAAACATCAATCTGAACTCGGTGGTGCAACAATTTCAGAGATTTGGTTGTCCATGAACATCTCCCTGCCAGAGCACTGACAGAAAAGGGTCATGAAGATTTTCTAAAAAATGAATACAGATGTGCTAATCCACGTTATTGAGGGGGATTCGAGGAGATGTCTGACTGGTGCAAGACTTTTCCAGAACTCAGCATCAAGCTCTGGTGCGGCAACAAGTCGTGTGGCCCAAGAAGCGAGCATGATCGTAGAGCCAGCGGCAAGAGACAGTGTGGATGTCAACCATGGGTAAGGAAAAGCGTTGAGCACTTTCTTATTGTAGATGTTGAACACGACATTCAGACTCCACCATAACACAAAGTACGTCCCGATCTTCACCCTCTGCGCTGCCGCCTTGCTCGTGCTGGTAACCTCGTCGCCCTGGGTGATCACACTTTCGTCGCCATATCCATCTGCTCCCGATTTCCCTGCGTCGATCGCGTTCGCCGCGATTCTTAATCTCAATGGAACCTTCTCAAACGCACCGATTTTCAAAGGTGCAAACTTGAGGGACTGGCCAGTCAGGAAAGGAGTGCTGGACAGGTCCTTCAACGCAAGAGGTTTCATCAACCCGTTGTTGCTTTTTAGTGCTTGCAGAGCCTTTACATTCGGTGCTCTAGCACGAGACAACGATCCATACTGAATGTTCGGGAAGGATGTCGAGGGACTGCTGGTATTAATATGGCACCAAGTGCATCGCGCTTGCTGCTGTGGAGCTGCCACTCCACCACTCACACTGCGCAACATGATTATTATACCTGCTGCTGATCTCCCTCTTACCCCGCAGGCAAAGCAGAGCACGAGACGAAGATCCAAATCAGGCCGCTCCTCGAAACTCCTGGAAACAAAGAAAAATCGTTGAAACGACAAGCGCGCACTCCACGAGTCCTTGACCCGGTTCCTAGCTCCAATAAACAAAGCCTCAGCAATTGATAATTAAGCAACCGATCGAGCAAAACAATTTGCAATAACAAAAGCAACCGCTCTTCTGCAAAAATTGATCAAATGGAGAAGATCGAAACCAGCTGCGAAAGTGTAGAACTACTACTCATTTCAGCTAAATAAAAAAGAAACCAGATTTTAGAAATGCGGAGAAGGAAACAGAAGTCACCGTAACCGAGACTACCTATTCCGCTCCAAAACACTCCACTGCAGTCCTGGCCGGAAATTCTCGGAGATATTTCGAAGCGCAGGAGAAAAACACCAGTAGGGGACGAAAGATAGATCCAAAACGGTGTTTCTTTTCTCAAGTCTCACAACAATCTCCAAGACGGAAAAGCACGAACACGAGCGCTGCTGCTGCAAACTCCAAAAATCCACCCACGAAATGGGGTGAGGGGGTAGGTGGGAGAGAGAAAGAGCGCCGTCCGTCAGTTCATAAAACAATCCATAGCATTGTATGTCTGTCAGGACATTTCTATGTAAATCCACCGGTCCGAGACTGTAACCGAGGACTAAATTACCTCCGACCGTTGTACTCTAAAAGAGCACTGAATTGGGCACCATTTCCCACCCCCCACACCCCTTCTTCCAGCATCAATTCCTCCCGTCCATCGGTCCGCTGCTCAATATTCAGTCGAATGCATAGACCGGGTCCTCCTGTTCTGCAAGTGAACTTATTATGACCGACCAGTGGAATAACACAAATGTCGTGGAAAAGTAGTTTTTCTTTCGAGGCCCGTTTTGGGTGTCATGTGCTTCATTGGCAATTTCTTTCATTCTTTCCTACCTTTGCTGTGGAAGAGACCCGTCACAAAGTGTTTGTTTTTGGGACCTAATTGTTGTGCAAATTAAAAATGGGCTTTGTTTCCAAATGGATGGAACTCATGTTGTGACATAAGATGTTTAATATATATCTACAGCCTTTTACTAGGGGTTATGGAATCGCCATGTAAGCAAAAAGGTAACCTTCACCATGTAACCCTAACCTACTCCATATGGACTTGCACCTAACAGTCTCCTGGGTTTTACTCAGATCAAGATGGTCCCACGTGTCTTTACAAAACCCTTGATAATATTTATCATTATGGGTATATAAACCCTAAATCCTGGTGTATATAAACCCATAATATTATATTAGGGTTTAGTGTTATAATATATAATCATATACCCATAAACCCTAAACCATATATATATATATATAATTATTTTTTAAAATTTAAATTATTATATTTCTCTTTTTGTCTATCTGGTAGGTATCAGATGCAATTTCTCTGGAAAGCCATAATGATGTCAAATTTAGGCCCACTTTACACTAGGAGTCAAGGCTGAAATAGAAAAAATCTTTTCAATCTGCCCCAAGTTGGTAATAGATGCTGAAATTTATGGCCTTGTATTGGCCTTGGGGCCAATGTTCCAGGATTTATTAGGGCAACTTTAGACGAGGGTCCAAGGTCCAAGGAACCAATGAATTCAAGCAATCTTATTGGCCAAAAGCTTTAAATTTGTCCCAAGGCCTTTAGACAAGGGTCGAAGACTTAAGGTGGCAAATTAAGGCTAAACCTACATGGCACCTGTTTTGGAGGGAAAATGAGGTAATAATATCCTGACGTCAATATTTTTGTGCTGCATCTTGGCAACAGTCTTTATTTTTTAAAAACAAATTTGGCTCTTTCGTCTTGTGGATGGTTGCAACTTGCCACTGTGGCTACATCACAAAATTGAGAAGAAAAAAAACCCTGGTATGAATGTATTTATTTGTTTGAGACAGAAAATAGGTCATCACAGATTTGTCACACACACACACAAAGTTCATGTGCACTCAAATGGATCTACATGAATTCTTAAGATCCAGAATAGATAAGTAAAACATATAAATTTTTCATTTTTGCATGCAAGTATGACCATATAGAGGTTCATTTTTATGTTATTTGTTGAACAAGGGAAAACTTTCTCTCAGTAACAGTACCTAGGATATCCTATATATAATTACAACATGTGTGTGGGTCTGTGCGTCCGACGACGGTTCCGTGTTTTAATTGACTGGCGGAACCGGCCCGGACAGTCGGATTCCGAGACCAGAAACCGGCCCGGACAGTCAGATTCCAAAAACGAGAATCGGTCTGGACTGAGAATGGGCGGCCAGACAGGGCTGGGCGGGGCAGGGGGGCAGGGGTCCGGGCAGGGTCGGGCAGGGGGTTCGAGAAAACAGGGTTCGGGAGAACGGG
>Ga0209208_10008918_pt1 | contig 13278 bp, 5 predicted proteins | sample S1TSphfallax_3_FD_187694 | JGI IMG/M metagenome (GOLD analysis project Ga0209208, IMG submission 187694) | Host-associated microbial communities from peat moss isolated from Minnesota, USA - S1T2_Fd - Sphagnum fallax MG (SPAdes) (version 2) | ecosystem: Host-associated > Plants > Peat moss >...
TGCACGGGTCGCAGAGAATTGGAAGCTGCAGGCAAGAAGATCGCATCTAAAAGGTGACGATTCTGCTCGTTAGTTAGTTAGAGCGCATCTTGCTGCAGGTTTGTGTGAGATTCTGCACGGCCGAGTTGTGATCGTTAGAGCATATCTTGTTTTGCGCCTTTGTATTCTACAGGGTTAGATTGGACATTTCCGGCAGTACAGCCGCAAAATCCCCCTTATTACAGCCTCAATCCTCTCCGCCTGATGCTTGCTTTCCATGTAGAGTTTTCTTTACCCCGCGGAGACTGTAGTCATCGGAAAGGGACGTGCCACCATTGCAATCTTCGGGAACTCATGGGATCGAGGCCATGTGCAACAAACGTGAGACTTGCGTGACCAGTTGTATGTCTACTTTGGGGAGTGTTCTGACCCATATCATTTGCAAGGCCACATATCATGGCTTGCGTGTAAGGAGCAGTTCAAAGTATTCAGATAGGAGTCTGGGGATGTACAGACAGTAGATACCAGAAGCCCAACCTTGGGAGGACCCAAGTATCTTTGCTGGATTTCAATCCTTGCATGTCAGTAGTGCCAGAGTGTAATGGAAGTTCATGGATGCTCTTAGCCAACTCCTAGCCAGCGATTTGTATCATCTTCTCTGTTCTGGGTGCAACCACTGATATCTTGAGACTCCCTAGAAAAACGCGGTTTCTTAGCATGTGGTTCCATCTGACAAGTATCATGAGAATCTTAGTTACTCAAATTCAGTGTCGTTTCTTGGGGGTTTGTTCAAACTTGGGAATGGCAGCTGGGTCCACTCCTAGTGAGGATTCTTCAGGAGGGGCCCTGATACTGAGGAACAGAGTCCTAACTCGCCCATGTAGACTTCAGATGAACGGAGTTCCACAACATGAGCAGGTTGGTATGTGGCAGCAGTCTCTTCTCAAAGATTTCTAGGGGAAACCAGATTTGTGAGTGAGTTGAAGACATTTGATGACTTACAACAGCAGATAGGGAACTACACTGGCCTTGAGCCTTGCATGAAGCATGTCCCAGAGGTCTTCATTTGCACTATAAAAATCCAAATGTCTTTGGTGGTTAGTTGAATGGCAAAGTCATTTCCATGAAACCTGAGTGTTGGTAGTAGGTTCACTCGGTTGCAGTGGTATTTGGGAGAAGCTCTCGAGTCTCAATAGGAAGGAGATTCTTCCTGAAACCACATCCTTTGAAATGGGTTTGTGTATGTGATGCTCTAGTGATGTTAATTGGTACAGCCACACCTCTTAAACAGAGGCTATGTTCTCAAACATTTGTAGACTGGCAAAGTGATCACATAAGCATTGATTGTGTTGTTCTCAACAATGATCTCTTTTACCACCTGGGTTGTTGTTGCGTATTGCAGGTTGTGATTGACATGTGTGCTTGAGGTAGGATGCCATGCCAATATGGCCATGATGTTATATTTCAATGAAGCATACTCTATTTGGTTATTTCACTTGCCTGTAAACAGCTGAAATTCTGTTGGAGTAATGTGTTTGTAGTTGAAGAGAAGATTCAGTGTCTTTTAGAATTAGATGCTCAATAACTCATGTTTTGGCTTGTTGCAGTGTACTAGTCGTTGTGTTCCAGAGTGGGATAGGGGTGGCGGGATGCTACAGACCATCTCCAACTTGTCAGTGAGAAGCAAAGGGGCATCTGTTTGACATCTGTGTGAGGCCCAAATCCCATCTTGAAAGAAAATTGTTGCAAATTCATATTATTGGGTAGGTTTGGATCTTCCATTTGAGGTTGATTGGGACGAAGCAGGTAATATGTCTAGTCCTGAAAGTTGTTGCTGGTGTGGAGTTTTGCAGACCATATCACAGACACTGTTGAACTGGGCTGGACTGAGGATGGCCTTGTAGAAATGCAGTGCGAAGGTAGCAATGGATGTAAGTTGCAGTGGCAGCCTAGTTATGGATCTAGTGGGGACAAAGGACAAGTAGCAGACGATGGCACACTGGAGGCGGTAGTCAATGAGACAGCTGCTGAGACTACCCTCACACCAAAAACCAATTACCATGATCATGAGACAGTCTCATGGTTACAATATCCACTTGATGATACCTTGGAGAGGAAGTATTGCTCTGATTTTTTTGGAGAGCTGCCAAGTTCGAACATGCAAGTAGTGAAAGGGTCATTTGTGGGACAAGGAGCAGGCTGTTTGCAATATATGCCGATACCAAACAACATGGTGACTGATGCTGTAGTTAACAAGGCTACCAGCACTGAGGCTGCAATGATCCTACATGCAGGCCATGCAGCTGGTGTAATAGTCCAGACAGGTGAAGAGGTCTTCAACAAAGTCCAGACTCTCCAGCCCTTAGTCTCAAGGTGGCAACCTTATAGCCTTACCCCCAATTCTTCCAAGGGTTTTGATGTCTATCCAACAGTGAGCCAGGCTCCTCTAAGAACCTCTTCACCTGCTTCAAGACCACCTCTGGCTCCAATGGCACCTCCAAAACCCCAGTCAAGGGGAGGGATGGACAACATGCATGCTGACTCTGCCAGAAAACTGGCCTCTCTAAACTCTTTGCATTCCTCAAGGTCAGCAGTGACAATGAAGAATCATCAGAGTGTAGGAGTGCTAACTGGCACTCCATCCAGCATGTTCTCTAAACAAATGTCAGTGAAAGTGAATGCTGAGGCAGGTACCTTGACCAGTTCCTCAATTGCTGAGTCAGCTACCACAGGGAGGAGTGGAATGGGATGCCAGAACAACATTGAGATTCATCTTCAAGGCTCAGATAGCCACCAGCAAAGCCAAGGTGTAGATGCCAGGGGCCACTGCCCTGTTATTAGAAAGGAGGTGGACACACTGGTGTTGGAAGGGGAAGCTATGCCGCCAGTGCCCATCCCATCTGGTAGAAAGGAGGTGGACATGCCGGTGTTGGAACAGGAACCTGTGCTTGGTACCACTGAGCCCACTGAACAGGATACACTTCAAAAGTCAACTGTAACAGCTAGTCCAGCTTTAGAGTCTGCAGACAAATGGATGTCTCAGGGGAGACAGGATCCGGATGCTCAAGAACTTACCATAACCTCCTCATTAGGGGGATGTGGCAACAGTGCAGAGAGGGCTAAACAGGCTTCAACAAGCAATAAAAGAAAAGCTGTGGTGACAGAAGAGCCTGAATGTCAGAGTGAAGTGAGTGCATTTTCTTTTGTGATATTGTGGATGCATGCTCCTGTAACTTTGTTTATTTGTGGAGTGAGAGTCCTTTGGAACAAGATGTGGTGAAATGGTGGAGGGACAAACTGGAGAGTCTAATTTTGAGGAGATAAGCCTCTTTTCTATGTTTCATTGACAGTGAAGGTTGGAGTTTCAGTTTACTTTTGCACTCCAAAGGTGAAGTGTTTATGTATGATACTCTCAGCCCAGTTTGGCATGTCCTGTTTTGTGGCAGTGACTTTGCATACAAAGGCTGTAGTGTCAATGTCAAAGATATTGCTCTTGCAGTTTGTGACTGGCATGATCCAGCTAGTAAGGGAGATTCTACACAGTGTGTGTCTAGGAATTGAGAGCTACTGTTCTTGGCTGTGCTGCATAACAATCTCATCTCCTGCCCAGACAGAGTTGTACTCTAAGATGACAGTGATGACTTTTCAGGATGGAGATGATGAGTCAGCTGACTTGAAGAGACGTCCAGAGGGCCGTGCAAGCACAACCAAGAGAACAAGGGCTGCTGAAGTCCACAATCTTTCTGAGCGTGTAGGTTTTAACCTTTAACCTCTTGTGTTTGTGTTATTCGCCTCTTTGGTCAGAATAGTCAAGATCTCTGCCAGCCTTGGACCTTGTTGTCAGATTTCCAATTGCTACTGGGAGAACCTGATTGTAAGGTATGGTGTTGTCTTGTTCGTTTCAAATGCAATTGACAGTTGTGCGATGCTTGTGCACTGTTCTCATAGCGCAGGAGAGACCGAATTAATGAGAAGATGAAGGCCCTGCAAGAGCTGATTCCAAACTCTAACAAAGTATGTATCTCTGAAAAGGATCTGTATTGAGAGTTATTCGTCGAGCAATGTTATGCTAAAATGTCATTTCCATGCAAGCACTGCCTTGACAGAGTGCATCTTCCAACTTCTCAATGGACATGATCCCATTGATTCATGCTTTGTTTTGTTTTCAAGAGACTCTCTGTGTGCTAGCTGACACAATTTGTTGATAGGTCAGCTTCTACAACTCTAGAACTGTATTTTGGATTGGATTCAGCAGGCAGCAATATCTATGTCCCTCTCAGGGATGAAGTGATATCATGGATTCTTGAGGATTTGAGTGTAGTGGGTACTTTGAAGTCCACTGTGATATTGTGAAGTTGCCTAGCAGTGCTGAAGGCAGGTTGTAATTTGGAATTTTCATTTCAGACAGACAAAGCTTCAATGCTGGATGAGGCGATTGAGTACCTCAGGACACTGCAGCTACAAATTCAGGTACAGGATTCAACAATACACAAACAACCGTAAATTGGGGCTGTTTTTTTTGGCCAACACTGATTGTTTTAGCATTCCACTTACTAGCATTCTTCTGCTGTTGATTATGGTTGAACAGATGATATCAATGAGAACTGGGTTGAGGATGCCACCGATGGTCAGGTCAGCTGGTACCCAATATTTGCAGATACCATCCCTTGAGATGACATCCATACCTTCTTTAGGTTTGGGGATGGGTAGGGGCCTAGGCATGAGTAGGATGGACATGGCTGCCTCTACATCAAATCTGCAGCCACATGGATATCTGAAACATTCAAGTTGATTGTATAGTTAATGAAGTTGTCATAAATGCATTTTCATGACAGAGAGTTGGTGCAAAACCAATCTATCACAGCACCTTGCAAAGCTCCGAGAAATGTCCAAGCGTATTTGGAAGGCATCCATACCTATGAATATTCCTCCTAAAAAGGAGGGATCTCATGCACTACTCATTTAGAGTGGGATGGATCCTAAGCCTCACACTTGTCATAGGTGTATAATACCTCCCACTCTTAAGGAGTACGTTGACATAGGATCTGACCCTCTTAAGCAATAGGTGTAAGAACTCTCTCCCTGTGTTGCCTCATGATTTTGAGATGTTTAGGTTTGTATAGAATTTGCCTTGTGCTTAACAATGGGAGAAGTTTCAGTCTAGAAGTGGGGGTGATCCCAACATGTGCAGCTGGGGTTGCCTACTACCTCATCTTGGGCCCCTTTATATTGGGAATACCCCTTACCCTTGGGCTTTACCCTAGAAGCACCTCTCAATTTTGTTGATCATGCCAGTCCTACTAGCAAAAGCCTGATTCCCAGTCATTAATAGAGTATGTCATAAACACATGCAATTGCATTACAATGATAAAAATGCTGTGCTTCTTCACATATCCAAGTGCATTATCTTGAATAACTGAGCCTAACCTACCTTATGGTGATATCAGATTTGACAAATTTATTGGAATTTGCAATGTTCTAATTTTTCAGGAAATTTCTTTCAATGTGTCTGAAAATTTGGAATAAATTATGCAATCACTTTGTTTAATAATGAAAAAAAATGAAATGTAGAGAGCTATTGGATGCCACATTCAAATATGAGACAAAAAAAACTTCCCTTGAGGCCTGCATCACTATCATTCACTTGGGTTTTAGACTTCAAATAAAAGTTCTACCCCTGGAATGGGGGGTTTTTGGGTATATGGAGTTCTTTAATATCTTTTGGCTTTTGCTATTTAGCTTTTGGAATAAAAGTTTTAGATTAGAGTTTTCAGTAAAGTCAGGAAAACACAGCATCAGAACTCTCAGTTTGGTCCAAAACTGGGTGAGATTCAAAAAAAATCTGCAAAAAATGCTTGCATAGAATAAAACTAAGGGGATGTTCATTTTGGGAACTCCTTGCATCCAAGGTGTTACAGATCAAATCATGGTAAAAGGAACCAACATTATTGTAACTAATGTTTATATGACATGTTTGCAAGTTTCATAAATTAGGATAATGTTGAAAATGTGTGTTGTATTTGTAATACATTTTATTTAATATTCTAATCTAACATCTAAATAAGTATGAAAGTAATCCAAAATATTTTAGCTAATATTTTTCAACATTGTGAAACAATGTAAAAATATTTTTTAAGCATTATTTCACCAATCCATGTTATGAGATCAACTAGTCAAAAACTATGTAAGAATTATATAAATGGCCTTACATCCAAGTGCAACCTTGCCAACTGTTTTTATCTTAATTTCGCCTTCATTCAATGTACAACATTGGTAATTTTTTAATTCCCATTTTATGTGTGTGTGTGTGTGTGTGTGTTTTATAGAACATGTAAAGACCTCTGATCCTTACATGGATTGATGGGCATGTGTTCAAGAATTCATCACCAATGGGCAACTTGTTAATCGTGTGCTAGCATGTCAACACCTACAACTATCATTGTCCACACACATTTCAAACAAATGACAAACCACCCTAAATGGCACATCACATCCAAATTGTCTTCTTATTTAAAGCTAAAGTCCCCTTAAGCCAAATAACAATGTAAAAAAATAAATATTTGAAACACCCAAAATGAACACCTTATTTTTAAAATAAGCAAACCAATTGGCCATATGTAAATGTGAGCCTTGTTGTTAGTCACCTAACTACAATCCCCCAAATCCTTAGCCAAATGTGCATCATAATGGAAAAAAAGTTAAAACATTCCTTACCATCTAATTATAGAAGTCCCCAAGTTTATTTTGTGCAACAAAGCAAAGCCATTTTTTCATTAGTACTTCGTTAAAGTGTGGTGTCAACCATCCCATATGCCAAACCCTAGAACACCAATCACACATGAACATAGTTGTTGCCCTTGAAGCTTGCCCACACAACATACATTGAAGGTTAGTAATTGGGACAACAACAAACACTACTACAAAATGTGGGTGTAGTTCATTAGTCCCATTCACTACAACCAACAAATTCACTCAAAGTTTAGTGAAATCACTTGGTGTATAGGGTCATCTTTTGTTGTAATATAAGGATTCAATTTGGCCATCAAGATTAAGAAGATGACATGCTACACAATTACACACATGGTCCTTCCATCTCCAACCATTATAGTTTTTGAACAACAACATTCTAAAAGATAACACCTTCCACACATGCAAAATAACATGTCATGTAATCACATCCAACATAGTCAATGTTATCTGCTACGAATACACGTATTCTCCTTGCTCAAATCTATAAACCCAAGGGTAATAATAATTACCTTCTTAAATAATGGTATAGTGTAACACATCCCAATGTTGAACAATTTTTAAATTTTTTATAGGCATTGGCATTACACATCAAAATAAAGTTGTTCATTGTTCAGATGCTTAAAACCACACATTTAAATCATCCAAATCGATTACCGCCATTGGACCTCATTGGATTGAGGCTGGAAATTCAAGTTCGTGGCCAAATATTAAAAAACACAATGAAAATAATGCAAGAAAAGCTTGCCAATTTAACTTATACCCCATAGTTAACAATGAAAACTACAAATTCTAGTTTTGAATATGACCTTTTTGAAGTTCATACTTTCACAAACCTTGTTTCATTGTCTACAACATCCATGAAATAAATAACCCATTTATCTCAAGATTGTCTTAGATCAAATTTTACAATGATTGATCAATATTTTTTCTCACACCTCTAAAAACTCCACACCAAATTTTGCATTTTGATTGGAGAGTATTTCAACTAGAGTGTTACAACTACTAAACACCTTATTTTTAAATGCATAGGCAATTCCTTCATTATTATGATCCGCAATGACACCAATTTTAACCACTTTAAAAAATGTTCAATCATAATCAAAACATATTAGTTGTGTCACATTATCAAGCTAGGGTTCCGTGTCGATATGCACTACCAATGACGATGAGATAACAAAAAAAAGGGAAATAAGTGAAAACAACACGTTCTACATATTTTATTCCATGCATACCGCCCACAACTATGCATACCCATTTAATTCCATGCATATATCCCATAACATGGTTTTTTTTCTTTGAGATTAAGCTAGTTTCCAATAAAAAATTCCCTTCAACTTTGGATGTATGTGCATAGTGTCTATTATAAGTTCTTGTGGAATCATCATATTCATTTGATACATAATGTTTAGGATTGAATTTTAATAAAAATTTCATGTTTTTTAGTGTTGTATTTAAATCTGATATATTGCATATTATTAATTCTTATATGAAAGCTTTTTCATCACAAACACAACAATAATTAAATGAAAGAAACATTTTTCATGAAATTGTTGAATTGACTTAAGCATGATATGTTATTTTCAATTTTTACATGTGGTAGGAAAGTACTTATATTTTGCACATCAATATCTTTATGTTATTTATTTGAATTTTTTTTATTTACATCTACTTCCATATCAACATCATGATATTTGGCTCGTCTTTTATTATTTATATCCATTGTTTTTGCTTTATATTTTTCTTGTCTTACTTTATTCATTTTATTTTTGATTTGTGTATCAATATCATTGTATCGACATTTTTTATAAATGATTTTTTAAATATTAATATTTATTTTATTTTATTCATGAACTATTCATCTTTTAACGTTCCTTTTATTTTTATATCATCATCATCATTATTATTTTAATAATATTTTTTGGTATAATATCATTTTCCATTATGAGTACATAATATTTTATTATTTAATTTTAAGTTAATTTGAGTAATTTACATATGATTTCATTGTATATGTAAAAGGTCTAGACCTAGCATATAGGCATGTCATACCCTAGCCTATGTGTCATGTAGCATGACCTAGGCCTAACATAGGTGCCATGTGGCATGGTTTAGGTTGAACATGTCTTATGTCGTGCCATGTGGTATGTCTTACGTTGTGTCATGTGGCATGTTTTATGTCATGCCTAAGTGCCATGTGGGATGGCTTAGACCTAGTTTATGTGCCACATGGCATGGCCTAGGCCTAACATATGTGGCATATTTTATGCCTTGCTTAAATGCCACACAACATGGCTTAAGCTTAACCTATGTTCCACATATCATGTTTAAACCTATATGTAAATGTAGGCAATCCCACATGTCACCAAACATAGGTTAAATACCATGTGGCCTAGGCTTATAGATAAGTAGGTATATATATATATCTAGGTATGTCCTTGCTAGCTAGGTAGCCTAAATACTTTATATAATTAACATGTGATTATCTTGGTTACATTTACAACTAAATGTATATATAATGTTGTAAAAAATACAAAGACATTATAAAAAATAACACAATTTAAGGATGAAATAAATCATAGTCGCAACCTAATTGAAAAGAAAATCAAACTTCATCCAAATTTGAAAAATAGTTGCATAAGCAACCATTTGTAGTCACAAGTGACATTAAGTTGCATGTAATTGCACAAGGATGGGTTGTAAACAACAAGATTTCTAGTAGTGGGTGTTGTCTTTACAATTATCTTTCAGTCCATATTCACATGGATACCTACAAAGGTGCGATCAATGCCATACCTAGAATCATAAAGGATATGACAAAAATGAAATAACAATGGCATTAGAGTGAAAGCAAAAAAAACAAACCATATATGGCCCAAATGGTTTTGGATCCTTGGCATCTTGACATTTGCTTATGGGGGCACCCGTTTGTAGATGTTCCATTCCATCACCAATTCTCCATGGCCGCATTCACCTTTAAGAAACTTTGGAACTCTCTCATGTGGGAGATGTATGTGCTTTCAACTTCAACCATATGTGCCCCACCATGTTGCACATATTTTTTCCACACCAAGTTCGTGTTGTTGTTGGGTTTTGCAAATCAATGGATTGCGATTTTGAAACATGATACATGTTTGGTCATGAATGATGGGTGACCATAAAAGATATATTGGCAAAATAATTCATGTCCCTTTTATACAATCATATGCAAAATTACCATAAGATGAATTGTAACCCCTATAAAATGGAAATGCATGATATAATTTAGAAATCAAAACAAGCAAGTGAAAGTGGTCTAAATGGCTAGACTAGATGGGTGTAACAACTCCATTTGTGCTTTAAACCATGACAATCAACCTAAAAATCCAAGCAATATTCTCATCAATGTAAGGCAAAATGTTAGTTGCCAACCTAGACGGTCTACAATACCCTCATCAAAGGCCTAAACACTCATTGTTAACACATGATTTCATAATAATACCCTCATCATCTTTAGAAATCATCATCGTTGGCCCAGAGAATTGGGCAATATTCTCATCTCTAACTCAAACCAAGTCACATTCAAGGTAAATGGATATGCAATACCCTCATTGTCAATGACATTCAATATTATTTGAACAATACTTTCATTCTATGGGCAAACCTTAATTATCAATTTGGATAGGTCAGACAATACCTTTATCCTAAATGAAAACCATCATTATCAACCTATAGAACTTGGCAATAGTTTCATTTGTAGCCAAAACCCTCATTGTCAACCATGAACTTTGGAAATACCCTTATGTTCACCTAAGGCCTTCACTTCCAACATGTAAAGGTCGACAATATTGTCATCCTTGTTGAAAACTTTCATTGTCAACCTAGAAGGTGTGGCAATATTCTCATCCTCTATATAAACCCCATGGCCAAGGTGCAAAACCCATAGTTTCATAAAGCAATTTAAATTCAATTTGTGGCCTTGCATTACCCTCATCCACATTAGATTGATGATTAGGGACTATATATGAATATTAACCCCATTAGAATGAAGATATTGCAAATGGATATTACAATACCCATATGACAAAGGGGCAAACAAATAACATTGGTAAACCCATGTAAAGGATATTAAATATGCATGAGCAAGGAACAATTTTTTTAAAAAGGAAAATGATTGGCTTCAAAGGGAATCATACCAAGTATGCATAACGATGATGCCACAATCATTGCAATTGTAGCTTGGCTTGGAAACACAACCTTAAATCCATCAACACACATTTCATTACACAAATACATTTTACCTTGAACACAATCCTATTGGTTTTAGATGCTATAAACTTTTAAAATTATACAAGTGTATGCAAATGCAAAAAAAATTTGTTTTACAAAAAAAATTATGCACAAGATATTAAATGTAATTAAGTGAAAAAACAAAGAACAAACCAACCTTAGTTTTTAAAAATAATTAAATGAAAATGAACCTTAAATATTTTTTAAAACGTAATAATAAATGCCATAAATCTTAATAAACATATAGCACATATATATGCAAGATCCAACAATTTAATAACAACTAATTGTGGCTTAAATTGTAAAGCTAATTATAGAAAGAAAGGAAAAAAAAAAAAAGGTGGTCCATGTGCATACCTTGTGTATGAAGGTGATTTTTGAATATTTCTTTTGTCCTTTTTTCACCTTGGAAATAAAAAAAAAAGATGAGGTTTGCTCCATATATTTTTAAAAGAAGATTTCCTTCCAAAATATGTTTTTGAGTTGATTTTAATTAGCATCAAAAGTTGCAAAAATCATAAATATGTGTGATTTCCAAGACCTTTAATATTATTATTTTTCTTAAATACAACTTCAAATAAGTACATATAACTCCTAAATGTACATTATATTTTTCAAATACATCACACATAAACACCAAAATTTGAAATCTAGTGCCCATTACTTAAGCAAATTAATTAAATTAAATTGGGTAGATCATGCATTAAATACTCCAAAGTGGAGGCACAATTATAGAACCAAGGCCATAAAGTTCTATGCAATACCTTCATTAGGGTTTGGTATTTTATCATCAGCCCTTGAATATTACTAAAATGGTTGCAAGTAATTTTATTGCAATATTTTCATATTGTTATACCCATTGATATATGTTGGTATTGTGTAAGTGGTAGGTAGGTAAACATGTAGGTAGGCAAGTAGGTAGGTAGAGTAGTTAAGTCAATAAGGCTGGGCACGTGCATAGCTTAAAGGGGCAAATGGGGACCTAGAGCGGTAACTTCCCCTTTTGCCCATCATTGAAGCCCTTGGGCATGGATGTGGAGCCTCATGGTTGCAGCTAATAACCTAGGTTGCAACAATTGTTGTAGTTGCACCCCGAATAAAGAAAAGTACAACATGGTTAAAAACAAAATTTATCATAATACAAAATAATTATAAATTGTTTATGATATTAATTGAGATTTTTCAAAGTGTAGAAACTCATTTTTGTTTTCCAACACTTGGACTCCAACAACTCTTCTTACACTAGTATGTATTTGAGATTGAATTCATTTTCATGAACTTTGGGATTTCTTTTAAATTTTTTTTTTGTGTATGTATACAAATTAAGGTTATTTTAAAAGTGATTTTCTCTTTTAACTTTCTTGAATTTGTCTTTGCATGATGTAAAATATAAATGTATTCTTAATATAAAATATGTATTAAGGTTATAGTTCTTAATCTATTTTTTTATTAAAAAAATTATAATCTTTGTGCATGTACATATTAGGTATGTATTTAAATTAAATTTAAAATAAAAAAAATGGTCATTATGTGGAAGATGAATGGTATGTTGAACTCCAAAAATAAATTCCTCAATTGAACCAATCTCCACTTCTTTTGACACTTACTTCTCAAAACCTCAACACGATAATATATATATATAACACAATGTCAATTGTCATTGAATTCATTGCAAACACCAACTATGAAATTCAAATATGAATAATTAAAACTTGTGGCAAGATCTACACTCACAAAACCAAAGAGCACAGAATATTAGAAGCCCAAAAAATTAGAGAGCTCAAAATGCTAAAACCCAAAAGACAAATTAAAACCCAAAATTGAGTAGTTTTTTAGGAAAAAGAAAAAAACCCTAATATGATTTTTAAAAAAAAGGTTCTAATATTTACCCCTGATAAATTTATTAAAAAATAAAAAACTCAGTATTTTCCCCTAAGTAAACTTGCAGCGGCTGAAACTGCCAAATGTCTGCCAAAAAAAGGATGTGCCATTTTTTGCCCTTTTCTTCTTGTTTTGGGGGCAAAGCCGGGGCAAAAGCAGGGGCTTCAGGGGGGGCTTAGATATGCATGTGCCAAGGCCAAGTAGGGTAGTTAGTAGTAGGTTAGCAAGGTAGGTAGGTCAGGAGGGTAGGTAGGTGGGAGGGCAAAGGTCAGGTTGGGAAAATAACTGGATTTTTGTCTTTGAAATTAATTTAGGAAAATTCTATTTTCACACCTTTTTTGGCTAGATTCACACCTTTTTTGCCGGTCCGATTTTAAACAGAATAAATTTGAGTGCATGAGG
>Ga0209208_10008920_pt1 | contig 13276 bp, 8 predicted proteins | sample S1TSphfallax_3_FD_187694 | JGI IMG/M metagenome (GOLD analysis project Ga0209208, IMG submission 187694) | Host-associated microbial communities from peat moss isolated from Minnesota, USA - S1T2_Fd - Sphagnum fallax MG (SPAdes) (version 2) | ecosystem: Host-associated > Plants > Peat moss >...
CGGCCAACAGCAACGAAAGAATTGCAAAAACTCGGATCCGAAATTCTCGTCGCAGCAGCAATCGGGAAGCACTCGGAGAGCGAGCGCTCTCTCGAGGACGCGTAAAGGACGGGCAGCAGAAAAAAAAATCGTGACGGGCAACAGTCAGTGTTGGGCGGTGGGATTTTTCAATAACCGTCGGTTCCGGGTACTTGCAAATATCAGAATGAGAGACCCACCGGTTCCGGGTACTTGAATTTTTTTTAAAAAAATCAAAGAACCTCCGTTTCCAGTTATTTCAAAGAACCCTCAAAGAACCTCCAGGTTTCATGAAAGAACCGGCAGCTTTCTGGGTGATTAGTTCACATTCTTGTAAAACTTGACAGCCGCGGTCATATATAGGAACCGGGTATTTGATTTTTTGATATCCATAATTATATATCAGAACCCGGTATTTCAATGTTTTGACAACTACAGTTATTGATACGGGGCCTGATACCCAGCGGGTATTTTTGCAGTTTGTAATACCCACCCAACACTGGTTTGCATCACCGGTCACATAAATTAACAATTTTTTTATAAAAGTTACATTTTATTTTTTTATTTTTTTGGTCCTAATTTAGTATTATTATTATTGGGTTTTCAACGTGTGTATATTCTGAAATGTCCACTTGTCCACAAATTAGCAACCCTTCCACCAAATTCTCAAAAGATCAAGATTAGGGATAAGACACAAAAACACCCCAAAAATTTGATTCCTCACTTTAAAAATCAAAATATTGACATCTACATATTTCAAAGAATTTAGTATCATTGGTTAGATCTACCCATAGGGAAGAAGAAACTTCACAATTGTAAGATTTGGGCAATTAATGTATTTTTGGCTCAAACCTTGACCCAATGAGTGAGTAGATGGGCTCCTTGTTTTTGGAACAAAAATGATTTTTTTTTAAAATTGGGAATTTTATTACTATTATATATATATATTGTTGTTATTACACCTATTAACTTTCTAAGGATTTAGGAGTCATTTGATTTGGATTAAATGATTTTCTTGTCTATTTTCATTTATTTTTTGGTATTTGTCCTTGTTCATTTGCAAGGATGAAGTTTGGCCAATAAACAAAGGAAAGGAATGAAAACAAATAAAGGTAGCTAACTAGTAGCTAGCTATGTAAGGGGGTCTAGCACATGGGGTAGGGGACATGGGGCATTTCATCTAATATGGGGTAGGCTTAGGGTTTTTATGTTGTTATTTCATGCAAACCACGGGTTCTTTGAGGGTTTCCAAAATAACCAAGATAATACACACATGTGGTGTATTTCATGAAATTATTATTATTTTAGTTTAATGTCTTCATGGGCTTTTTCTTTTGCATTTGGACATAGCTGAATTACCTATGGGAAATTCATAGCAAATTTGGCAAAGTTCTATCAAGAATAAAAAACCTCAACCTAGTAAAAAAATTTCAAGATGAATGCAAATAGGAGTTGTAGGCCTTGTGCCATTGGCCCCAAGTGTATTAAACCTCGTGTAAGATCATACATATCAATATATTATTCCCATCAAAGTGAGTTCAACTTCAAAGTTCTTATGAAACCCAATATAAAATATGTTTTTTGAAAATTATAATTAATTTCCAAATATGAAAATCGTTTAAAATGATTGAAAAACAATAAACATGCACACCGCTTCTATGAGGGTCTTCTAACAAGACCGCAAGTGGAGCAAGATGACCCACAATTTGGGAGTTACAACATAAACACAACCCAACAAACAAACAAACAAGCACCTATCTTAATATGAAGGTATCATGGACTTGCCCAATGTTTTTTTTATTTGTAATACCTATAAAAAGAAAAATTATCATAGAAGTTAATTATAGTTTATTCATAGGTTGCGGTGTTGAGTTTGCACCAATGTTGAGTGATTATCAAAAACATGAACAAATTATTCCCACAATTATCAAGGTGATTCTTTACAATTCATACAATGTTGTTCAAGTATGTGTTTAGGTATATCAATTTTGAGAAAATGGGTTAGGTTAATATATATACCTTATTCATATCCAGAAAATACATCTAAATAAAAGATACACTCTCACTAAGAGGAGTTCCTAGCTATAATTCACAAAAAATCAAAAGAAAACAATTTTATATAACCACGGTTCTCAAAAAAAAATTTAATAACCACCTTTACAAGGCCAGTTCATACATGAGAACCACTGGCTCTCTTGGATGGTTTTGACATAACCTGAACTGGCAGTTATTAACAAGGTCAAATATCCGCCCAGCACCATTTTGCGCATCATACTTGGATGTTTGCATTTGCATCATTCACATGTTTTGTATGTTATGTGCATTTTATTTTTTTGGCTTGGTAGCTTCAGGGCTCATGTTCTGTGCTTACTATTATTATCCATCAATTCCATGTATTGATTGTTGTGTGGTGTTGTCCTACATAAAAACCAAAAATAAGGCCTATGTTTGCAAATCTTTGGGTGGCATACTTCCTTACTAGTACTACAACACATATTCCATGTGATTTCACCATTGCAACCTCTCATGACTTTTGAGAGCCATCTAGGACCTCTACTATGTAATTCATGTGTTTTGGTTGGTGGCAACATGCAAGCCATCAAATGATTAAGAATCTCAAGTTGTTCAATCAAAGGACATTGGGCCATTTTATGGTACCATTGTTTCGTGCCTCCTAGAATCAAATAGGTAGTTTTAATTTTCCTACCAACAATTCATATTTAGGACCTCCTGTTTTCTAGACGTGAAACAAGCCTCACATGGGTATTGGGTGTATTGGATGGACAACACCAACCAACATTACTCCCCAAGATTGCTTATGAGTTTATACTCGCATGGATGATGAACACTAGTTTGGAGGTGTACCAAAATTCCCAATGGAAAGAAAAAGGATTTGGTCATGACATTTCTATTCCTTTTTTTCATTTGGGTTTTCTATTTTCAAATGAGATTTATATCCCAATGAAAAGTTCCATTGATTAGAAAACATTATACAGGCAAATGGTCTTAAATTTTTCTAGTGCAAAAGTATTGACATGTTATGACCATATATTGGGTGGTTCTCAAATGATCACTTGGTTTTTGACTCAATTCTCAGCTCAATTCTCACAATGAGAAACGGTTGACACCATTAGGGTAATATTTTTTACTTTCAAACTAAACATGAAACAACCTTTTGAAAATGAAAACACATATGATGAATTCATGAATGAATGATTCATGAATAAAGTAAGAATGGAATATGAGCCTTTGCAAGAACTTGAAAAAAAATGCAAACTTGTCCAAACAGAAGGAAGTAGAAATCCAAAAAATTATGAAAAAGAAATGAAAGAAAATTTGAAGAAATTATATGCACAAAGGCTATTTTGGAAATCAAATAACAAAAATGCATTGTGTTGGGCATTTTACTATGTTAATATAACAAAGAAGTTGGCTTAATAACTTTGCAAATCATGTGTTGCATTCTTTATTACAATAGTCTAGTTTTGAATTTAAATCCAAAAATTCAAGATAGGAGAGGATTAATCAAATATAACAAAATTAGTGGTATATTTCATTGGAAAAACATGTAAATTCAAATCATTGTAAATTATTATTTTTGATTTTGAGAAAGAAATGAATAAGCCTTTGAAGGAAGATAAAAGACCACATTCAAAAAAAAGACCAAATATGTCTTTTAGTTTCATATCCAATTTTTTTGTTACAAAGGAACCTTTCAAAACAAATGCTTTGTACCAAAAAGCAATTTTTGGAAGATTTGGGTCTTTTAATTAAAAAACCATCTTCTTTTACATTTTGTGGAAAATATTTGGTTGAAACAATATAGTATGCATTTGTGTCCAAGACTTGTTTTTCCTTCAAAAAATAATTTTCTCATGAATTACTACTCAGATTAATGGGAGAAATTAAACAATTGTATGTTTTTCTAGCTTTAGCAAAATGCCATTCTACAACTACAATCTTTAATTTGTGGATGTCAAAAGGTAAACATGATATTTTTGCATTGGTAATCATTTTTTTAGGAGTTGATTAACAACCAAAACACATTACCCTTAACCTTTTTAAGGCAATAGATATTAGTGGACAAACCTTTGCCAAAAAATCGACAAAATTATTGGACAATTATGCATTGAGGAAGAAATTATTGCTTATGTGAAGGATGAGGGATCTAATTTGAACTCTATGTTACAGCCCTAAATACAATTGTAAGTTGTGATGTGTTGGGTTTGCAAGAAAGGTTTCAAGGTACTTGTTTTGGTCATGCACTTTTAAAAGTTTGTCAATATCCAACAATAGATGAATTTTTTGGCAAAGACTTACAATATGTGTCAATCAAAACTATCCAAGGAGATTTGTAAAAATGCATAATTTGGCCAAAAAAATCAGGAAAAGGTGGGCAAGAATAGGAGAAGGCATGTGTCAATTTAGGTCTTCCCTTAAGGAAATTGAATACTCTAGTGAAGACAAGGTAACTTTTTATTTTTTCTAGACTTCTTTGTGTTTACTTTTTTTTGTCAATTCTTGTCATGCATAGTTTAACATTTTCTTTTGTTTTTGAAAAAAATCTAGTAAAGTTAGCATTTTCCAAGAAGCTTTATGATTCAAATAAGCAATTATGTGAGGATGAGTGTAAGAGTACCACCTCCATTAACATGCCACATATGTCAGATCATTGTTGATTCTTTTGGCCATGTTTTGTCTACTTATATTCTAAACTAATTTAAGGGTCATTGGTTATTAAATGATGCATTAAAATTTACCATATCCATGAATTTAAAATTCAGGGATGAAATTGATTTTGCAACCTTTGACAACTTAATGGAAAAATATGCAAATGTTGTTTATGAGTTATCATGTTTAACCTCCAACATAAAAAAAAGAAGTTGGGGTTTTGGATCCTTTTATTTCCTTCTTAAAGAAATATGAAAAAAAAAGTCTCATAAGTTGTTTTCTTTGATATTGGACCCAGGTTTAAGACCCATTCATGTTGTGTTCTCACTTATTGGTTGTGAACAAGGGAAGGCAATTGTTGAAGAATATGATAGAAAATCTTTGTTTCCAATGTTTAAAGTTTAGACATATTTCAATTCACTTTTAGTTAGCATTTAGTTAATTTTTAATTTACTTGTAATTATCCCTTAGTTAACTTCCAATTCACTTCTAATTAACTCTTTGTTAAATTTAAGCTTATTTGAATCTCAATTCACTTTTAATTAACTCATAGTTCATTATTAGTTCATGCATGGATGGCAATGGGCCACACATGGGTGCACATGGGTCACACATGTGTCACACATGGATGAACATGGGCTAGCTATATATTGAAAAGTTTTTGAAAAGCTTTTTTTAACTAAGTGCCCAATGGGTATAAATAGAGGTACAATCCCACATTACTTTTAGTTTGTTCAACACCAGTTTTTAGTACATATGTTTGTTATGATCTTATTATGTTATTGTCATGTTTTTGGAATAAAGTCTTTTTGCATTCACATCATGCACACATTATGTTTTTGTTTTTTATTTTCTTATTCCATGACTTGGATTTAGAATTAGGCCTACCTTTGTTCATGTGGTTTAGAAATATTGTTATTTAATTCTTTTCATGCCTATGATAGTAATGGTGGGCAAAACATGATAGCATATTTCCTATAGTTGGCTTCTATGTTAGACAAATCTTCTAGATAATTGGATCCCAAATTGAAACATAAAGAATTCTTTCTTTCATTGGAATCATTACAAATTTTAAAAGTTGTCATTTACAATCAAAAAATTTGGAAAATTTGATCTTTGTCAACAAAAATTAGCCCAATGATCTTAAAATACATTGTAAAATCCCCTTTATTTTAATATATTTTATTGAAAATAATATTAATTTCAAAGAAAAGTTAAAGGAATTTGAAAGAAATTTTGAAAGGGATGAAGTTATGGAATTGTGATTAAAAAAAAATTAAACAAGTTTTCATATATTTTAAAATGAAAATATATTTTAATTAATAAAGCAAGTACATTATTAATTATATTTTAATTTTTGGAAAATGTAATAACCAGGTTGTGAGAACCAAATTTGAAAATCAATTAGTAATATGTATGCAAAAACCATTTTATTTAAAAACTAGATGAATTTTGAAAAATTAAAAATCTTTAAACCTTGGTCAATTCTCTCTTTATATATATATGAATTAATCAAGTTTTCATAACATGATGTAAGAACTGGAATTGGCCAATTCTCACAAAAAAATGAAAACTACCCAACACTAGTCATGACATCAACAAAACATCTCTCCCACTCCTTCCCCAAAAGTTCCCAACCTATTTTTGACCCCAAAAAGACCTTTTATACCCCTTTGTGTAACTATCACATAAGCAAGTTACTACCTAGGAGCAAACCTTAACAACACCATGCCATCAACATATTATGGCTAGTGTTGCCCGGTTATAAACATTTTCCCAATTATGCATATGCATATGCATAACATTAATGCATATTTGGCTTCTATGTCAATTTGTGTAACTAACGTTATTTGTAATCAATGTTATTTTTATTTTGTATATATCCTTATCCTTTTCATATCCAGCTGAAATGTATATTTCTTAAATTTTTATCATCTTCGTAATCACTTGGGTGGGGTCTCATTGGCAACAATTATGATTCTGTGAAAGAAATATTGATATCTACCCCCATATGATGATAATTATGATCAAGTTTAAGGTTAGGGTTTAGGTCAGATGCGAAATGACACCGTCAATTAGGGTTTAAGGTTCTGGATTATGCATACAAGTCTCAAGGAAAATGACATTATCATTTGTGCTTGAGCAACATGAGAATGTTGAGTGCACATCATGTCTTTGTTTTTGAGTTGTTGGAGTTTCTTTCTAGTTAGCTATAACTTTCGATCACTTATCGCTTTCTAACGAAAGCTATACTTCTAATGGCTTGCACCTTTTTCAAGAACATCGGTACTTGTTTTACTTCTAATCATTTGTTTTCTTTGTTAAAGTTCAAGCATTGAAGGGGGGGCCAACGAGGCAGTCAAGAAAATGGGAAACAAGAAAGCAGTCGATTTCCAAATTCAGCAATAGAATCCACAAATTCTAATGGCTTAATTGTCAAAATACTCAAGGTTCTTATTATGAACTTCCATACTCTCTTTACCAATTTGTTCTTGCCATCAATGTTCTACATTTTCTTCCTCATTTTTGTGATTTATGTTCAAGCCCTTTACTTCACAGGTTTTTTACATGGCGAAAGTTCTTTTTGATAATGTAGAAAATAATCAATTTTTGTTATCCTATAACTTGGTCTTTAATAGGATAGGAGTTTGGGCACTTGTAGGTTCTAGTTGGCATCGTATGTAAAGCCTTTTTGGGAGGAAAAAACTTTAAAAATCAGGTTCATCTACCTTTTATGGTAACATATGATTGATAAATTCCATCAGGCATAGTGAACTCAGCATACCCATAGTGAATTTTGTTGAGCTTTATCAAGATATCAAAACAATGCCAAAAAATTAGGTAGGCATCATGTAAAGCATCTTTTTAAAGATTGTGATGTAAAGTAAAATGATAAAATAAGGGGCGTGCAAATGGGATAACACAAGCCACACTCACTTGCTTTGTGACTACTTTTGGGGAAATATTCCTAGAATATTTTTTTAAATATTCTTGAAAAATCTTCGAAAAAATCTTTTAAAAGTTTTTTTTTTAATTCATACTATTTTATTAAGGTTCATGTTAAAATTTTAGTAAAAAATGGAATCCATTTACAAATCTTTTTATTTCTTAAAAACAAATGTTACAGTGTTAAATGAGTGTTTTCCTTAACTTTTTATTCATTGAATGAGTTTCAAATTAATTCATATGTTCCCATGATATATTAAAAATACAACTTTATAAATAAATCTTATAATTTCAACATCAAATTAAATTGTGACTTTAAAACATGAAAAAATCAAACAAACATTACATTTGTTATGGTACGTGTTATTGTGATTGCACCCAAGGTTACGAACTAAGGGGAAAGATAAAAGTACAAGATGATCTTGTATTTCATCTCTTGTTATTTTTCTAAGTTATCTCCTAGACATTAGACACTAATCTTGTTCCTTTTCGTTTCATGTTCAACTTTCAGAAGACTTTTCTACCCATTATTTAAGTGTTAGCTTAAGACTTTCCTTCCATTTCCTTTGCAATCTTTCAACAAAGGAAGATAATTGCAAGGCAAGTTGCTTTCAATACCATAATTACTTTTATGTTATGATTCATGTGCAAAAGTTATTTTCAATCAAAAATAAAAAACCTTTACAAGGGCAAGGTATAGTTCTCAAAGCTCTTTATGGGTTGCAAAGATAATTTACAAATCTATAGAGACCAATTTGGATCAAGTTTTTGTTTTGAGGCATTCCATGGTAGTAGTTCATTCTTCCTTGTGAATTGTTAATGTGTGTAACTTGCTTGTCAAAGTTGTACCACTTTCTCTCAATAGGTTCAAGAGTTGAAAACCAAACTTGAATGGCTACAAATTACAATTGTGGAGCGAGAAGCATCAATTGTCTCTCTACATATAGAGCTATCCAAAAAAACAAACCAACTTACTTTCATCATTGATGAAAAGGTAAAGTGAAACATCAATCCACAATTTTGTTGACATTAAGTGGTACAATTCAACAATAGTTTACAATCTTAAGCTTGGTGATCTACTATATATTTTTTGTGTACACATTCAATGAAAACACTAAATATTAAATACCCCCTATTAAGCTTTGTCCACGTGTCAAAATAATGTCAAAAAAGTAAAACAAGGTGTGCAACACCATGCACAAAACCTTGTGGTTCTATTATAGGGATTGACTAACATAAAGCCCAACTAAAATTAGTACTAGTAAAACTTCTAGTAGATTGTAGTTGTGGGTTTGAATTTGCTCTGGGATTATAAATTGTAAAGCATGCAAAACATTGAAAAGTTAAATCTTGTGTTTATTGTTATTGTGAACATGCCTACTTTTGGCATAATCTCACATGTGATGAATCATTTTTTTGCCATAATGGGACTCATCTTGTTATCACTCATTTTTTCATTTCCTTTTTCTTTGAATTTTTGGCCTTGTTCTCCTTTGTCAAATATACAATTTGTTGTTGTCTTGTCTTTTGATTTTGCAAATTCTGAGAGAGTCCATTGCTATCCTTTTTTTTGAGCATGCAAGAATGTATTATTATTTTTCTTGATTCTATCATTGAAAATTTACCATGGTAAAATAGGATGAAGTTATGATTCTTGAGAGTGTTGGTGGTGTTGATGAGGATTTTTATGGGTTGAGTGAGAATTTGACAACCAACTCATTGGATGTTGAGAACATCCACTTACAATGTGACAATGACTTTGTATAAAATGATGAGTTACATCTTGCACCTATTGCAACTAAAGCTCAAAAATGGAAACCAAATAACAAAAACTCAATATGTTGGGGGTTCTTTGCAATCAATGATAATTTTCTAATTGATTTCAAGAACCCACAACTATTATGTTGCATCATTTGTAGACCAACACCATGTCAAGAAGTTGGCAACATTTTTAACCAAAATTTTGTTTTGTGTAAGAAATTCATCAAATATAATTTAAAAAACAACATTACTCCCATACATTGATGGTGCACGTGCTCATTTGGTTGCAAAAAGAAAGTTAAAACTAATTGTTATTGTTGCAACAAAACAACTTGATATAGATCACAATTGGTAACCAAGGTAGAAAAGGGCTGCACCATCTAGGTCTGCAATCACAACATTTTTTGACTCAACAAATCTTTACAAGGATGGTGATGAAGCACAACAACACATTCTAGAAGATTTGGTCCTTTACATTTACAAAGGATACAAGCCTTTATCATCATGTGAAAACATTTAGATACGCAAGTTGGTGTTTCGCTAGTGTCCTCCTATCAATTTTCCCTCTCGGTCAAATCTTGTAAAACATGTATTGCTTGAAATGGTCCAAAAGACCACAGATTTGCATGTGTTGCCTAGTCTTGCAACCATAACCATAATTTTTACAAGTTCTAATATCTAGGTGTTTAAAGGTGGGGTAGACATTTTTGCACTGGTGATTAACTATTTGGATGAAAGTTGGATCCCACATCATGCTAATGTAGGATTGTATAAAATTCAAGAAATCGGGGGCAACACCATGACTTTGCAACTCCAAGGTTTGTTGGAAAAATTTAGACTAATCCATCATGTTCTTGCCTTTATGAAGGTATTTGTTTTGGGCATGTCATGTCTAAAGCTTGCAAATACACAACCAATGATGATAAGGTTTTATCAAGACTAACTTTAGTGAATGTGAAATCTTCCTAGTTGGATTGCAAAAATCCATTACATGGATAAAGAAATCCACTAGTAGAAATTTTGTCCTTTGCAACCAAGGAAACAATGATTAGTTATCTTGAATGATTCTATCAATGACCATGGTCATATATTATAATGTCATTATTTACATGGAATAAATATGAATATTAGATTAGTCATTTATATGATTAATGGATGAAAACTTACAAAATAGACACAATTCATCCATTTTCCATCGACCATATTTCATTCATTATGGTTTTCGAATGTGTGTTAGAGAATAAGACATTGATGTGGATTATTTAGTTATCATTTTTTCAAGTAATGAAATACATAAATCTAATTTATGACTGAATTTTGATTACTTCAAATGATGTGGAAAATATTGGCATGATGTCACGACATTTTTAATATATATTTTTAATAAATAATATCCTTTGTCATTGGAAAATGGGTCCTACTTATGTTCTAAACTTTGGAGACTTATAAAATGATTTATATATGACTAAGTAATTAATGTTACATGGACAACGTGGCACCTTGTATAATTATATCATCATTAACCATAGATGATGTAGTATGTTAAGTGGTCATACAATTATTTTACAATGATTCAAAAATGAATATTAATAATTAAATGAATATAAATGGACATAATGAACTATAGCATGTAAGGAACTTATTTTGATTAATATTATACATATAGGTAACATATAAAATATATATATATTACTTTTTTAATATATATTTTTAATATAATCCATTTTAAATATTCAATGTGACTAAGTTAAATATTATACATTGAAATAAATTTTAATGGTAATTATGATATATTATAAGAAAAATTGTAATATAAATTCGTAAACCAAATGAAGGTTTAATATATGAAAGTTTTATTTTATTTATTCATATGTTAGCCATAAAGGTATTATCATTTACAAATCATGTGTTTGAATTTAATTTTTCAAAGTATGGTAATTGAAATGTTTTTCAATAACAAAATTCAAAATAATTTTCCTTTGAACTAAATTTACATTTAAAATAAATAAATTAATAGTTGTGTACGAAGGAAATTTATGAATGAGTTTTCATTTTTTTCATTTGGACAAGTTATCAATAAGATATGACTTATTATATTTGATTTTTTGTGTAATGTTTAAATAAATTATGGTTTAAATAGAATAAACATTAAATTATTTACACAACAAGGGGGGTGGCTTGGTGGTAAAAGAGTTGAATTCCATCCTTGGGGTCAAAGGATCAAACTTCACAAATGACATGTGTCACAGTCAACATTGGAATTTTGACTAAATATTTCATACCTACCAAGACCACCTAAGGTTAGGTGGTGATAGGTGTCAACAATTGATAGGATGAAAATTAATGAGATTAAAAATTATTGAAATAAAATACATCCTATTATTTATATTACATATAATAATTCTATAATAATAAATTTTGTAAAATTTTAAAAATAATGTTTCCCAAGTTTTAGGTCCAATTTGTAATAATAAAAAAAAATTAAACAATGACCAAACTATCACTAATGACATATGTCCTAAATGACTAATGGATGATATTGGCCCCATCATTATGCCACATCATGTCCTAAATGCCTATTGTCCTAAACGATTCATCTGTAATGACTTTAAGGCTATTAGTCATTTTTGTTTTTTATGACTAAAATAATAATAATAAAAAACTCAATCGTACATTTGAAGATTTCTACTAGTGATCGGGGAAAAGGAAGTTGGAATGGGAGAAGGCATGCATAGATAATGGGATGTGACCTTGGAAATTGAAAATTCCCATCAAAACAAGGTAATAATGTTTGAAGAAACCTTGGAATTCAAAGCTGCAATTCTACTATGTTATGGCATATAGTAAACATTGAGTTTGTAGTAGCAAGTCCCGAAAGCCCAAGTGTGGGCCATTGTTGAAACTGTCATTGCATGTTGAATTTAATGGTGACTACATGTGTGTTGAATCAATCAAAAGGTCATTGGTTATTGTTTGATGTTTCAATGATTACAATCAACCTAATTGTGGCCATGGAATTTCAACCAAATTCTTTTATTGATGGGAGTGAAACATGTGACCAATTTGATGTTGAGCTCCAAATGTTGAACAAAAACATGCAACAAGAGGTGGTGAAGGTGATTAGACATTCTCTACAGTTTTTGATGGCATTTGATTCTCACTAGGTTCATAATATTCTGGCATTAATGTTAGATCTTTACTACAAATCCTTACAAGTTGTTGAGAACTATGTGGGGCGTGGGAATGCAATCCGCCTTGCATCTAAATATGATTTGAAAGAAGTCATCCCACTTCTAATGACAATTTTTGAAAGGTTAAAACCTTCCATCCAAGCAGAAGTAGTTGTTTCAATTGATGAACTTCCTATTGAAAAAAAAACCAACATGTTTGGTGTTGGGGCATGTGTGGAAGAATCTTCATTGACATTGGTTATTGGGGAATTATTTTTGTTTCAGAGGTTGGCTATACCTCCATCAATGTGTGCAAATCCACTTGTTTGGTGGAAGACCCATGAAGGTAAGTTTCCAAATGTTGGCTTCCTTGCCAAGTAGGTTCTTGGGATTTTGGGGTCTCAAATTGAGATTGAAAGAATGTTTAACCTTGTTGGTGTTTTGATAGCTTTGAAGCATTGCCACTTACAAGTCCAAAATTTGGACTGGATTATTGTTATAATCAATAATTGGCCTAATGACCCCATTAGTAGAAATTGGCCAAAATGTAACCACTCTATTTACGATTACATGCGACTATTAGTTATTTGCAACTACATTGCAATTAGTTTGCAACTATTTTGGTGTTCATCCTTCCATGTGAACAACGTTTAGTTTGGTTTTCATCCAAGCAGAACAATTTATATCCCATTAGTTGCAAATGTCACCAA
>Ga0209208_10008921_pt1 | contig 13273 bp, 11 predicted proteins | sample S1TSphfallax_3_FD_187694 | JGI IMG/M metagenome (GOLD analysis project Ga0209208, IMG submission 187694) | Host-associated microbial communities from peat moss isolated from Minnesota, USA - S1T2_Fd - Sphagnum fallax MG (SPAdes) (version 2) | ecosystem: Host-associated > Plants > Peat moss >...
GCCTCCCCCCCCTGCCCTGCCCCGCCCGTGCCCCCCCTTCGCTGGCCCCCCTGTCCCGTGCTTCACTGGGCTCTCCCTTCTCCCACCCCCCAAAACACTCCACAGGGAACAAGAGCCAATGGGATTACGCCAAAGAGGTAATGAAAGTGAAATGACATGAAAGTGAAATGACGTCAGAGAAAAGAAAATAAGTAAAAGATAAGTAAAAGACGGACAGACAGACATACACCATGTTTGTAATTATATATAGGATTTGTAGCCAAATTTAGCTAAGCCCTCTTTTGGGTGGTCACCAACCCAACCACATCACAAATTTGAAAAAAAAAACATTTATTACAACATATGAAAAAAAAGGACATTTAGTTTGCTAAGACATTTAGTGGCTCTTCACCATGTAAGACTATACTACCATAATGGCAATCCAAAAATGTCTTTCCATACCTCCTTTTTGCATTGCATTACTCCATGCACACAAAGAACTTTTTGTGTCGCACTCCTCTCATTCTTTACCCTCAAAAATGCCATGGAGAGATCAATGTGTAGTAGTAAAGCCCATGTGAGTTGCAAGGTTGCACAATTTTGGATTCAACTAGAATATTTGGTTCCTCTCCTTTTTAACATAAATCCTACACATAAATATTTCCTCATCTTTTCTAATCCTTGATTCTATCCAACACATAAATCTCTCCATATCTCTTCTAATTCTCAATTCTTAACTTTCAAATCAAAATCCTTTTTTTTCTATAATGAAGTAAGTTAGAAGCTCAATTTTGTTATATATAAAAAAATTGCACAACATGTGTGTGAGATTGTTTTGAGGGAGTGTATGTGTGTGTGCATCTCTTCCCTCTCATGGGTGGACATTGATTGTGTGTAGAAGAAATAGATCTTTAGAAAGCACCTAATAGGAGCTTGAATAAATTTTGTAGATTTTGGAAACTTCTTGTTGCAAGATGAACTTGATGGTGAAGAGAATTTGACATGATTGTTGCAGGAAGAAAGTTATGGACTGTGTATTGTGTATTTATGATTTGTGAGATGGGGATTTGAAGTTGTGTTTGGTGTAATTTTATGTTGTGATTTGTAGGATAGGGATTTGAAGTTGTGTGTTGTGGATTTTGTATTTATGATTTGTCAGATGGGGATTTGAAGTTGTGCGTTGTGCATTTTTGTGTTTATGATTTGTGGGATGGGGGTTTGAAGTTGTGTATCCTGTACAATTGTATTATGATTTGTGAAATGGGGATTTGAAGTTGGGTGTTGTGTATTTTGTAATATGATTTGTGGGATGGGCATCAAACTGAATTAGCAAGCAAAAGAATCACATAACACAATTGTGACCACATTCCTTCCTTTACAATTATGTGTTTTCTGAGAAAACAGTATCAGGCAAAACCATAGCTCTGGAGAGTGGAAAAAAATTCTTCCCAGAAATCTTAGGTCAGTGGAATTCTGTGTGGAATTTGGTGCAGATTTTAGGTCATTGGAATTTTGTGTGGAATTTTTGTTTTTCTGAGAGGATCCAAGGAAGAGGGTGGTGTTGAAGAAGAGAAGAGAAGAGGGAAGAAATCTGAAATTTGGGTTTTGCAGAAGAAGAAGAAGAAGAAGAAGAAGCAGCAAACATGAATGAGGAGCAGCTGCAGATCATGAGCAGAAGTTGGTCTCAACAAACACCACCACCAGCAGTCGAGGAGGAGGATCTTGCTCGCAGCGTACAACTTCAAGCGCCAACAAGGATTCTATCGGTGTGATGATGATGACGTTCCAATTTGTTTGTAGCTAGCAATCTCGTAGTATTGCAGTTGTTTTCATGGAGGATTTCGTGAGAGAGAGAGAGAGAGATGGTTTCCAGAATTTTCATGAGCAGATAGATAGATGATCTTGTCCACAGAGATAGAGAGATGGGTTGGAGAATTTGCATCATAAGGAGATAGAGATGATCGATTGAATTGCGATGGGCAAGTTTCCGAACTCGTCTGATGAGAGAAAGTGATTCTGTTGGGAATTGACATTGCAGAGGTGCAGAGCGAGCAGGAAAGGATTCGAAAAAGGAGTAGGAGGAGGAGGAGGATATGGCGACATGGAGAGTTGTGGGAAATTGCGCATGGGAAATTTCTGGCGAGTCGTGTCAACATTGGCGCGCGCACTTACAGACGCGCGAGATCAGCTGGTTGGGATCATGTCAGACAGCAGCCCTAGTACCAGCAGCAGCTCTTACACAAGGTATGATCGCTATGGTGATAGACGAAGAAGAAACACCCACACCAGATTTTCACGAACTTCTCCTCCTCCACCGCCGCCTCCTTTCCGCAGCAGCAGCAGCTATCCTCAATCAGCAGCCGCCGGTTTCGGATCGCATCATCCTAGAGAGAAACACCACATTCAAGGCTATGCTGCATACCGTAGATCATCATCATCATCAGGTTGTGGACTCGGCAACAGAAGTCCTCTGCTGCTGCAGCGGCCGCGACGGCGACGACGATGTACACCGTCACCACCACCATCCCCTTGTTCTTCTTCTTGTGCACCCAGTTGCTGTTGTTGTCATTCCATCACACCTAGAACCACATCACAGCAACAACGAAGATACAACACTCCGCCTCGGATGCGACGACGATCGTGTTGTGCAGGAAGAACAGGAGGAGGAGGAGGGATGCACGTCGGGATAGAGTTCACAAGAGGCGGGGGATGTGATGATGGTTGTGGTATGGCTTCCAGCAATCCCGTGAACATCTGCTTCTCGAGCGGATCAGCAGCAAGCTCGAGGAGGGCGGCTGCTGATTGTCGTCACAGTCTTTCTTGTCACAACAACATCAACAACCAATGCCTTAGAAACCCTTCTTCTAGACATTGCATGGGTGCAAACTATGCAGAATTGTTGCTCCAGGAAGCTTGCCGGTTGCGGAAACATCGCATTGCGCAAAGTCGTTGTTGTAGGAGGCAATAATAACGGGACTGGTTCTGGTGCTAGGGCTGCTTCTCTTGCTGACCTTCAAAAACTGAGCAACGACTCCTACTGCGCTTAGAGCATCTCCAGTGGTGCTCAGTATGCGACTCTGCAAAAATATTTCTCACATCCAAGTGTAGTTATGTATACTTTTTTCTAACCCACCCATCAAAACTAAAACTGGGATTGCAAATAGGTGGGAGACTACCAATCGCAAAACCACCTGGACCAATCATAATGATGTCCAAATCATGCGGCAGCAGCAGCAGTCTTTATTACATTCTTCTCTGGCAAGTGTTAATCTTTGCTGTGGCTTTAACGGGCCTCACCAAACTGTGGAAAATTGCTGGGCACAAAACCATTTTGCTGAGACAAACCGGCATAGTTTCACTTTTCTTCATCGAATTTTCATTTGCAGGGTCACATACTGCGTACCGATGGAGTTGCTCTTAGTTAATACTGGAAGGAGAACTCACCCACCTTTCCATTCAAACTCTTGTACTGAATCCTCTTGAAAAATGTGGTGTAGGTCTGTTTCGAGTTTCTTCTTCTGCGTTGCACCGGATTCTTCTACAGTTTTATGCAAGCAAGTGTGGGCATTTGCTGCAGCTGTTGTCTCGTCGAATGTTGGAGACAAACAAAACTCCTGTTTCTCTTTCATGCTTCAAGGTAATGGATGATAGATAGGTGTGTACTCTTGCTGCTGCTGTCTATTCTTAAAGAAGAAGAAGAAGCCCATGATCTTCACGCAAGTACTTAGTAGGTCTAGCAAACACTCCCTCATAATATCAGATACACCAAATCGGTTGCAAATGCGTTGACGACTCTTGAGTCTTGCCTGCCGACGACAAGTCGCAACTCGCAAAACACAAAACCGGTCGGAACTCGGAAACACACGAAACCGAAAAAGGAAGGAAAAAAAGAAAGTCGCAATTCGGAAACACACGCAAAAACCCAAATGCGAAGCTTCTCTCCTACTTTGCACATATCTCCATTCTTTTGTGTATTGTTCAGAAACGGAGCAGGGAAAACGGGAGCGAGGGAGATTGGTAGGAATTCGTTGAGAGAGAGATAGAGAAAGAGGTGGAGAACCAAGTATTAGGGGATGGAGGTGACGGAGGAGAATTTCGAACTTCTTTTGCCTCAGATTGAAGAGTCATTGCGTAGTTGTGAGATATGCGCGATCGATGCAGAATTCACAGGTCTTTCGCTCACAAATCCGCGGTAAGTCAGTCTTGTCTGTCTGTCTCTAGCGGGAACTTTGTTCTGTGAGCTTTTCTTCTTTCGATTTCGCTCGCTGGCTGTATCTATGCTATGCACTGCTGTTGTTGCAGAAAGAAAATGAGTGAGTGATTATCGGGGAAGAGATTCTGTTTGTAAAACTGGAAGTTCCTTTGGAAATCTCAGTCTGAAACAGAAAGATCCAGCAGCTTGAGGCTGAAGGATTTCAATAACAAGCAAAAAAGAAGAAGAAGCACCTGCTGTCTGGGATGTCTGCGTGTTTTAGGGTTAGGGGTTTGAAGCTCTGTTTCTTCTCGTAATGCTTTGTCTTGCTCTTTATTGCAGAAGAGAAGAGGTGCTAGATGATGCTGAGCAACGATATGCACGAGTTCGAACATCAGCACAGAATTTCCTCATCATGCAGGTACCTGTATGCATCCCACACAACCTGATTTCTTTACTCTGTCTTTTCTGTTTGCTTTTCTGTCTTCTCCTCTTCTCTTTGATGTTTTGTTGTTGGGCTAGCCAGCTAGCATCATGGCTGTGTCTTCTTCCTGTTGCTGCCAGTCTTGTGACAGAAACTCAGTCTGGTGGTTCAAAATTGAGCTTCAACATTAAACAGCTGTTGATGGTCTCTGAGCATGTGGGTGTATGTTTCTGTTGTTCAAATGGCTCCTCAGTTTTTTAACTTCTATGAGCACGTGGGTGTCTGTCCCTGTGTTGTTCAAACTGCTCCTCAGTTTATTTGAGCGTGCGGGAGTCTGTTGCTGCATTGTTTGAACTTCTGCTCAGGTTTTGGAGGGCCTCTGTGCATGTGGGTGTCTGTTGCTGTTGTTCAAACTTCTGCTCAGTTTTTAAGGGCTCTGAGCAATGCAGGTGTCTGTGACTGTTGTTCAGACCTCTGCTCAGTTTTTGAAGATCTCATAGCATGTGGGTGTCTGTCAGTGTTCAAACTTCTGCTCAGTTTTTGAAGGGATCTGCAGATTCTGGGTGTCTATTGCTGTTGTTTGCAGATCCAGATGTATTTGGATTCTTTTTCTGGGTACTGACACAATATGTTTGACTTTTTTCAGTTTGGCTTGGCAACATTTCAATGGAGCACCTTGACGGGCTGCTATGAGGCACAGACATACAATTTCTACATCTTTCCTCGTCCATCTGGAGGAATGGATTATCGCTTTACTTGTCAGGTATGATGCAAACAAGTGTCTGGTGACTGGTTAGGACATAGCATCCTCTCTCCATGAAAGAGATGAAGTTGGTGACTTAGCTGCCGTAGCAAAGCGTTGCTGAGCTTTGATGGTCATCTGGTTTGGTGCTGCAGGCGTCATCTTTGGATTTTCTCCGTGAACATGGCTTTGACTTCAATAAGTTTATCTACTCAGGTGAGGATCCCAAGTTTTGGCTTGTATCTTTTTGACAACTGAAGCTGTTCACTTAGTCTCTTGTTTCTGTGGTCAAGAACCATAACCATGCTGCAGACAATCACAATAGGCATTTTGTGATACACAGTTCTCTGGATTCTTTAAGAGGGTGTTGGGCTTGCATTCTGTGATACTTGTGCAACCTACAGGGTGGGAGGCCCTGTTTGCATACTGGGAAGCAAGAATTCCTTTCCTGCATGCCAACTATTATCAATTCTTTATGCAGGGATTCCCTATGTCACACTTGAGCAAATGAGACGGGAGAAGAGATCTGAATCACAAGCTCCCAGGGACCCAATTGTTTTGAAACAAGAAGAAGATCGCAACTTTGTTACTCAACAGATGGAGAATGTTCGGTGTTGGGTTGACAGCACACAGCCTTGTGATGTTGGAAACGGCAGCTCAGACTCCCAACCTGCAACCCTAGTTTTGGATCCGAGTAACAGCTATTTGCGTGCAGCTCTTTATCAGCAGCTGGAGCAAGAGTATGGAAAATCAGAGTTCTATGTGGAGCGACTGGTACACCTTCTAGTTTGGAAGCTTGTTATAAACTGACTGCCATGTATGTACTTTTTTTGTGCTACTGTGCTTTTAAGATTTCACATTTTGCATGCCTGCCATACAGCAGCAAGAAACGAAAATACTTGGATGTCAAGAGTATTGAATTGAGTGTTTGAGTGGGCAGGCCACTGTCGGGAGCCGCAAATCAAGTTTGAAGTTAACGAGAGCAACAACAGAGGTGATAGCAGCACAGCAATCAGAGGTGACAGCAAAGAGGCAACGCCAGTTGGAGCATGCAGTGGGATTTGCAAACGTAATGCAAGCTCTAACTACGTGCAACAAACCTGTTGTTGGACACAATATGTTACTAGACCTGGCTTATCTCTACCACCAGTTTGTAGGCCACCTTCCACCTTCCTTGGATGAATTTCGAAAGCAGGTAACTGACCAATTCTGTCAACTGTACGATTGAATAAGGTCAGATCAGGATGGACTTTCAGGATTTGGTTGCTGTGGTGCTGTGAGTGACAATTGTACCCACAAACCTCAAAAGCAAACATTTCCTGTTGCCTGCCTTTGATATACAGTGGGTGATGAACAGGTGCAGATTCTGTTTCCTGCAGGAATTTATGATACCAAGTACCTTGCAGGGCTGTTTCCAGTATTTCTACCTTCAACATCACTTGAGGACATTTACACAGCTCTGGCATCGGAAACCACAACTGCAATTGGGCACATGGATGGTATTGTGGGGTTTGGTGCAAACAAAATCTCCAATTTCCTTCCAACTGCCCCTGATGACATTGAGAAGGAGGGTGTTCTACATGCAACTAAAGCACCAATGAAAAGCGATGTCTTGCACACTCTTTTTGCAGACCTAGCAGAATGTATGTATTGTCATTTGTGACACTATATACAAATTTTGGATCTGTTGGTATGCTTTTCCAAGCCTTTTGGCTTTGCCCCTTTCTTGTAATTAACTGTACAAAATTCAGGTGGAAGAAAAACTCAAGAACCTGTCCTTCTGAAATGTTGACAGGTTCAAAAGATGTAGACATGCAGCTTACCAAAGTGGAGCTGCCTGGGGTTGTCCATAGTAGCCTCTTTGATCGATACAAGACCACTGGAGATGCACCACATCGTTATCATGAAGCAGGGTGCGTTTCTTATGGACCCAAGAGAATATGGTACATGATGTTGGTAACTTTTTGGAGATTCTATGCTTGCTGAGATTGTAGAGAGAGAATGTCATGCTGTGATGTCAAAATTTGTATGCATTTTGTGTCCACTGATTGAACTTCCTCCAAGACCTGCAAACTAAAAGGACATACATTCTCTGGAAATGCAGTGCTGCCCTTAAATTCATGGCTCCTTAGGTTGATGCCATTCTTGTCAGTGCTTTGTGTCTTTGGCAAGTACATGAAAATTTTCCCATTTGGGTAGGGCCTTAGCTGTGATGAGAGCACCTCAGGAGGTCAAGTGTTTGACCTTGGAGAGACAATTCTTGCAGACATTCAAATTCATAATGCATGGGTATTACTGACAAAGGATCAACAATTTTGGATCCAGTTTTGATGCATACATGACAGGCACAATATTCATTTGGCTCTCCAAGCTTTTCGAGGCTCGCTCCACTACTTCTGCACCTGATGGGCACACTCTAAACTTGCAGGTATGTATATGCGAATTATACTATGTTGTCACTCTTGTGTGATGGGCTACTGCTTCGTTGTTGGGCAAGCCAATATTCCAGTTAGTTAGGATGGCATCTGTAGCCCCAAGGTTGGATTGCCAATAACAGGCATGATCTGATTATACTCAGTTGCTTTGTTGGTCTTTTGGTCATCATGCAATGCCTGCTTGAGTGTGCTCTGATGATAGTCAAGGAGGTCTGCCTGGATTGTGACTGGTGTAGGTGCTTCAAGAACATTCCAACAAAGTGTATGTCATGAGGATTGACCTGCCGTATCTTCCTCTGCAAGGCCCCATACCAGTTGCCGATCGTTCATCTCTTTTCCTCTTGACTGCAGCTGATGGATTGCCATTGCCATCAACTGATGAGATTATGCTGCGCTTCAGCACTATTGGTTGTGACATTACACGTATTCTTTGGCTGGACCAAACCACATGCTATGTGACCCTCAAAGATAGCAGTCAAGCTCCATCTATCAATCAGGCACTAGCAAAATTGGGATGGCAGGTAAATTTCAGTCCCTATGGCACTGCTACTGGTGGAGAGCCTATGAACCAGCTCTAGGATCTCAGTTCCTCAATGGTGGGACGTTGAGCAATATTTGGATTGTGGAGGAAGTGACCATCTGATTGCAGAAAGAAATAACTCATTTCTGTTTGTCTGGAAAATGCTGTGTCAATCTAGTGAGTTTTCAAACTTGCTCATTTTTAGTTTGTCTCAGGAGTTTTTCTTTCTCTGCGATTCTTATCTTCAGCTACAAAGCTTTCCTGACCTGAGATCAACAATGTGAACTGGTGAGAAAACGCCAGCATTGGGTGGTTCTCTCTTTTTCAAAGAAAGAAGCAGTGGCTACAGGTATGGTACCTGCCAGTGAGAACGATCAGTTCTCAACCAATCAAGGAACTATTTTTCACCCTTGACTGGTGGTTCTCTGAAAAGTCATAGAATTGGTTTTTGACCCTTAACAGGGGATCCAAAAAGTCAAAGGACCAGGGTCAAAGATTCTACCCTAAATTGCCTGTTCTTTCTTTCATGAAAATTGCTAGTTCTTTGAATTCCTGTAATAAATCTTTCCAGGTTCTTTTGATTCTGACAATTTTCAGAAAACTGGAACTGGATTTTGGAAATTTTCAAAAACTTGGAACTGTACTTTCTTTTGATTCTGTATTTTTTTCAAAAAAACCAGAGCCCAATGTGATTTGATTTCTGAAACTTTAAATGATCAGAACCAGAGGTTATCAACAAAATCAAAGAAGTGCATAACACTGGAAAACATCACAGTTCAAATGGATGCAAGTACAAGAGTTTAGGAATATGAAAGCTTACAGGGAGAGAGAGAGAAGACAAATGTCACAACAGGCTTGCTTTCAATAGATAAAGCCAATGGGGGACATATTGAATTTTGTATATTTTCATCAATTGAATATTGTTTTCGTTTTGGTCCCCATTTTGAAGAATGTTCACCAAGTGTTGCTATAACGTGACATGTGAGCTCAGTTTTTTGGAACTTCATAGAACAATTCCTATTTCAATCCTTTCTGGTTTGAACTTGCTCTTAAGGGGCAGATCCCATTACAGAACCAGTTTCCGTGTCCTATTTAGATGCCAAGTTATTTAGCCTTTTTTCTAGGCAGGACAGGCAGCTATCTGCTGGCTTCACTCTTTTGCGCCCATGGTGTCAGTTTCAATGAATCAATTACTGAGATATGCACCTGAAGTTTGAATCCTTGGCCACAAAACTGGTTATGCTGTGGAACATGGCCTGGCAGAGCCTGCTACCACCTAATGAACAACAGTGAGTCTGATAACCCTACCAGGCTTGCTGCATTTCTGAGTGGAACAGGCCCTATAGGGCTTTTCCATAGTACGTGATGAGCTGCCTCTCTTCTCACCAAGAGGTCATTAGAAATTCGAATTAATCCTGGTCCTATAGAGGTTCCACCAAACAAAGAGTTGATCTCCTTGAGAAGGCACAAAACACATTCCGCTATCCTGTTAAATTTGAATACTCAAGAAAGTTCATGGGGCTTGTCCAAAAAGTGTAATGGCAGAGATTTTGTGGTGGAAAAAAACCAAGTCAGAAGGAGCTCTAGTTTAAACTTGACATTTCATAACAGGTCATATCGGGCTGGTTCTGCCATGCAAGCTTTGCCTAGGTGTACACATTACAGTGAGCTTCACACAGGCACACCTGGCAGATTTGGTTGCATAATGACCACTTCCTAACCTTAAGAGCTCTTAGATGTGCAGAATTAGCAGGTAGATTTGGTTGGGCTTGTTTGATTCTGCAAGGGCAGGCAAACCTCCCTATTTGGCACCATGATATGCCTCTAAAATGGTCTGATGAACACAATTGCTCTTAATGTATACAGCCCTTGAAGGCCTTATCTGACATAAAGCATGGATCAAGTCCTGTTACACATGCATTTTACCCACATGCAGATGCACCTTATTCAAGCAGACACCTTGTACAGGGCTGCCTTGTGCGTGTCAAATTCAGCCATTTTATATACCCTGCAACTACACTAAAACACAAACAGTGATGGCTTTATGTATTATGTAGTGTTCCTGGTACAGGCTGTTGTGCCTGCTAGTGGACAAGCCCAAATATCCAAACCGGCAGCAAAATGGGCAGAATGGACTGTACCTGGTATGCTCCATTACATCTTCATGTGGATTTGCAGATGGTCATGTGAACTCCGCAGTATGGTCTTGTAGATAGGTCTGTTAGATCCCACAGGATGCCACAATTCTGCCTTGTAAGGGAACCAAAACAAAAGGCTGTAGAAAAACCATTACTTCCAATAGCAGGGTCTCAAATCCAGGCAAATAATGCAAAAATTTCTCAAGTCTTTTTACTACTTTTTACTCTGTAGCAAAGTCTTTTGCCAGTATTATTAAGTCCTGCTTACCCAAAATGTGCCAAATATGTGGTACTAACTTACTTGGTACTTCACAGTATTTAAGTCTCTCTTCATGGTTCCTGAATGCACAAAAACTCACCAACTAGGTACTAACTTAGTACTCTATAGCAAAGCTTAATGCTCATCATGGTACCTGAACCACAAGAACATATCCATCTAGTCACTTGCTGCTTTCACCTCTCAAGTTAAATCTTGTGTCCAACACCAATGGGATGAAAGGCATAAATAATATCTGCATATTCTAGCTGAGAAAGCTTATAAAACATGTCAATGTTTAAGCTTTTTGAATCTTGGATTATTGCTAAATCCAAGTAATTGCAAGAGAAGCCAGTAGAATTCAAGATCGCAGAATTAATGATCTAGGGTTCATGTGACCACTTACCCTCTGACCCACCCACCCACAAGTGTTATAATTAGCTTGTACAGAACAGAATATCCTGCTACCATTCTGTTGTTTAGATGGTTGAAGCAAATCCAAGCAATATGGGATACAGAAACAGAATAACTCACCTGATTTATGGAGCACATGAAAAGCAACTTGAATTTCTTGTTATATCTGAGGGAGACTGGTTGCATCATGCCTAAACCCACCTGCTTATATACAAAGGACAAGTCGGTAAAGAATTGTTTCAACTTTCAACCCACCCAATGACCCTAACAAAATGGAAGGAACCAAGTAGCAGATGAGGACATTTCTCCTCTAGTGTCCTCTGCCCAGGTTCTCTATCCTTCTCATTTATACACATGCACAAATTCCACTATCAGAAAAGACAAGCGTTGAATTACATCTGTGATGATTCCTGTCACCAAAACCTGACCAGCATTTTGGAAGAATAGTAATGGATCTCTTGGATCAAGCAAACCAAACACCCTGCTCTAGGCAATTTCAACAATTTTGAGACCATTGATATACTGGTCTCACGTTGTCCTTTGGACCTTATATGTTTACTTCATGGAATTCTTGGAATCAGATCCATTCTCAGCCCACTTCCCATATTTCTTTTTCATCCGTTCAGCCAGTTGGGCAGCTTTTGACTCTCCTTTCATGGCTGCCCGGTTATCAGCTGCGCCTTGTGTTCGTGCCATGCCTCTGTTCATCTCAATCTCTTCATAGTGATCATTGAGGTCACAGCAGTTCACACATACCCCAAGAACAAGCACTGCCACCTACACAATACAGTGCTCAGGCATCGTTTAGATAACTGCATGATTATGGAGAATTTAAAAAGTTGCGGTTCAGCCAAAACTTGCATCGCAAAAGCTATTGCAATGTCTATTTTTCTTTGTTACCAATTGTCTGACCTGTACGCAAAAGGTGATGAACAGGACAGCAGCGTCCAGCCTGAGAACCTTGATGGCAGTATTGCGAGCAATCTTGGGACTCATGTCATTCAGCACCTGCTGAGCTTTGAAGAAAATTGACAACGCTGCAGCAATAAGTCCCACAAGAGAAAAGGCAAGAAGAACCAGTTGCAATGTGAAACAACTTCTCCGGGTACTCGAGCAGAGGCCAATCAAGCCTGAAGCAACTGTGAACGCACTTACAATGACCAAGAGCCATCCTGTCTGACTCGGTCCATGCTCAAGTAGAAACTCTATCACTAGGGAAGCAACACCTCCCACAGTAACCATGAGGTTCAGTATCAACAACAAGGTGGTTGAAAACACGGCTATAAACCCTGTGAATGTTCGTCCTGTCATGATTGCTGCCACCTTCCAAGTTGTTCACCTGTAGTACACACGGCAGCCCAATAAAATTTGTGAGTCTGTGAGATCTACCTACAAGAAGATCCTAAACCCTTACTGTCTCCAGGAGAGAGCTTTCTCCTGGAAACAGTAATCAAAGAAGCCAAGATTTTCTCTCTTTGCAGACTTGTGGACACGTGAAATCCAGCAGCAATTGTCTAAGGCGTAATCTCGCTGTTCTCCTAAAGCTATATATCACCATGATCGGTGTTGATATTCAGGGGCTTGCTGCTGGATTATTACCACTATTGTACACAAAAATTCCGGTGATTTACAAGGGCTTCTTCCTCCTGGGACCATCCAACAATAGTCTTCCGGCATGAAGTAGACAGTCTTTTCTTTTCTATTGACCTCACGACAACAAGGTTCGTTTCCCTCTGTTTTCTTTAGACTGCAGAAAGTCCATAAAATCGAACTGTTGTTCCTGGAATTAAACTTTTGGCAGTATCTTCTTTGAACTCTCAAGATTCACTTGGTCACTTGTATCTCCTTCTTCGTCTGTCGTCTGAACGCATCCTCCTGACGGTGGAATTTTCTCCGTAGGATTAAGTTTCTCCATGACTTGAAAAAACGAACGGTTTCAGTAGAAATCTCACATTTGAGAGAAACTCGTATTGACCGCATCCGAAAACAAAGACACAAACTAGTCTACTTCATGCAATGTACAATTTTCTTACTTCCGGCGAATGGAGAAGGAGAAGCAGTCCGGGAAGCAGGAGGATTGACGAATGCCTGAGCAAATCACGGTCCCGAAATTTCATCAAATAGAGAGAGAGAGAGAGAGAGAGAGAGAGAGAGAGAGAGTGAGAGAGAGAGA
>Ga0209208_10008922_pt1 | contig 13272 bp, 9 predicted proteins | sample S1TSphfallax_3_FD_187694 | JGI IMG/M metagenome (GOLD analysis project Ga0209208, IMG submission 187694) | Host-associated microbial communities from peat moss isolated from Minnesota, USA - S1T2_Fd - Sphagnum fallax MG (SPAdes) (version 2) | ecosystem: Host-associated > Plants > Peat moss >...
AAAAAAAAAAGCTTGAATTCTTGGACAAGAGAATAAGCTGTTTAGCGAAGCCACGTGCGGGGATTGGAAGCCCGTGCAAGAAACGGTCATAATAACGAGTCGGCGAGGCTCGACATTCATTCAGCAAACGCAAAAGACGCAGAAGAATTCAGGCTTATTACGATTCACACTTTGCTGCCAACAAAAAAATCTGCCGTGGAGTGCATTCTTCTAATCTTAGATGTTTGTCGATTCCATCAAAAACCAGAAGAAGAAGAAAACGAAACCGCAAGCATTTGCACAGAAAAGACAAAGCCGTCGAATCTGGACTTTCTTAAACAACAAAATGATTAAAGATTTATTTGTCCATCATTCAGATCCTACACCTTGTTCATTACACGAATTTCAAGCCAGGAGAAGAACAAAGACCATCACAGTGTCACGACCAAAAAACAGGGAGAAAAAAGAGTTTCTCTCATCCTCAAAAATTGAACAACGAAAGATCGGCAAAAGCTGAATCGGAAATGATAATAATAATAATTTTCACAAAGAGATGATGACAATTTCACGATGATGCGATGCGATTCGAGTAAGATTCTTGTAGGAGAGTTTTGCATACAAAAGAAAGAGCGTTACAGATTTGGTTGGTACCTTGGTTGTTGACAACGAAGAAGAAGAAGAAGAAGAAGACGAAGAACCGGAGAAGGAAGGAAGGAAGGAAGGAAGGAAGGAATGCTGCACTGGAATGAATTCAACACCGAACTCCGAGATTTGGCACTTGATTGTGGAGAGCTTCAAGCTACTTTTGCTGCTGCTGCTGCTGCTTCATGAGGCCCCTGATTTGGAGTCGAGATTAGAAAACGAGTCCATAGTCTCAGAAACTGCGACGACGAAGCAGAGAAATGTTTTGAAGATCGAAAGCAAGCAAGCAAGCGCGACGACGGATCTCGAGAAACAGAAATAGGAACGTATTTTGCGACATGCACGGGGATTACGCGGAAGAGCGAAGTCGTCGGAAGGAAAACTAATAATAACTGCCAAAGACTTGGGAAGCAAGAAAGGCAGCCAGCCTGGTAAAAAAATCCACTGTGAAACCTTAAGGGGTTTATTTCTTGGGACCTGGAACTAAATTGGCAAAAGGGTTCAGTTTCTTGGGACCTGGAATTCAATTGGGAAAAGGGTTCGGTTTCTTGGGACTTGGAACTAAATTGGCAAAAGGGTTCAGTTTCTTGGGACCTGGAACTAAAGTGGGCAAGGGTTCAGTTTCTTGGGACCTGGAATTAAATTGGGCAAGGGTTCAGTTCCTTGGGACCTGGAACTTAATTGGCAAAAGGGTTCAGTTTCTTGGCACCTGGAACTTAATTGGCAAAAGGGTTCAGTTTCTTGGCACCTGGAACTAAATTGACATTCTTTTGGCGGAATCGACACAAGAATACCATGGAACTAGCTTGGAATCAAAATTGGTACCCTTTTGGTGGAATTGTTGACACGAGAATGGTGGAACTAGCTTGGAATTGGTCTCCTTTCGGTGGAATTGTAGACACAAGAACGGCGGAACTAGCTTGGAATTCAATTGGTATCCTTTTGGTGGAATACACAAAAGAACCCTAGAACTAGCCTTTTGTTAAAACTGAAACCCAAATTGGAACCTTTTTTATAAAAAAATCTTGAAGCCTAAAGTTTAGGATTTTTGTAATGTAGCCAAAGTGATGACCATCATCATCAAAAATTAATTTAGCCAATTTTGGTTATGTACTAAATATGTTTTTTGTTTTAAAACCAGAATTTAGCCAATTTTGGTTATGTACTAAATATGTTTTTTTTTTTAAAACCAGAATTTAGCCAAATTTGGTTATGTACTAAATATGATTTTTTTATCAAAAAACCAGAATTTAGCTATATTCTTGGCTACTTACTTGAACTTATAATAAGAATCTGATGATTTGGGGGGGGGAGGGAGTGAAATCTGGCAAATTTGGGTCATTTTTTCCATGAAAAATCCATTTGTATAGGTCAAAATTTGGTGAAATTTTGCCAATAGAAAAGAAATGTTGCATGAAACTAGGCTTTTCTTAGAACTGGAACTAAAAGTGAAATTTTACAAAAAAAAATGAACATAGTAGCTTCAAGTTGTTTACTATAGGGGCAAGGTGGTGTCCTTCCCAGGGTCTTCCAAGACTGAGGTACTGTAACAACACGGACACTGCGGATGGAGCCCGAGTAGTTACTGTACCCAAGTCTTGCAAGACCCGTTGGAGGGGAGCCTCACCTGCACCAAATGACCAAGAAAAAACCTTTTTGAAAATGTAGTTGTAATGTAGTCAAATTGTGAACCCAGCCTTTTGCTAGAATTGGAACCAGAATTAAATTAAATTAAATTATTTTTTCCCAACCCTTAACATAGGTTCAGATTCTTTAGGTAAAATGTGCTGAACCTTTTTTTGGGGGCAAAGTTGTCAAGTCAAATTTTATAGGTAATTGATTGGTTTAAATTAGTTGTAAAATTATATACTAATTATAATTTGATGTAAATATTCAATATGAGATTGTCAAAACCTTTTGAAAAAAAATTATCATTTCGTAAAAATATTGTTGAAGGTTAATGGTGAGTATGGTATTTGAATACACTTGAGCAGATTCCTTTAATTCTTTGTGAATCTTCCAATCCAAGTTTTGAGGTGCTAAAACATGGCAACCATTTCACCCCAAATTTTGCAAATTCAAAATTCAGTTTCATGTTCAATGTTTTATTTGCTTGTTGTTTTGTTTATTGGTTTTTTTTCTTGTTATTTTTATTTGTTATTTTTTTTAATAAAAATTGTTTCTTGTTGCTTTTTTATTTGCTCATAACTTTTTTATTTCCTTTGTAAATTTGCTTGTTTTCTTTAACACTACTTTGTTTCTTGTTATTTGTTGGCTTGTGCTTTAAATTTAGTAATTCAGATTTGTTTGTTGACAAACTTAATGAATAATTCATTGGATGTTCATTTGTTTTGTTGTTTTTTATTCACTTGTTGGTTTAACATTCAAATATTTACAAGGTCACAATTCTTTTTTTTTGTTTTCATTAAATTTAATTTTGCAATGCTTTAGAAAGCTTTATAAAATTTGAAATGTTAAGTGTTTTGAAAGCTATAGAAAGTCTCATAAGTTTCAAAATGTTTCAAAAACAAGTTTCCCATGTTTTAGAAAGTGTTTTGCTTGTTGATTTTTTTGTCATTTGGACTAGGTTTGGGGGAGGGGTCAAAATATGGATAATCTTCATACTTTTGAAAGATTTCAATAAGAAAGTGATCTTGCATTACAAGAACAAACATGTATTTAAAAAAATTATTCCCAACCATTCAAAGTGCAATTTCAAAAATCAAATCATGTTTGATTGGAAAACGATTCGCACAATTTTGAAAAGCTCTTGATGAAAGCTATAAAATAAGGGATTATATGTTCCACTTGGTTAAGTTTGGTAAGAAGTATAAGTCTTTCAAATTTTCACAATGTTACAATGAATTTTCATGCACAAACACATGCCAATATGTGCTTTGAAATATGTTAAGATTGTCTTGTGACACAAAAGGAAGGAAGCACAACTATCTATTGCATATTTTTCTTTCAGTGTGTGGGTTTGGTTGCTTAGGTTTCTTGGGGATGCATTTATTAATTGAGTAGAAGCTCATTATCAAGATAGAAAAATAGTATGAAATTGGGGCTAGTGATAAGACAAATTTTGATGAAACATTGGGAAGTTATTAAATGACAACATTATAATTTTGTCTGGTTTCTTATTTTTTGGTATTATGGAATTTTCTAAATTTTTTTGAGTGGCATCTTTGGAAGAGAAAAGGAAGGACTATAAAGGGTGTTGGGATCCAAAAACAAAACGAATTATATTCAAGAGCTTATAGAGAATAAAACATGATGTTTATTCACATAATGTATTGTGGATGAAGATTGTATGGATTGAATGACCATGTGATTTTAAGGGATTAAGTTTGGACCATATCATAGCAAGTTCCAAATTTTGACTCAATTTTTTTTAATCCAATCAATTGGGTGCCATGTTTATTTTGATACATATACATAACATATCTACAATGAGTTTTGCTGTGTGTTTGATCAAAATGGGCTTTTGTAGGTTGTTGCATGGAATCAAATGTAATTGTTGATGTGCATTGTTTGGGTCTACAAGAGAATATGTGAATTTTATTTAAATTAGATTTAATTAAATGTTGTTTGGGATGTAATTAGTATTTCTTTGACCAACATCCTTGCCTACATGTGGTGATTGATTATGAACAAATGTGTAACAAAACACAATGAATAAAACATCAAAAACAAGATCAAGATTAATAGTAGCAATATTAAGTTTAGGACAGAGGAACTAAGTGTTGGAACTATTCATTTTTTATTTTGTTAACAATCTCATATATTTCTAAATATGCCAATAATGATTTACATGGAAGAAATGTGCAAAGAAGGCCTTACATGTTTTGACATATGCCAAAAACATACATGAAGAACTCATGTCTTGTGAATCATATTTTTTAAATGCTTCATAAGCTTTATGCTAAATAAAACAAGATCATGACCATGAGAAGTTCCATCACTATAACATTAATATTATAAAAGATTTTACCTAGTGTAACACTTTCTTGACCTACAAACAAAATCTTAAACATAACATATTTAAATGTCGATTGTTAATTGAAACATGATTGGGTAATTTAAATGCAAAGTAAGTTTATGATAATTACTCCAATAAGTCTCTACACATCTTACAATCAATTCATTAGGTACCCAAAATATTAATCCAAACATGATAAGAAGGGAATTGTTATTTGTAAAACCAATTTTAGATTGTGTTTTTGTATAAAATGTATGAGTTCTTATGATCTTGTACATCATGATTATGTAAATCTCACTTTAATTTTATAGGTATATGTATTGATTTGATGTCAAAACAAATAAATTAAACAACTTCAATAGGTCACTTAAAAATTAATATGAATTTGAAATTTGACATTCAAAGAATTTTAATAATTAGGTGAGCTGAAATTTGAAAACCAAGTATTTGAGAAACTAAATAAGTAAACAAGTTTGAAAGTTTAGAACCAATTAAACAAGAAACCAAATAATAAGATAATCAAAGTAGCTTGAAAGTTGAGGCCAAAATCATTTGGAAACCATTGGTATTGTCATTTTGCAACCAACATATCATAACATAGGAAGACACAATTCGCGAACTTGTAAAAAAAAGAAAGAGTTGGAATAAAAACAAGAAAGGAAAAATCTAAGTAAGCTTATCACTAGTGAAACCATAGTTTACATTGGAAACATGGATTCATGCAAATCAATTCTATCACAAATATCAAGTCAAATCTTAATTGAAAAAGTGTTATTCCTTGAACAAAATTTTACATGTCTATGAAACTTCATCCCAACATGCCCCACGTTTACTATTTGAAAATCAATATGATGAAATCAATTTCAAAACCTAACCTAAAGTTCCTACTTTGTAGGGGTGCAGGTCGTTAAGGTCAATTAAATGGTGCAGAAATAACTAAAACTGAATGCATGAAATTTCGGTACTAATTACAAATCAGTAACATTTTTTTATTTTGATGAAGAGCCCATCATTCATTGTATTATCGATTATTTACGTACTGAAAGGAATAATCAAAATTGCGTAGAACTTTTTAATAATATTTTTTTATTTACGTCGTATGAAAACCAACTCCAATTTTCCCCCCAAAAAAAAAATGGCTTCCATAAACTTGACATAAAATCTCACCACCACCCAAATTGTTTTTTCATACTTCACGATCACATATCGAAGCCCTCTTTAAAGTATATAAGATTATTATACTAAGCCTTGGATAAGGTTGGTAGTATTAAGGAAGGCACAAGGGATTGCTTAATGCAAGGATAGATTAGGCCATCAAAATGACACTTCTTATACAATAATGGTAAGCCATCAATGGGAAAGTACATCATTGCATTTTGAAATAAATGTTCAAGGATGCAACAAATGTTCAAACCTTCATGAATCATAACAGTAACATTGAAAGTGTAAATCTAATAATGTTGTCAAAAAATTCATAAAGATCATCTCATGCAATAATGAATATTGTTGTTGTATTCAAATTCTAAAATTGCACCACATACCATTCTATCAACTTCAAGGGTTTGGAATTAAAGATAATATAAACATGCAACCCATCCCTTTCAACATTTTATTTAAAACAATTAATTTTTTTCGACATCTGAACAAAAATCATTTGTTTGTTATCAAACATGTGCAAATATTTTTGAAACATTAATTTTGTTAAGACACCCAAACCCTTACAATCCTAGCACTAAAACTATTGCCATATCCTAAAGGTGTTGTTGTATAGCTTTCATAACTAAAAACATAAACAAAATGAAGAGCATTGGCAATAACCATACTTAGCATCTATTGTGGCCCATTAAATACCTAAGTGGTGCAAAACTTCATGTTGAATATGTAAACACAATAACATATGAATAAGGTAATTTATAGGAGTCTAGGTATATGCATTGTTATTTGGCCCATAAATATGTTGATAATACACAATGTGTATATATAGGTAGTTGGGTGACAAATATTGGTGACCCAATCAATTTCCAAAATGCACTAGCAATGGTTATAGTAGCCTAAGGTCAATTTCCACATTGACAAAATGAAATTTGTTTTTCAAAAAATTAATTTGTATGTTACTTTTGAAACTATTATTATTTCCATGAGCTATTATGATATTATCATAGGAGTAATTAAATTATTTAGAGTGTAACATATCATAATTATGATGATTTTCAACATGTCACTTTCATATTTTCACAAAAAAATGTTTCACTATTTTGAACATTATTTAATGATGAACTAACCTTAGGGTAATGTATTGAAGGATACTCTATTCAAATGCACTATTGCCCAATTGAGATGTTGAGATACCATTTCATTATGATGTTAACATCATGGCAACATCACACCAATTTTCAGATTCTCATAACATATGAAGATAGCAAGATGCAAGGATCCCCTTACTCATGAAATGAAGCTTAAAAGTTGAATATGCAACAAGAAATATTGAATCCAACCCCATTAATTATAGATTTAGTAACTAAAAATGTTGTTATTCACATGTGACCTCAAACAAGGTATAAGGAACCACCTTAGGGGGTGAAAAAAATAAAAAATGAATCAATTAATCCAAGACTAGAATGTTTATTTTTTATAAAACATTCATGTGGCTTCCAACTATCAAACAATTTCTCCCAATATTTGATGGAAACATTTTATATAATATATTTATCATCCATTTGATGAAGAATCCTTAATCCTATTGTGTTTTTCAATGTGAATATATTTTATAATAGTAATTTGACTTGATGTGTTCTAATGTTTAAGTGAATTAATTGATGTTGAACCAACAAGTGACACGTATTTTAGTTTTTTTTAATATTATACCAAAATTTGCTTAAAATACCATAATTTGATAATTATCTATTCAATTTTTAAAACTAAATACTGGTAAATTATACCCAAAAAACTTCATAACACATGCAATTGTCATGAAAACACCCTTCCTTAAAAAACAACAAACATTTAATCTTCAAGGAAGTTTTTCAAATCATATAGTTTTGGGCATTCAAAACATGTTCAAAATGCACTTATGTATTGCCAAATTATAATATGAATTCAAGTTCTTCTCAATAACATGCCTTCATAATCATTAATTTATGATTTTCCATGCATTTTGAAAATGAATGGTTTAGTTTCACATAACATTAAACAAGTTTGAAATTTAAAAACACCAATCAACATAAGGTTCCCATTACTTTGTATTCATTTTATGACTACTTAAACATCTTCAAATTACATAAAAAATTATGGAAATGCATATTCACAATTATACAAACATTATCCATTAAACCTTATTACATTTTAATGTTGAAGATTCATGTAAACATTTTTCAAAACCATGGGGGCCATTTTAAAAATTTGGTAGTCAACACAATCATTGACTCCTTTTATTATGTCTTCATTTCAAGAAATGAATCTAATGGGTGAAAACATGGTAAAGTATATAAAAAATATAGTTATTTCATAGCAATCAAAAAATGGTTTAATTTTTGACACAAGTAGAATAAAATAGATTGAAAATCATTTAAAATAACATAATAAAATCATGGTGTTTTTCTTTGAATTTGTAATGAGGTGATGACAAAATTTGAAAAAAATTGGCACAATAAAAGTAGATAACAAGTATGTTTGAAAATGATTGGTCAAATTAGTTTAAACCTACTTTTCCATTAAAAGTTTGATGTATTCTACTATAATATTTAAACATTGAGAACTTACAAGTACATTTTAAAACTACATCATGTTGAAAATGGAGAGTATTCAATAATTCATTTATTTTCACCTAATTGTACAAGTTTGAATAGCTTAAAAAATACAAAACTATAATTATTTTCTTAAATCTACTTGAATGCATATTAAATCTATAATTAATCAACATCATTGTGAGAAAATTAAAGATTATCCTCATGTTGATCATGAAATTTAAAAACAGTTTTACTTTCAATATATTAAAACTTGTTTATGCTTACTTTTTTTCCTTGTGACAAGGAGTAGAAATTGTCTATTTTACCACGCTTGCACTTGAATATGGAATATTGAAAAACATAACGAATGTTTCTTTTAATGTTTGAAGGACTTTTTTTAAAACTTGATTTTTTTTTTAAATGATAATTTCATGGGAATTTTTGAATGTACAATTTTACATCATAATATAATGTAACATCGTTTTGAGTCATAAGAATTATAACAATTTAGAAGTTGATTTTTAAATCATCATTTAAAAAATATTTTGTAGAATATTTTGTATTTAAGGACTCATTAAAGACTTGGTCCTTGGTTTAAATGGTTCCTTATATTTTGTTTGCACCCATATATGTAAGAAGGTACGCTTGACGCACTTTGTGTATGGAAAAGGCAATAATGAAAACTACAATGCATGCTTGGGCACAAGTGACATGATTTCAAATTTACATGCACCTAGGTTCTTCAATCTTTAACCATTAACTTGTATTGTGAGTACTTGAATGAAGAATTGAGCTTGCTTCTTGAGATGCTTAGAGGTTAAGGCCAACACTCATAAGGCCAACACATCAATTAATACTTGTTTATGATGTTCGATGGGACATAATACTTAGAATCACTGTCCATCCATGTTCGAAAAGAAAATAAATAGTAACTAATTCAAACTATGTCTAAGTATGGTTGTTGCACAACCCATAAACTTGTCATGTGGACTTAATTATGTAAGGTCAAAACAAATTAAATAATTTTGTTTTTTTCACCTACAAGATGACACTTGGTCATAATTCCAAAATTTACATCTTGATTGTCTAAACATGGAAATGCAACAAATTCATATATCTTTTTTTTCATGTCATCATATCCAACTTCTTAGAGAAGAAAACATTAAATTTAGTCAAGTGAGTTCAAATTTCCAATCTCTCTTTTGTTGTTCAATTTCTTGTCGCATAAAATCTTTATGTGCCATTTTTTTCTTTATATTTAGATGGTTTATGATTCTTGTATTTGTTCCATTGTTTGGGAGAAAGTGTTGAGGGTGTCATCCACGTGCAATCTCTATTTTGGGGTGACATTGGACACAAAGTGGTGGAAAAATTCTCACTATACCCTTTAATTTGTTGGAAATTTCAACAAGCACAAAAACATCTTTCACTTTAAATATGGAGCTAATTTACTTTGGAGATGTTATAAGTCATGTCCTTGTCGATTTGGTGACTAGTAGTCATCAAATTAAACATGGAAGCTTATTGTTTTAGTGTGAAAAACACATGTCTCTTCTCTTCTTGAAGTTCTTTGATTATTTTTTACCTTTGGCAACCTTAGTGTTCATTACACCTTGCCATCCAGCAATGGCAAACTCAAGTTCATTACTAAAGTGATTTTGAATTTTGTAATTGTATTTTATTTCCAACTTTTGTCCATGCTCCAAGCTATTATTCTTTGTCTCCATATCCCTTGATTATCATCAATGTGCATGCATAAGTCCATAATGAAAATGATTTTTTTCACAACTTTGATAACAACAATTTAAACGACAAAGCTCCAAATTACACATACCTACACATGCATAGTTAGCTTTTGAACTTTTGCCATTTTTGGGTTGAAGGAACCCAAAACCTTAACCAAAACTTGTGAGGCCCTAATAAACTTAAAATAATCATTGCGAGCATTTCATCTCATAATTTTTACATGCACCTTTGCTTTGATGGTGATCATCACTTCACACTCGATGTTGATGCAAAACATTCTTAAGTTGGCAAAAGGTTGGTTCTGAGTAGGAACCAAAAAAAAAAGCTTTGGAACAGAAGCAAGAAAAGGTTGGCTCTAAGTAGGAACAAAATAAGGTTTGGAACAAGAGCAAGAGAACTAAATACAATAGGTAATGTTCCACTTAAACTTTAAATGTCTACCATGATTTCATACCCTAATTTTCATGTTGGTGTGAAATCTCAAGCATCCTTGTGCAAGAACGGAGGTAGAATCATAAATAAATGTGCAAAAGCAAGAGTGACATCCAATTGGTTTTTGACAAATGGTGAATGCCAATGAATCAACCACAAGTTAAAGGAAAGGATGGACATTGCCATAATTGGTTCACTTCTCTACTTAAACATTCCCTCATTTGGTTGTTCTAATGTTCTTCATGAAATCTACACAATGACTCTTTCTTGAGGTACGACACTAGTTACAACACACAATATATTGTGCTTGCATATCGATTAGTTGAGATGCCTCCCAAGTTCCAATTGTTTTGTTGCAATGAGCTTAAGTTATTTGATTGAAACTCATCATAAGAAAATTCCGAAACTTTGGAAAGGCATTTTCTGATATATAATTGAGCCAAAAGGAAGGGCAGAATAGGCTTCTAAAGCTATGTACACCCTAAAATGATTTAAGAAGAAGGAGACCGCAGTAGAAGGCTAAGACCAAATCAAGGCACTTCCCATAATTGAGCCAAAATGAGTGGCAGAACCAGCCTCAAATGGCATTCCGTGTGTGTTATGATTGAGCCAGAAGGAAGGGGCAGAACCAGTCTTTAAAGTCATTTTCTGTGTTATAATAGAGTCGGACGGAAGGGCAGAATCAACCTCTGAAGGTATTTTCTATGTTATAATTGAGCCAATAGGAAATGGGCAGAATTGAACCCTAAAGGGATTTTCTGTGTTACAATTGAGCCCAAAGGAAATGGGCAGAATTGAGACCTAAAGGGATTTTCTGCATTATAATTGAGCCCAAAAGGAACTGGGCAGAATTGAACTCTAAAGGGATTTTCTGCATTATAATTGAGCCCAAAAGGAAATGGGCAGAATCGAACTCTAAAGGGATTTTCTGTGTTATAATGGAGCCCAAAGGAAAGGGCAGAATCGGCCTCTAGAGGAATTTTTGCGTTACAATTGAACTGAAAAAGATGAGAGCAGAATTGACCTGTAAAGGCATTTTAAGCGATATATTTGTGCCGAACGGAAATGCAGAATCGGCCTCTAAAGCCATTTTCTGTGTTATAATTGAGCCGAAAGGAACGGCAGAATCGGCCTCGTGAACGCCCTAAAAGAAGGGCGAAAAAAGGAGGAGCCGGGGGCAGAAGGCGAAGAACGAAAGGACGACGGCGAGCGGTGAAGAGGACCGCAGTCGATGGAAGAGAGGATAGGACCTGATGAAACTGAGTAGGAAAACAGGAGGGATTTGCTTTGCTTGCTGCTTATGAATCCCTTAGCGTCGTCGCCGGCTCGGAGAGCAGCAGGCAATGTATTCTTCTTATCCGGCGGAGCTGTATTTCCACCCGTATGCAGCAAATCAGTCCCGGGACGAAAGAGAAAGGAGCTGTTGTTCTTGACTCCTCATCTGTTGTGTGACAACAACAACAACAACAACAATCTCCTCAGGTTCGACCTCGATACTATTCCTACACAACAAAAGCTCAAAATGTATGCGGCTTTCAGTTGTCGCTGTTCCGTGCCTCGAAGAATCAGCACACTTGGAACAGCGTCGAGGAATTTGAGAGGAGCGGATTATGCTCCGTGGCTATTGCTGCCTTGTCCTTTGCGATCTTCTGCAGGTTCCGTTTCTTTTGTCTCCGCCGCTGCTTCCTTGCCTTCTTCTCCTTCTTCTTCTTCTTCATCCGCACCAGCATTGGGAGTCAACACGGAAACCAAGGACCTGCCTCTTCCAGGACCACGCTTCCAGGATTTTCTCAAACAAAATGTTTCTGCAGCAGGCTTGAATCACAGGTAACCTGCTTACCTGAATTCCTGGAAATTGCACAGCGCTACTTTCTTTTGTGACCTAGGGTTTCTCTTTGTCAGGTTCCTTATCTTCCTGGAATTTGGTCCAAGAGCAAGCCAAGCACAAGAGGAAACTAAAAATGTTCTGGAAGACAGCAAAGAGGAGGGGATGATGTTTTATTTTTGTGATGATTTCTTTGCAGGGCAACACAGGTGCCATATTTGGAGGAAGACCTTGGGAGCAAGGTGGAGAGGGGCCGGATGTATGTTGAAACATATGGCTGCCAAATGAATGTGAATGACATGGAAATAGTGCTAGCAATCATGAAAGATGCAGGCTACTCAGAGATTGTTGATCAACCTGAAGCAGCTGACATCATCTTTATCAACACATGTGCAATCAGAGAGAATGCTGAACACAAGATATGGCATCGCCTCAATTACTTCAAGCACTTGAAAACCAGGTTTGACAACATCCCTTCACAATTTAGGGCTTTTCTTTGTTCATTTCACTGGAGCAAATAGATGTATCTTGATCAGCTATTTAGAGCAATGCAATATCTAGGGCAGATGCTAAATCATGTTTGTAGTAGATTCCAGTACTTGAAGGTGGGCTTTCCACATAGTGGAAATTCGCCTCTTTTGTCTCCTACTTTGTTGAAGTAAGGATGGGGCCCTTCAACACAAAGGCTACTACTGTACTAAGCAAAGCAATATAGTAAAATGTGTTTTCAAACAAGCTTTAATTTCTGAGGCTTTGATTTCAAGGTTGTCTTCTAAGGAGTGTCTGTTAGTTTTCTCATGGACTTAATTCCTGTGCACATGGAATTAGGTGGAGACGTAATAAGGCACTGACATTGACAAGACCAGTGAACCCTCCAAAGGTTGCAGTGCTGGGGTGCATGGCTGAGCGCTTGAAGGAGAAGTTGATAGTTGCTGATAAAATGG
>Ga0209208_10008923_pt1 | contig 13269 bp, 10 predicted proteins | sample S1TSphfallax_3_FD_187694 | JGI IMG/M metagenome (GOLD analysis project Ga0209208, IMG submission 187694) | Host-associated microbial communities from peat moss isolated from Minnesota, USA - S1T2_Fd - Sphagnum fallax MG (SPAdes) (version 2) | ecosystem: Host-associated > Plants > Peat moss >...
TAGAGAATTATTCTAAGGCGCCTTGCTAATTGCTTCCTGCAAATTTGCTGGTATGTTCTGATTCGTGGGCAGCAAGTCTAAGGCTTCTATAGCATAAACCGTTTCCCAGTGCACATGGGCCGCACACCTCATGTGTCTGATGTAAATTGCACAAAAGAAACAGTATAAAGCACTCAGGAAGTATGTTCAAAAGGCTGCCATCGCTCAGTGATGATATTGCGTATATTTTGTAGCTGTTTGTTGGCTCTGCTTACAAACCAGGGACTATCAGATCTATGTCGTCTACGGTTTGGTCCCACATTCTTGAGGAGTGTTCATCCATCAGTTGTTATGGTGAATTATGAGTTTGGGGTTTAGGGTTTAAGGTTCCTTTTGGGAACTTCATAGATCTATGCAACTTTTGTTTGGTCCCACATTTTTTTAGGAGTGCTCATCAGGTGCTATTGTGAACTATGAGTTCATCCTTTTGGGAATTTTATTAGATGTTTTATGTGGATCCATGTAGTCTTCATTGGGTCCCACATTTTTTAGGAGTGCTTTTTAGGTGTTATTCTGAACTATGAGTTCATCCTTTTTCGGAACAAGAGACATTAAAGACCCCCAGAGCCCTTTGTTTGATGCCAAAATTGGTTGCCAACGCTTAGCCCTACATGGAGTCACTTAATTTTTATTGCAGAGTTTGACTAATTTGATCCTCTTTTCAATGTAAATAAAAAATGTGATTATTGATATTCAATGTTGAAAACTATGTTGATGGTTGATGCTCTCATTCCTTTTGGAGGTTGCTAGGTTCAAATTTGGTGTGGGTTAGCAAAATATGTAAAACAAAAAACTTTAAAATATTTTTACAAAACATGAAAAACAAGCAGAATTGCTCAAGATGCAAAAAGATAAACTAAAAAATGCATTGAATACAAATTGTTGAGGATATTTAACATATTTGGTTGGGAATCTCCTGGAACTTTTCTATGGATCTATGTGGTTTTCCCTGGGTCTCACATTTTCAAAGAAAATAATCTTCATCATGTGTTATTGTGAACTATGAGTTCATCCTTTGGGGATTTCCTAAAATGATTATTCTTTTAGTTAGTGTTGATTTATATTTTATCATAAATTATCAAGCTTCATGGATTCATTTCATATTCACATGAAATAAATAGTTCATAGGTTCACATCATATCAACATGAATGTTGTATGATTGTTGTACCAAAATCATGTGAAAACACCATAAAAACTTTGCATACATATATTATAAAATTTTAAAACTTCATTTGCATGGCAATGATGGAAAAGAAAAAATCACAATAATTACATTACTATAACACAAAATTTGCATGTTATTCATATCTATAGATTTTATAATGATTTCACACCAATTTAATTCTAATACAAGACAACAAATGTGTTATTATTAGGGTTATCATTGTGTCCATGTGTCCATCACAATGTGATAGACGATTTGGATATAAATGTAACCATGTGTCACATCAATATAGGATCAACCTAAGTCAAAACAAGGTTGGGTTGCCCCAAAAACAGATAAGAGTGATAAAAAATAATGTCATTCGTAAATCTTATAATGACCAAAACAAAAATTTCGATTATCTATTTTCAGTTGCCATAGTTAACAACCTAAAATTTTCAATCTCGTAGTTTAGCAATTGAATTTTTTTGGTTGCCTAAATTGATGATCGAAAATTGGGGACCATATTTTTCCAGGAGTGACATAATGTTTTTGGGTAGCAACAAATTTTTTTCAAGTGGTGGATCAATGACCATTATCAAATTTTTTGGGCTGTTTTCGACATTCTTTTTGGGCAGACAAAAATTCAGTCACCAACTTTCAGTTGACATAGTCAACAACCAAAAATTGATGATTGAATTTTTCAAGCATTGCCTGAAAAATTTGAGCAATGAGAATTTTTTAAAACTTGGATCAATGGCCATTTTCGATTGAATGACCAAAATTTTTCAAGCAGCTCCCAAATTTTCTTGGGCAGACCAAAAATTCAATCGCCACCTATGATGACCAAAAGTGGGCAACTAAAAAATTTTGATCGTCAACTTGTGATGACCAAAAAATTTCAATTGCCCAATTAAGTGACAAGAAAAGTAAAAAATTAGTCACCAATCTTGTGACAACCGAATTTGTTTTTGGTTGCCATACATAACAAAAGCAACCCTAATGTAATGAATTGTTTTCTTAAGTTAGTTGCAATAGATGCAATCAACATGTCAGGATAGACACCAACATGATGTTGTACACAAAATGGCCGTGTCACATCAGTTTTGACAACGTTGATTATTATTACATACAAACTTTAATCAACAAATTTATATGAAAACTTTTATTTTGTTATTGTTATCTACAACTTTTGTGATCTTGCCATTTGATGATGATGTGCTTGTTTTTATGTGTAACACTATGCAACCAAAAAAAATGAAGAAAGAACCATTAACCTTGCACAATCAAGCTTGTATAAATTGCAAGGACATTCACCATTGCAAATTGGCAAATATAGTTTTTATACATACATTTCACATGTGAAAAATCTTCTCTATTGCAAATATTCATACATTCTCAAAGCTATATTGTCACTTTCATATAATTCCAATGACAGGGATTCATCGGAATTCGTTTAGGTATGACAACTTTAGATTTCATAAGTTATTGTTCTCACCTGGATATTTTCAAACTAGAGTTTGTTTCACAAGTTATTGTTATCACTTGCATAGTTTCAAACTGGAATCTATTTAGCCCATTCTCAAGTAAAGAAGCATAAAAAATTGTATCTTTTTAATTTTTTTGGTTGTTTCAAAGATTCTTTTTTTAAAGATCATATTCACTAATAAATTTTCAATACTTTCATCAATTTTCATCCCATTTCTTTTCATTCAATTTACATGCAATGTCATTTGATATCTTGATTCAAAATAGAACTTAATTTTCACATCGAAATTAATTTATTTTTCACTAAACTTCGTATATACATATTTTTTCCATTTTTTCCTTAGTTGATCAGTTCATCATCACTGGTAGTGCACAACAACACAAAGCCCAAGTTGACAAAATGGCTTAGTATATCAAAGGGCAAGCAAGCAGATCAATCTTGTCCTCCCCGTAAAGCACTGCCTGGATTTTTCCTTTGTATTTTCAGCTCCTTTACCTGCCTGAAGAAACTTGTTTTCAGCAAGCGGGATCTTCTGGGGTGGAAGGTATCAGCCAGGCTGTACTAGGATCCTCCTCTGACCAGCTGAAGGTACCAGCCAACCTGTCACTATTTCTAAAAAGTGAAAAAGACCCCAGCTCTGAATTACTAAGGAGAAGGGCCTGGACTCAGGCCCTTCTCCTATACAATGAGTGCTCTGAATAGAGCTAGGCCCAAAGGGAACATGACTAAGAACAGTATAGACCATAGATCTAGAGCAGCTTGTTTGTTTATTCCTTGGTGTTAGAACACCCACAAGGTGAGTAGTGGTGCAATGTGACAGCCAGCATTGGAGAAGAAGAAACCTGGACAACTCGCATTTTGCACCAGAGTAAACTTATGGCATTGAAGCAAAACCCAATCCTACAGTCTTTCCATAAATTCGGTCATTTTTCCACTTGAAAAAATGAATTGAAACTAGCAAAATTAGTGAAATTTACAATAGACAAAAAAAATTACCAATAATATAAAGGAATATTTTGTCAGAAATAAAATCACTGCTCCAAAGCCCTGTATTTGTCAATTTCACGAATAAAGTGAGAATTCAAATTTTTTTTAATGTTTGTTGCATGCGGTCCTATGTACTACCCACTGTTCCACGGGTACAGTCCTACGGCCTAAATATCGACTACCCCCTAGTCTAAGGGTAGCACCTGCTTGCTACCCCCTAACAGTTCTACCCCCTACCCAACCGGCACTAATGACGGGTGCTGGCGGTGCTGCTCGGCGGGGCCGCAGATATATATACGTTGAATACGTACGGTTGTGGATATATACAAGTTTAATACGTACGGTGGTGGAGGATACATACATTTGGGGGATTTTGTATAAATACATTAAGGGGAAAGAAAGGCCGATAAATACCGAATTACCTTAAGGAATATCAGAAAGATAGTAAGTTAGGATAAAGATAGGATGCAGGCGCACGCCGCACAGCCATACTACTGCTGTTCACGCTGCCTCGGCTGCCGCTCTCGCCTTCTCTCTTCTCCCCCCTCCTCTTCCTGCTGCGCCAGAATTCCCCAAGCTCCTCTCTCTTCTTCTGTCGCTCTTTTCCCTCGTTGCTCGATTTTTTTGTTGTCTTCGTCGTCGTCGTCGTCTCCATGTGAGGTCTTGATTTCTGGTTGTTGCCTTTCAGCGATTTGGGAATCTCTCGGGGATCAGACTGCAACATGGAGGGGTTCAGATGGAGGATTCGGAGGTTGCAGTAGATGAACTTGTCTTGGGGGGACGTCGGGAGCCGCCCGGAGCTATGAATTCTGGAAGGAACTCTGCTGCATTTGCATAAGATTCAACGGGTGAAGACGAAGAACTGTGTGAAGGAGATTCATGCATGAAGTAGAGTTTACTACTTGTTGGCGGATATGATGAAGGTTGCAGGGGAAAAGAGGGTGAAGACAGCTTTTGGTGGGCATGAGGAGAGGAGCAGCAGCAGGATGCAGAGGGTCGAGTATACGATCCCCGTTCTAATGCTGCATTGGCTCCTGCTCTTCTTGCTGCTCTTGTTTCTTCAGCAGCATGGTACCGAAGGTGCTCTTGTTGGACGTCGTCACAGAAGCTTGAGTAGTGGAGGCAGCAACAGCAGCATTCTCCCCGTTGCTGCAGCACCCGGATCTAGCAAGTTCAACGGATACTACATTCGAGGACAGCCGGTGCCGTTGCTCGAATCCAGCCGGAGTACTATCACTCTCAGGCTGCCAGGAAAATCACCAGAGCGGCTGGGCTGCGAAGCACTCGGATGCGCAAGCTCACAGAGCAATGCGGTCAACAGCAGTAGTAGTTCTTCAAAAGATCCAGGAGATCAGGTCTCGAGCTCTCGAAGATCCTTACTGGTATGTGCCTTAGGCCATTGTTTTGCCTATCTTCTTCCTCGCTTGCTCGTGAAAAGGATTAGGGGTACCGTTCGCATGCCCACGACAATCCCCTCCCCCACCACTCCAGTTCATGAATGCTCCTTAAGGTTCTTCCCAAGACTACCTGCTGCATTTTTATGAACCCCAAGCAGGTCCATGTGATTCAGGGTCAGGGTTTAAGGTTTTGTGCATGAGGTGGTCATGTGGCTGGCATGGCAGGGAATGCACTTGCAGGTGGGCCATACTATCGGAGGTGTTGCAAAGGGTTCCAGCCGGGCTTCTTCCAATTTCAAGAGGACTTACATTGGTTTTTTTGTGTGAGGCCAACACCATTTCTTTTTTTTGTTGTTTGTTTGTTTCCCTATTTTTTTTATGGCAACTTATAATATTGGAGTGTGTATATGTGGCATCTTCTTGCAGCAAATTTCTTCTTTTTAGATTTGGAGGATTTTGCTTGCTTGCTTCTGATGAGTGTTGTTGCAAACATTGACAATGTTTGGCCTTTGTGGCCACTTTATCTTGTGAGTCATGTGAACTTGAAAAATCTGAGACAGTTCTTGATGGGTGCATTGTCCGTATGGAAGGGTTATTTAGGCATGGGTGCGGCGGATGGGCGCAGAGGAGGTGGGCAATTGTCATGATGGGGGCATTTGTTAGTGTGACTGGATTGGTGATAGCACTAATTGTATGTGCACATGGCACAAAGGAAGCTGCAGCAGATTTTTTGGAATCAGTTCCTAGTCTGCCACCACGATTCTCTTATGCAAAGCTACAAAAGGCTACCAAGAATTTTGGTCGGAAGTTGGGAGATGGTGCATTTGGGTCTGTATATGAAGGTTCGTTGCCAAATGGCTCACGTGTTGCTGTGAAAATGCTTGAAAAGGCTTCTGTGCAAGGGGAGAAGCAATTCAGGGCTGAGGTAGCATCTATGGGTGCCATTCGTCACCTTAACCTTGTGCGTCTCCATGGTTTCTGCTCTGAAGGCTCACACCGCCTTTTGGTGTATGAGTTCATGGCCAATGGAAGTCTTGATAGCTGGCTCTTTAAAAAGAAGCAGGGTGAGAAGATGCTTGATTGGGAACAACGCCTCAACATCGCCCTTGGCACTGCAAGAGCCCTTGCATATCTTCATGAAGAGTGCAGTGATCACATCATTCACTTGGATGTCAAGCCTGAGAACATCCTACTCGATCACCAGTTTTGTCCCAAGGTTTGTCCGCATCCCTTAAATCAGAGTTTGCAGCCAAACAACTCCCAGTTTTCCAAATCTGCATGTGTTGTTGGGGCCACCCAGTTTCACTGCAGGTTTTTGTAGGGTTTCAGATTTTCATTATAAACTGTTGTGTGATCATGCATTTTGATTCTCTAATCTCATGTGTGTACTGTGTTGGGTGAACCAGCTACCTCAACACTGGGTTTTGGAAATCCACTTTTGACCCCAGATTGCACGTCTCCTAATATGGCTTGATGATGGTGGGTTATGGCAGTTGTCAGATTTTGGGCTGGCCAAGTTGATGGATAGGGAACAGAGCAGAGTGGTAACAAGCATGCGGGGCACCCCTGGGTATCTTGCTCCTGAGTGGCTACTACCTCATGCAGCAGTCACTGCAAAAACTGATGTTTACAGTTTTGGTATGGTGTTGCTGGAGCTCATCAGTGGTCGTGAGAACACAAATTTTTCACTTGGCAAAGAACAGTGGTATTTCCCCGCATGGGCATACAAGCTCATGAGTGAAGGTCGTACAATGGAGCTATTGGACAAGCGTTTGCACGTGGAGGAGGTTGAGTACTTCCACAAGAAGGATGCAGTGCGTGCTATCCACATTGCGCTACTCTGTATCCAAGATGATCCTGCCTTACGGCCCCCAATGAGCCGTGTAGTTCACATGCTGCAGGGCCATGTGGAACCAGAGGCTTTGAATGCAAATCAGACTGCCATTCAACCCCCACGCCGCCTCCTCACAGCCTTTGCTGCTAGCATGAGTGAAATTGATTCCAAGGCAGTGATTCAGGCCCAAGCTATCAGGCCTGCAGTTAATTCTTGTGTCCCACCTGAATCACCAAAAGTTATGGAATCCCCAAGAGTGATGGAATCCCCAAGAGTGATCGAATCACCCAAAGTGATGGAATCCCCAAGGACCTCCATCCAGGTCGTGTCACCTGTAGTACTTGATGAGATGGAGGACCCAAGTCCGGCAGCAGGTAACAGGCCAGAGTCACTTCTACCTCCACCAGCAAATATGTCCACACGTGTTAGTAAGCAGACCAGAATACCAGGAGCTCATGCCATAGGCACCAACCCAAAATGCATTCCACCATGGCCAGTGAAAGGGGATGTAATTCTGTTACGTGGAAAGGAAGGCGACTTTGTTGGTGTCGTGCGAGACGTAAGAATTCAGATTAAAAAAATGCAAATGGCATTGGTTCATAGACTCAGTTCAGAGGCAAGATGGAGTGCGTATGAGGAAGAAACAATATGGAGAGACTGGAATGAGGCAGTTAAGACTCTTGACTTCTGGGTGGTACTGCGGTGGTCCACAATTCCTGGACGTGGTAATGAGAAGTTTCCTGTTGAGTGGATCGTTAGGTAACAAACTTTCCTTGCAGTTCAGTTTGCTTCTTAGGAGTGCAGGCGGTTGTGACAGCAGCAGTAAAATGTCATGGTGGTTTCTTGGCTTGACATGCACACATGAATGTGTCAGCTGGATAGTTCTATAGAGACACCTCAATGCTCTTGTCATACAGGTTGGGATAGATTTATCAGGCAGTTTTCTAATCTGTTCTATTTTTTACAGTACAAAATGCTCTCGCTACTGTTTCTTAAAACCTGTGTGTCTTCCTTACTGTGGGATGGCAGTTACTAATTTGTCCATGTTCTGGTGGATTTCACATTTTGTCATGTGCAATGGCTCCCATTTGGTGTGACACCTCCCATTTGCAATGGCAACTGTAAGTTTCATGAAAATTGTTTGAGTTGGGCAGTGCCAATTTGGAGATAAAAAAAGGAACCCAAAAACCCAATACCAGCTATAATGTCCAACCAAAGCATGTATGGGCTATCACTTTCTTGGACACCAGAATAGTTTTGGGACCTTGTTTCTTGTAGCTTCCATTTTACTTGAATGACTGATGATCATGGATGGTGCATCTACTTGCTTTTTATTCACCTCAACAAACATAAAATTGAAGCACTTTTCAATTGTACTAAGTGTAGCCTGTGCCTTTGATCATACTAAGTGCAGCTTGTGCCTTTGAGCACATATTGGAGCTCAATCTTACAAACTATATATGTTTTTTAACTATATATTCCAATTTCCTCAAAAAAAATCTGATTATTAATTTTTACTGATCTTACAATGAAACAAATTACTCAAAATTCAATAACCCTTGCACCATGGATGTGAAAATTATGAAACTCAACCTTGGTGCCCATACTCAAGGTCCCATACTCATTGAGGGCTTTCGAACAGTACCAGGAGTGAAACCTTCACTCCCTGTTTCCTGAAATACTTACTTTTGAGTGAATTAGTTGAAAATTATTAGGATTCAATAACTCGCACATTACAAGTCCAAACATTGTGAAACCACCACATGCACCCCTTGTTCACCAAGGGGCTTGCTAGTGGTATCAAGAACACAACCCAGGGCTCACTAGATTGGGAGATCTCAAAACATACTTTGTATGTTACTGTCTCTCACAACTTGAGATTGTATCAACTTATACATCAAAACTGATTTTTTGTGCAGGGTGAAGCCCTAGAACATGGGTATCCTGAATTTCAGTAAAGCCCTGGTGCATGGGCTTTACACAGCATAAGCATTGGCATACGATGAAGAAGGGAGGATTCTCTGAGTCACAATCAAGAAGTAACAGGTCCTATTGGTGAGGATGAAGATGCGGAGGTATTGTTGAATTTCGGGTTTTTGTACCACTCAATGCGAAGGAAATTATTATTTGTAATGCCCAATTATAATATTTTGCATGAGTTGGTGATTTACAATTATTTGAGAACCATGCCTATGAACCATAAGAACCATCCTGATAAAAGGGGGTTTTAGTGCAATTCTAACACCCACGCAGGACTCGTCTACAACTGTAAAATCACATCCAAAAAAACACATATTCATATATATATAGTACAAAGATGAAAGTCACTCTAATTTTAATAAGTTATGCTCAAGCTTGGTTGACAATTTGTAAAATGATAAACGTGCACATTGTCTTGTCAAGGAGTTTTTGATGAGCTTACCAAAAGCAAAGGGGGCCACCATGGTTTGGGAGGGTTGCAATGTGGTCACATCCAAACAAACAAACACTTATCTTAATATGAATGCTTTGACATTTTCCAATTGAACAAAGTCGTCTTTTCCTTTTGAAGATCAAATCACGACTTCCAGTGTTTTTTTTGGTTGTGTTTTATCAATGGGATTTGATTACATTCAAATCAAAATGCAGAGAAACATTAGTTTTGAACTACAATTTTGAAAAGCAATCAGTTATTTCACAAATGAGAAATCTGTATGCATAATTTGGTAAATGAATACTACGGTATATCATGTTATGGTTTGGTGATAGTTGTTGATAAAAAAATGTAAATGCTAGTTAATTGTGGGGGGTTTAATTCATCCTGTCACAATGCAACCATTTTTCTCACTTTTGAAAGGGTTAGAATAAAGAAAAACTTATTCATCACTAAAATTTCATTTCATTTCTTTTTTCATGATTAATGGCTGAGGCTGAAGCTGATTTAGTTTTTAAATTGACATAATCGTGTTAATATAGTTGTCAATTACAAAAATCTAATTTTATAATCGATAGTTTCCAAGAAATTGTGCTATTTCACTTAGTTTAAAACAATTCATGCTCTACATTTCCATCAATTTATTTATTTATTGAAATAAATTAATTAATATCTTTCATGAACCATTATTTACTTATTTATTTTCATCTAATGCTACTCCATGATATGTAGGTTAAATCACAAATTTAGTAATAGCCATTTTAACACATCATTGTATAATTTTGTTAAAATTATGTCAAAACTATGTGTAAGTGTTGAAGTGACATCATCAACTTTGCAACTATTTTGCATTTGTGATGTGTCATTGTTACTCCTTGGCGAAAAATGTATCACTTGCTTGCAATCAAATTTATGTTGAAATTTTAATCATGATTAATCCAATAATTTGTTTTATAGTGTAGAATTTTGACATTCTTTATAAGGTATTAAGTTTTAATTGATGTTGGGACTAAATCAATTAGTTAATTGAAGTTGCCCCAATTCAATTTTAGTTTCAATATGTAGTATTTGGAAATAAAGACAATTTTCAAAACTGAAATCAAAAATAGAATTATAGTTTATATATAATCAATTATAAAACTCATATCAAATTTGATTTAAATGTGAAACTAGAATTGGAATAAGGTAATCATGATACATTTTAGGGCCATTTTCGACAAGGGTCCAAAGAGTAGGGTCCAATGAAATCGAGCATTTCTATCGATCAAGAGCTTTAAATTGGTCCCAAGTCCTTTAGATGAAGGTTCAAGACCAAGACAAATCAAATTGTGATTTAGTTTACATGACATCATTTTGGAGGGAAAGCCAATTGGTTTAGACCAAAAAAAAGAGCTTAAAGGAGAGTTCATGGTTTGGAGAACCAAAGTGTAAACTAGGATCCAAGGTTGTTTATTTTTATTTTTATTTGTTTGTTTCCATTATTTTCTTTTAGCCTTGTTGTTCAAATTATGTGAGAATAAAAGACATCTTATGGATTGAAAACATTGCTAAAAGCATATTAGCTCCTTCAATTTTGACCAATCTGGTCTCTTTTAAACACTTCCAAGCGAGTGGTACGTGCACCTTTCTAGATTTAATATATTGGTTTTGTGAATCCTTACAAGGTGGTTGCTAGAAGGAGTGCATTTTCAGCCTTTCCGAGTGCATGAAATGGAGGTGAATTGGAAGGTGGGTAGAAAATGAAAGGTTGAAACACTAGAAAATTTTAAACCATGGAAAAAAAGGGGGGGATCAAATGTTAACTTAATCTTCTCACATGTCAATCACACATTTTTTATATTGGGCTTAAACCCCAAGCTTTAGACACACTCATTGTACCTTTTTAAAACAATGTTTTTCTTAATGTGAAGAAAGGTCCAATTCAAGTTCAATTTGCTTCAAATTGGTCCCTAAGCTTTTGGTCCATGGACCCTTGTCTAAAATGGCCCTTAAACATATTTTGGGACCAAGTTCAAGCATATTATCCAACACTAATTTTAGTTTATTCCCAAAAAAGGATATGATTTGACTTAGAAAATTGTTAAAAGTAGTGTTAGTAGTGTCCTTAAGACCTCAAGGACACCCTTGGTAATTTTTAGGTTCGAAAAAAGGGGTATTTGGTTAAAAGGACATTCCATCCAGGCTTGGGGGTATGCCTATGACAATGAAGAACAACATGGAATAATAAAGAATGGTGAAAAATACCTAACACACATCAAGAAATGATGAAAGATGGCAAAATCATGTCAAGGAATGAAAAATCCATGTCAAAAAATGACAAAACAATGTGGAGAACACAGAACAAAATTAAGGGATGGTAGGAGTTCATAACAAACATCATCAAGGGATAATGGGGAATATATCAAACATGATGGCACAATCCTAGTGTGGGCCCAAAATGTGTTGGTATGAGCCCAACCTATGGCCATCATTCCTAAAGTTCCCCACCATTTTCCCTTGTTTTATGAAGTTAGATTGTTGTTCCAAAGGACACATGTCTACATACAATTGGTTACTATGGGCAACGATGAATTTGAACTAAGAAGTGTGGGCAACATTGAACCTTTCAAACCCAAAGGGGCACTATTTTTTAACATTGTCTTACACTCTTCTATTTGTGGATTGAGGACAATCCTTCATTGGTTGGACTACTTGTTCTACTTATAATATTATACCATGTGGCATTAAATGGTGCACATTTGGTGGAATATAGTCCATTTTTTGTGTTTTTTGACCATTAAAAGTGATGGTACCAATCCTTCGATTAATACACATGGTTTTTTACCCACATTCAACCTAATTGTGGAATTCTTATAAAAGTTATGATGGAATTATCAAGGGGTTCAAATTGAAAAATTGAAAAGTTTATAGGAGTTTTAGTGTAAGTCCCATGAAAACTTTAAAAAGGCCTATGCATGGATGTGCAAGTTAATTACGATGACACAAGGCATGATCAAAGTCCAAGCAGTTCAATTTTGGTATGAGATTCTAAACAAAGAACTTAGGTGTCAAAATGTGGGATGCCATGTTAATTCAACCTACACAACCCACTTTGGCCAATGTGTTCAACTATTAGAACATGTTGAAATGAACATGGTGGGAAAAAAAATGGTTACATTTCGGTTCAATAAGGAAAACCTAATAAATGCATCCACACCATTAATTCAACAACCTTGTGGCTAATTTAATACGGCCACCCTACAAAAGACCAAGGGGGTCAAGTTGAAAAAAGGTGGCTCCACATCATATTTTGTTGAGTAATGGGGAATGGCCATGTGTTGGAAATGTGGTGGGCCCTATCAAACAAAGGATTGCTTTAATCCTCTTCAAATATTGCACTAACCCTAACCCCAACCAACCTTGTTTTCATTACAAAGTTAATGGTCATGATGCATTACTAAAAACTACATCCACTAGAAGAAAACTGTGTATTTTCAACTAGTGTTTGTAACTAAATTTTAGTCGCAAGAGACATTTTGCAACTAAAATCCCTGTAGTTGCCTAAGACAAGTTGCATGTGATAAATTAGTCGCAAATGACAAAAGGTATTGTATGAAAAAAAGGTCAACAAATACATTTCATCCTTTGACTACATTGTATACGTATTGTCACATGCGACCAAGATGCAATTATTTTGGTAACAATTAAGGGCAAATGATGTGTTGCCACGTGTTTTAATATTTGATTATTTAAAATATTATTAATATTATTTTGAAATAATCTAGGACGTTCAATTTTAATACTTTGATGATTTTATATTACGACATGTGGCCCAATGTAAGTATGCCACGTGGCATTAGGAAGAAAAATATTAAAATATTAATATTAAGTTGGTAGGTACCTAGGTAGGTACACAAATATGTGCCTACAAACCTAGGTTACATACCAACCTACCTATTTAGGTTAAAAAAATAAATAGGTAGGTT
>Ga0209208_10008924_pt1 | contig 13269 bp, 7 predicted proteins | sample S1TSphfallax_3_FD_187694 | JGI IMG/M metagenome (GOLD analysis project Ga0209208, IMG submission 187694) | Host-associated microbial communities from peat moss isolated from Minnesota, USA - S1T2_Fd - Sphagnum fallax MG (SPAdes) (version 2) | ecosystem: Host-associated > Plants > Peat moss >...
CATGACCTTGGTCCAGGCCTTGACGAAGTCACGAACAAACATCTCCTTCGCGTCGTTGGAGGCATAGACTTCCGCGACGGCGCGCAGCTCGGAGCTTGATCCAAAGACCAGGTCCACGGGGGATGCTGTCCATTCGAGCTTGCCGGTCTTACGGTCATAGCCGTCGTAAACGCGATCGTCCGTCGCTGACTTCGACCATCTGACGGACATGTCCAGCAGGTTGACGAAGACATCGTTGGTCAAGGTTCCGGGGCGCGTGGTCAGCACGCCAAGCTTGGAGTTTCCCTCATTCGCATCCAGGGCTCTGAGGCCGCCCACCAAAACCGTCATCTCAGGGACGGTGAGGTCGAGCTTGTCGGCGGTGTCCACCAGCATGTCCGCCGGTGATCTCAGAGCGGCGGTTGTATAGTAGTTGCGGAAGCCGTCCGCGGCCGGCTCAAGCACCGCGAATGACGTCGGATCCGTCTGTCCCTGCAAGGCGTCGACTCGCCCAGGCGAGAAGGGAACCAGCACATCAAAGCCGGCCTTATGGGCGGCGTCCTCGACCGAGGCGGAGCCGCCCAGCACGATAAGATCGGCCAGGGAGACTTTCTTGCCGTCGGTTCTGCCTGTGTTGAATCTTGCCTGAACCCCTTCCAGGACCTTCAGGACTTTCGCCAGTTCCGCCGGATCATTCACCGCCCAGTCTTTTTCCGGCGCGAGACGGATGCGCGCGCCATTGGCGCCGCCGCGATAGTCGGTCCGCCGGAAGGACGCCGCCGAGGCCCAGGCTGTACGGATCAGTTCCGGCTCGGATAGTCCCGAGCTCAGAATATCGTGCTTGAGGCTGGCGACATCGGCCGCGTCAATCAGCTTGTAATCCACCGAAGGCAGGGGGTCTTGCCAGATCAGGTCTTCCTTCGGGATTTCATTGCCCAGATAGCGGCTCTTCGGTCCCATGTCCCGGTGCGTCAGCTTGAACCACGCCTTGGCGAAGGCCAGCTTGAATTCCTCGGGATGCTCCTGGAAGCGTTTGGCGATCTTGCTGTAGGAGGGATCGGTTTTCAGCGCGATATCGGTGGTGAACATCATCAGGGGATGGTGCTTTGACGGATCCTGAGCGTCAGGCACGACGTCTTCGGGATCCTTCGGCGCCCATTGATTGGCGCCGGCAGGGCTTTTGGTCAGCACCCACTCATGACCGAACAGGTTGTCGAGATACTGCATGGTGAAGAGGATGGGGTCCGCCGACCAGGCGCCTTCTAGCCCGCTGCTGATCGTATCGGCGCCCTTTCCGGTCCCGCACTTATTGACCCAGCCGATCCCCTGGTTCTCGAGCGGGACGCTGGCGGGGGGACCTGAGACGCACTTTGCGGGCGAGGCGGCGCCATGGGCCTTGCCGAAGGTATGGCCGCCCGCGATAAGGGCCACGGTTTCCTCGTCATTCATCGCCATGTGGCCAAAGGCCTGACGAATATCCTTCGCCGCCGCGGCGGGATCGGGGACGCCGTCGGGCCCCTCGGGATTGACATAGATGAGTCCCTGCTGGGTCGCCCCCAGTGGCTTCTTCAGGTTGCCGTCCTTGTCCCGGTTGCTCGACATCAGCTTGTCGCCGTCGCCCCAGTAAACCAGATCCGGCTGCCAGTCGTCTTGGCGGCCGCCGGCAAAGCCGAAGGTCTGGAAGCCCATGGATTCAAGCGCGACATTGCCCGTCAGGACCATCAGGTCGCCCCAGGACAGTGCGCGGCCATATTTCTGCTTGATCGGCCACAGCAGTCGCCGCGCCTTGTCAAGATTGACGTTGTCCGGCCAGCTGTTCAGCGGCTCGAACCGCTGCTCACCTCCATCGGCGCCGCCGCGGCCATCCGAAGTGCGATAGGTGCCGGCGCCATGCCAGGCCATGCGGATGAAGAACGGGCCGTAATTGCCATAGTCCGCCGGCCACCAATCCTGCGATGTCGTGAGGACGTCCTTGATGTCCTTCTTGACGGCGTCGAGATCGAGTTTCTGAAATTCCTTGATGTAGTTGAAATCCGCGCCATAGGGATTGGATTCAATATCATGGCTACGAAGCGGAGAAAGATCTAAAGTATTCGGCCACCAGAAGCTGTTCTGCCGCGGCGTTCCGCCCGGGGCGGGCGTTTGTGCCAGTGCTGTGGACCCTGCGACGGCAAGAATTGTCACGGCCAAGAGCGCGGTTCTATATTTCATGTGGGTTAGCCTCCTCTGTCGCGTACGCCGAAGCGCCGCGCCTTTGTGTGAGGCCGCGGGCCGCAAAACTCAAATTGATTGAATGATAATCTTCGATTGATTTTGTCTATGTCGCGTGCGGCGGGCCGCCGCGGCCTTGGCCGCTGAGGGACCGCCTAAAGGCGCCCCTCCAGCCCCACCATCGCCGCGCTCAGCTCCCATAGCCGGGCCGCGCGCGCCTCGTTATTGGCCTTGGCGGAGAGGGCCTGGGCGAAGGCCATCGCGTCATCCCGCTGGCGGTTGCCCCAGCTCCAATGAACGCCGGACACCGCGAAAGCCGGGTCCGCCACGACCTGGGCGACCCGGTCCCCCGCCAGGGGCTGGGAGACATAGCCCTTGGTGATGGTCTTCTGGAACCAGGGGAAAATCCGTTGGAACAGCTTTGGGGCATGGCGGAACAGGGCGGTCTCGGCGACGCAGCCGGGATAGATCGTGTTGAACACCACGCCCGTCGTCTCATGATAGCGCCGGTGGAATTCCCGGTTCATGATCATGTTGCAGAGCTTGCTATCCCTATAGGCCTTGCCGGCCTTGAAGGCCTTTCCATCGATCATCGCGACTGGCGCGCGGAACCCCGCCTCAAGCCCCTCCAGAGCGCCCAGATCGGCCGGCGCCGGGATCGGCACCTTGCCGCCGAATTCCTCGGAATTGGCGGCCGGTGACGATGGCCAACGGTCTTAGGTCTTGCGGCATGTACGGAAGGCTCTTTCAAGTTTAGGCAAACGACCGGAGCCGCCTTCCGACATTGTCCGTTTCGGCAGGCGTTGACGTGATGGTTCAGCACGGCGTTGAGGTCCACGGCCAAGCGCGCCACCCACGCGGTCATGATGACCTTGTGCGTCAGCGAGGCTTGTTCGAAGGTGAGGGGGCGCCGATCTCGCGCCCGCTCATCCCTAGGAGACGCTCATGGACCGACGCAGCTTCCTTCTCGCCGCCGCCGTGGCGGCGTCCACCCCGGTCATGGCGGCGACGCCCGTTCCGCCTGGGCTCGCCCTAGGACCATCGGGCGGATTCGCCTTTCTCCCCGCGCCGGGGGCGCCATTTTCCGGCGCGGTCATCGCACAGCCCGGGTTCCGGCTTCGACGGGTGAGCCTGCGACAGTCGCGCTCCCTCGAGGAGGGGTTTGCCTTCGTCGCCGGCTATCTGAAGCGCGAAGGCCTGACGGGCGCTCTCGCCGGGGTTGAGCTCCGCTCGCCCATGGTTCTCAGTCGCGCGGACTTTGGGGCCTTCAACGTCCGCTATGTCGCCGCGCTCAAGGCCGCGGGTCTCTTGACCGGCGATCTCGTGCCAGCTGCCCGCAGCAACATGGCGCCGGTCTATGATGTTCCCGCGGCGGCGCAGCTCCACGCCTTCACCATCGCCGCGCCCGGCCAATCGTCTCCGGACGCCCTGGGGCCAGACTTCCTGATCTCGGGCAAACCGGCGGAGGGCCCGCCGCCTGTGGGCGTCATCGCACCGGGCGATATCTCCAGCGAGGGCATGGCCAAGAAGGCGGCATTCGTCATCGCCGCCCTCAAGTCCGCGACCTTGAAACTCGGCGGAAAGTGGGAGGACATCACCGGCGCGCATATCTACACCCGTCAAGCGCTCGGGGACGCCGTGAAGGTTCTGGGCGATAACGGCCTCGCCCGGTTTGACCTCGCCCTCGTTCCTGGTGATCCCCCGTCCACCGGCGCCGATGGGACACCCACCGACTTCGAGGCCGATGTTCGGGCGGTCAGCGAAGAGGTGGTGGCATGATCGGGCCGCTCGGGTGCTGATCCCCACGTTCGTGGTGCGCGACATGGCCGAGGCGATCTCCTTCGACACCGAGGTTCTCGACTTTAAACTGGCCTTCGTTCTGAATGAGGCAGCGCCGTTCTATGCCGTTCTGAACCGGGGCCCGGATGAATTGCATCTGTCCCTACATTCCGGCCGGGGCCCCTGCGGACATGGCTCCGCGATCGTCGTCTGCGAAGATGTGGATGGATTATTCACCGCCTTCCGCGCGCGCGGCCTCACGGTCCCCGTGCGGCCAGAGTCCCCCGTTCACGAAGGCCCCCTGGACCAGACCTGGGGAACGCGGGAGGTCCATATCGAAGATCCGAGCGGCAATACGCTCTGCTTTCAGCAGCGCTAAGGTCTCCACAGCCTGCCCGTCCGCGGGTGCAGCCAGGCTCTTACGGACTCCGTGACCATAGACGTGCGGCAGGATTTGATTTGTCAGTGAGCCAGCTTGACCAGCAATAAAGTTATGATCAGTTGACTTAATGTGAAAAATAACTAACATAGCGGCTGGTCTATATCACATGGAGCGTGTCCAATGGCTTGGCGAGAGAAAACGGCGTGGATCACCCTTGTTCTGATGGTGATCACTTACGGGACCTATTTCACGCTGGTCAGCGGCGCGTCGCTCTCGACGATGTCGATGCTGAAACTTTTCGGCGGTGTCACGATCCTGCAGGTCATTGCCGCAGTCATCGCGACGGCCGTGCTCGCCGCCTTGTCCGGCGACGAGGCCCGCGCCAAGCCGGACGAGCGGGACCGGGCGGTGGCCCGGCGCGGCGCCAGCATCGCCTATTTCGTCCTGATCGTTGGGGTGATCACCGTGGGGGTCGTCATGCCCTTTCGAGACTCCGGCTGGCGACTCACCAACGCCGCCCTGTTCGCCCTCGTGATCGCCGAGACCGTGCGCTATCTCACCGTCGTGGTCAGCTATCGGCGCGGCTGGCATGGGTGAAGGCCGCGTCACCAACCAGCTTCGGACCTTGAGGTTTCTCGCTGGCGAAATGACCCAGGCCGAACTCGGCGCGAAGATCGGCGTCACCCGACAGACCATCGCCGCCATCGAGCAGGGCAAATATTCCCCCAGCCTCGAAGCCGCCTTCCGGATCGCCGCCATTCTGGGCAAACGGCTGGATGAGGTGTTCCAGTGGGAGAGCGGCAAGGCGCCTCCCCCTTAGCTCTTCGGCAATTGGCTCGTGGTCCAGCCCCCGCCCAGGGCCTCGATCAGCGCGACCGCCGTCGCGAGACGGCTGGATTCGATCTGCACCTGGGTGAGTTCGGCGGACAGCGCCGTGGATTCCGCCGCCGCCACGGTGGTGTAGTCCACGGTCCCGGCCTTGTACTCATTTAGGGTGATAGTCTGGTTCTCCTTGGCGGCCTGGGCCGAGGCCTGATCCAAGGTCAGCTCGGAGCCATAGACACGCTGGGCGGCCAGATTATCCTCCACGTTCTGGAAGGCGGTGAGGGCGGTCTGGCGATAGGTCGCGACCGCCTCGTTATATTGCGCCCGGTATTGCCGCACGCGGGCTCCGCGAAGGCCGCCGTCAAAGACCGTCTCCGTGGCGCTGGCCCCGATGCTCCAGAGGGCGTTGGAAGCGTTGAAGAGATTCTTCACTTGGTCGGATTCAAAGCCACCGCTCGCGCTGAGCGAGATCGACGGATAATAGGCCGCGATCTGCACCCCGATCAGCTCGCTGGCCGAGGCTGCGCTGCGCTCGGCCGAGGCAACGTCCGGTCGGCGTTGCAGGAGGGTGCTGGGGAGGACTGTGGGTAGCGCGGGTAATTTCAGGTTCCACGGCGCCGGAGCGATAGTCAGATCGGCGGGAGCGACGCCCACGAGCACCGCGATGGCGTGCTCCATCAGGGCCCGCTGGCGGACCAGATCGACTTGGCTGGCCTTGGCGGAATCAAGGGTCGTCTCGGCCGTCAGAACGGCGCTCTTGGCCGCGTTTCCAGCCGCGTACTGGTTCTGAACGACCTTCAAGCTACGCTCATAGGCCGCCACCTCCTCGGCGTAGACGCGGGCGTCCTCGTCATATTGGCGCAGGGAAATATAGTCTGTCGCCAGCTCGGTCTGGATGGAGAGGCGGGCATTGGCGAGGGTGGCCGCGTCGGCTTGAGCGGCTGCCTTAGCGCTCCTGATGGTGCGGCGCACCGATCCCCAGAGATCGGGCGCCCAGGTGGCGCCCACGGTCGGTTCATAGACGATGCTGGTATTGCCGCCGGTCTGGGTGGTTGTCACGGCGGTGCTCCCTGTGCTGCTGGCATATTGCGAAGCCGCCGCGCCGCCGCCCGTGTAAGATCGGTTCGCCGAGGCGCCCACGGTCACCGTGGGAAACAGGGCGGCGCGGTCCTCGGCCACCATGGCGTGAGCGGCCTGATAGGCCGCTGCGTCGGCGGCCAGGGTCTGATTGGAGACATTCACCCGCTCTTCGAGGCCGTTCAGGATGGGATCTCCAAAGGCGGTCCACCAGTCGGTCTTGTCGGCGGCGTCGGACGGCTCCGCCGGGGCCCAGCCATCGGCTTCCTTGAAGGCGGGCGGGCTCGCCACGGGAGGCCGGTGATAGTTCGGCCCAACCAGGCAGCCGCTGAGGCCGCTGGCGATGAGAAGCACGGGAACGAGGCGGCGGTGGAACGGTGTCATGGCGTGTCTCAATTCAGGTGGCGTGTTTAGATCGTGATGACGTTTCACGGAAATGTCTGACTTAACGCTGTGCCTTTGAGCTTCAAAACCGGTTCAGGTCGCGGGGAGGGGCCTGGGGCCCACGCGGCTGGCCGCGCGCTCCCGTCGGCTCCGCAGGGTGAGGCGGTCGAGATAGAGGTAGACAACGGGTGTGGTCAGTAGGGTGATGACCTGGCTCACCAGAAGTCCGCCGATGATCGTGATGCCCAGGGGCCGCCGCAGCTCCGACCCCTCGCCCCAGCCGATGGCCAGGGGTACGGCGCCCAGGATCGCGGCGAAGGTGGTCATCATGATCGGCCGAAAACGCGTTATCGCCGCCTGGCGGATCGCGTGATAGGCGCTGAGGCCTTGATCGCGCTGCGCCGCCAGGGCGAAGTCGATCATCATGATGGCGTTCTTCTTCACGATCCCGATCAAGAGGATGATGCCGATCAGGCCAATGATGTCGAACTGGGTGTGACAGACGATCAGGGCGATCATGGCGCCCGTCCCGGCAGAGGGCAGGGTCGAGAGCACGGTCAGAGGATGGACATAGCTCTCGTAGAGAATGCCCAGCACGATATAGACCGCCACCAGGGCCGCAAGGATCAGAACCGGCTCATAGGCGAGGGAGTCCTGAAACGCCTTGGCGGTTCCCGCGAAACTACCGTGGATGCTGGCCGGAAGGCCAACCTTGGCGGCGGCCTTGTCAATGGCCGCGGTGGCGTCGCTGAGCGACGCGCCGGGCGCGAGATTGAAGGAAATGGTGGTGGCCGGTTCCGTGTCCTGATGGTTCACCGCTGTCGGAGTGGCTTGATCGGCCCAAGAGGCGAAGGCTGAGAGGGGCACGATCTGCTCGGCCGTCGTGCTCACGGCCACGCCTTGAGAGGCCGCTCGACCTGGGGGCGCCGCGGGGCCAGCGACGGCCGTGACGCCGACCGCGACGTCCGTGCCGGTGCTGGCCGAGAGTCCGCCGGGCACGCCGGCGGCATTGGCGCCTGACGGGGCGTTGTTGAGCGTCGGGGCCGTGACGGCGGCGGCGGCGCTGGCGGCGACCACGGAGCCGGGGGCGGCGAGAGCGACGGGCGCGCCCTGAGCGGAAGTCTCGGCTGGCGCGCCAATGGCCGTCGTTGGGGCCTTGGCGCCAGGCGTGGTGACAGAGGGCGCCGTGGCCCCCGTCGCCGTCGTCGCTGAGGGCGCGCCGGTCGTCGTCACCGACGCCACGGGACTGGTGGGGCTCGCCACGGCGCCACCCGTGCTCATATAGACCTCACCCAGGCTCGTGGGATCCTGGGTGAACCGCGAGCTGGCCTCCATGACGATGTGATACTGGTTGGTCTCTTTATAGATCGTGGAGACGTCCCGCTCGCCGAACTCGTCATAGAGATTATTGTCGATATTGGTGTCGGTGAAATGCAGGGCGGAGGCCTTGTCCTTGTCGATGGTCACATAGGTCTCCAGGCCGTGGTCCTCCTGATCGGTGTTGACGTCGGTGAGGCCCTTGGCCCCCTTCAGGGCTTCGGCGATGCGCCCCGCCCATAGGCGCACATCCGCCAGGCTCTCGCCCTCGATGGTGTATTGGTAGGTGGCGCTGGATTGACGGCCGCCCGTGCGGATGTCCTGGGCGGGGTTCAGGAACAGGGTGGTCCCCACCACGCGCGCTAGCGGGCGCCTGAGCCTCTGAACCACCACCGCCGCGCCGCCGTGTTGCTGATTCCGTGGCTTCAGCGTCGCCACCAGGAAACCGCCCGCTGCGTTCTCGCCGCCGAAGGCGACCACGGTCGCCACCGAGGGATCATGATCAACAATCCCCACAATGCGCTCTAGCCGGCTCTTGGTGAGGGCGAAGGAGCTGGCCTGATCGGTCTGCAGGCCGCCCTGGATCAGGCCTGTGTCCTGGATTGGGAAGAAGCCCTTCTGAACCACGCCAAGGAGATAACCCGTCATGATGATGCAGATGACCAGAACCACCAGCATCAAAGGCCCGGACTCCAAGGACCAATCCAGGGCCCTTTCATAGGTCCGCCCCATCCATCCAAAAACCCCTTCGGCCAGGCGGGCCACCCGGCCCTCTCTCGCGCCGGGTTTCGGCAAGTCGATGAGGTAGGCGCTCATCATCGGGGTGGTGGTGAGCGAGATGACCAGGGAGACAAGCACCGCCGCGGAGAGGGTGATGGCGAATTCCCGGAACAGCCGCCCGACGATCCCGCCCATGAGCAGGATGGGCAAGAACACCGCTACCAGGGAAATGCTGATGGAAAGCACCGTGAAGCCCACCTCCCGGGCGCCCAGCAGGGCCGCCTCGAAGCGATTCATCCCCGCCTCGACGTGACGGGTGATGTTCTCCAGCACCACGATGGCGTCATCCACCACGAAGCCGGTCGCCACCGTGAGAGCCATCAAGGAGAGGTTGTTCAGGGAGAAGCCCAGCAGAAGCATCACCCCGACGGCTCCCAGAAGCGATACGGTCACCGCGACGCTAGGAATGAGGATAGCCCTGCCGTTGTGCAGGAAGAAGGCCACCACCGCCACCACCAGGATCACGGAGATCAGGACCGTGCGCTCCACCTCCGCCAGGGAGGCGCGGATGGTGAGCGTCCGGTCGGACGCCACATGCCAGTCAATATCCGGCGGCAGCACCTTTTCCAGGGTGGGAATGAGCGCCTTCACCCCCTCCGTGGCCTGGATGATATTGGCCCCGGGCTGGCGGGAGACCACCACAATGATCGCGGGCAGGCCATTATAGAGGCCGAAATTGTGGATGGACTCCACGCTGTCGGTGACCTCGGCCACGTCGCGCAGCCGCACCGCCGAGCCATTGCGATAGGCGATCACCAGGGGGGCATAGTCCGCCGCCGCCAAGCCCGTATCGTTGGTGTAGATCTGATATCGCAGCCCATTGGCCTGGACCAAACCCTTAGGCTGGTTGGCGTTGGCCGAGGCGATGGCGGCGCGCACGTCCTCAAGCCCAATGGCGTTACGGGCCAGTTCCAGAGGGTTTAGCTCGACGCGCACGGCGGGCAGGGAGCCGCCGCCCAGCTGCACCTGTCCGACCCCTTTGACCTGGCTGATCTGCTGCTGAATGACCGTGCTGGCGGCGTCATAGATCTGGCCGGGCGTGCGGCTCTTGGAGGTCAGGGCCAGGATCAGGATCGGAGCGTCGGACGGGTTGACCTTTCGGTAGGTCGGGTTCTGTCGCAGGGTCACGGGCAGATCCACCCGCGCGGCGTTGACGGCCGCTTCCACGTCGCGCGCCGCGCCATCGATGTCGCGGCTAAGATCGAATTGCAGGGTGATCTGGGTCTGACCGATCCGGCTGCTGGACGTGATCTCCGTCACGTTGGAGATGATGCCCAGGCGCCGCTCAAGGGGCGTGGCGACGCTCGTGGCCATGGTTTCGGGGCTGGCCCCGGGAAGATTGGCGCTGACAAAAACGGTGGGAATGTCCACCTGGGGTAGGGGCGAGACGGGCAGGAGAAAGAATGCGCCCGCGCCGGCCATGGCCAGGCCAATGGTAAGAAGCACCGTCGCGATGGGGCGGCGGATGAAAGGTTCGGAGAGGTTCAAGCGGGAACCGGGCCGGGACCCGGCTCCGCCTCCGAACTGTCCGGGTCGGACTCCCCTTTGCGAAGGTTGGGACCACGACCAAAGCGGCGCGAAAGCCTGTCGAACTGCAGATAGATCACCGGCGTGGTGAACAGGGTCAGGGCCTGGCTGACGATGAGGCCGCCCACAATGCTGATGCCCAAGGGATGGCGCAGCTCCGAACCCACGCCCCAGCCGAGCATGAGGGGCAGGGCGCCGAAGAGGGCCGCCAAGGTCGTCATGATGATCGGGCGAAAGCGCAGCAAAGCCGCCTGATGGATCGCCTCGCGCGGCGTCTTGCCCTGGGTTCGCTCCGCGTCGAGGGCGAAGTCGATCATCATGATGGCGTTCTTCTTCACGATGCCGATCAAGAGAATGATGCCGATAATGCCGATCACGCCCAGATCCTGGCCGGCCAGCATCAGGGCCGCCAGCGCCCCCACCCCGGCTGAAGGCAAGGTCGAGAGGATGGTGATCGGGTGGACATAGCTCTCATAGAGAACGCCGAGGACGATATAGACCACCACGATCGCCGCCAGGATCAGCCACAGCTCATTGCCCAGCGAGGCCTTGAAGGCGTTGGCGCTGCCCAGGAACACCGTGGTGATGGTGGAGGGGATATTGATCGCCTTTTCGTCCTTCTGGATCGCGCTCACCGCATCGCCGAGCGCCACCCCCGGCGCGGTGTCGAAGGAGATATTGGCGGCGGGGAACTGGCCCACATGATTGATCTGCAGGGGGGCGGATTTCATCTGGATGGTCGCCAGCGCCCGGAGCGGCGTCGGCGATCCGGCCGGTGTGTTCACATACAGGTTGTTGAGGGACGCCGGCGTCTGGGAGGTCGCGGGGTCGGCCTCGAGGATCACCCGCTCCTGATAGGATTGCGTGAAGATCGTCGAGACGATGCTCTGCCCAAATGCATAATAGAGCTGGGAATCGATGCTGGAGGGCGTGATCCCCACCCGCGCGGCCGTGTCGCGGTCGATGTTCACATAGGCCGACAGTCCCGAATCCTGGAGGTCGGAGGCGACATTACGGACCTTCGGCTCCTTCTCCAGCCGGGTTACGAGCTTCTGCGACCATTCCGCCACGGTCTCGGTCTTCGAGCCCTGAAGCGCGAACTGATATTGGGTGCGGCTCGAGGAGGCGTCGACGGTCAGGTCCTGCACGGGTTGCACATAAAGCGTGGCGCCTGGGACCTTGTCGGCCGCCGCGCGGAGGCGGTCCATGATCTTGGGGAGTGACCCGCTGCGATGGCCGAAGGGTTTCAAGTTGATTAGGGCCCGGCCGCTATCAAGGGTCGTGTTCACCCCGTCCACGCCGATGAAACTGGTGAGGCTGGCGACATCCGGGTCTTTGAGGATCTCATCGTCCACAGCCTGTTGTAGCTTGGCCATGGCGTCATATGAGATGGATTGACCGGCCTGCACCACGCCCTGAACCAGGCCCGTATCCTGGGTGGGGAAGAGGCCCTTGGGAATCAGCAGGAAGAGGATCACGGTCACCGCGAAGGTGGCGAGCGCGATGACAAGGGTGAGAGCCTGACGACCCAGAACCCAGGTCAGGGCCAGATCGTAGCGGTGGATGACGTGATCCACGAGTTGGCGGGATCGTCGCCCGAAGGCGTTCTCCCGCGCCGGATCATGCTCCTCGGCCCTCAGCCAACGCGCCGACAGCGTGGGCACAAGGGTCAGAGACACGATCGCCGAGATGACAATGGTCACCGCGAGCGTGATGGCGAACTGGCGAAAGAGGCGGCCGACCACATCGCCCATGAAGAGCAGGGGGATCAGCACCGCGATGAGGGAGATGGTGAGCGAGATGATCGTGAAGCCGATCTGCTCGGCGCCCTTGATGGCGGCGGCCATCGGCCGCTCGCCCTCTTCGATATAGCGCGAGATGTTCTCGATCATGACGATGGCGTCATCCACCACGAAACCCGTGGCGATGGTCATGGCCATCAGGGTCAGATTGTTCAGGGAATAGTGCAGCAGATACATCACCCCGAAGGTCCCCACGAGAGACAGGGGCACCGCGACGCTGGCGATGAAGGTGGCGCGCAGACTGCGCAGGAAGACAAAGATCACCAGCACGACCAGGAGCACCGAGAGGATCAGTTCGAATTCCACATCCTCCACCGAGGCGCGGATGCCCGTGGTGCGGTCCGTGACCACCTTCAGGTCAATTCCCGTGGGAATCGCCGCCAGGAAATCCGGCAGGGATTTCTTGATCTGGTCCACCGTGCTGATGACGTTCGCGCCCGGCTGACGCTGAATGTTCAGGAGCACCGCCTGGGTGTGGTTATACCAGGCGCCGAGCTGGGTGTTTTCCGCCCCATCCACGACCTTGGCGACGTCCGAGAGCCGGATCGGCGCATTGTTCGAATAGGAAATGATCTGCTTGGCGTAGTCCGCCGGGGTGAGAAGCTGGTCATTGGAATCGATGGCGTAGGACCGGGTCGGGCCGTCGAAATTGCCCTTGGCCCCGTTAGAGTTGGCTGAGGCGATGGCGGTGTTCACCTGCGACATCGACAGGCCGTAGGAGGCCAGCTGCTGGGTGTTCACCTGGACCCGGATAGCGGGCTTCTGGCCGCCGCTGATGGAGACGAGGCCCACGCCCGGAAGTTGCGAGATCTTCTGGCCGATCTGCTGGTTGGCGTAATACTCCACCTGCGTGAGCGGGAGGGTCTTGGAGGTCAGGGCCAAGGTCAGCACCGGCGCGTCGGCGGGGTTGATCTTGGCGTAGATCGGCGGCGCGGGAAGACTGGTGGGCAAGAGGCTCTGCGCCCCGTTAATGGCCGCTTGGACCTCCTGCTCCGCGATGTCGAGTGACAGGCTCAGGTCGAACTGCAGCGTGATCACTGACGAGCCGCTGGAGCTGACCGAGGACATCCGGTCCAGCGACGTCATCTGGCCAAACTGCACCTCCAGGGGCGCGGTCACCGAGGTCGCCATCACCTCCGGGCTCGCGCCGGGATAGGAAGTGGTCACCTGGATCGTCGGATAGTCGACCTCAGGCAGGGCCGAGAT
>Ga0209208_10008925_pt1 | contig 13267 bp, 9 predicted proteins | sample S1TSphfallax_3_FD_187694 | JGI IMG/M metagenome (GOLD analysis project Ga0209208, IMG submission 187694) | Host-associated microbial communities from peat moss isolated from Minnesota, USA - S1T2_Fd - Sphagnum fallax MG (SPAdes) (version 2) | ecosystem: Host-associated > Plants > Peat moss >...
GGTCAGTCGCCCGCCGTGGGGGGTGCCGGGCCGGGTCCGTCACAGAAGGCCGATCGGGCTCGGCCCGGCACCCCCCACGGCTGTGACGGAGCACGGTGTAATTCTTGTATCGACTGACCGAGCCCGGCCTGGCACTCCTGGCTGGTCAGTCGCCCGCCGTGGGGGGTGCCGGGTCGGGTCCGTCACAGAAGGTCGATCGGGCCCGGCCCGGCACCCCCACGGCTATGACGGAGCCCGGCCTAAAAGAGTTGTGTGTGTTTGACGGGGGAGGGCGACGGGGGAGGGGGCGAAAGTCTCATGAGTGAGTAATGTAAGTTACTTGCTTTGCTCCAGAGGATAAAGGTTGCTTGGAATGGGAACGGTGAATAACATGGACCCCTGGGGAGAAAGAGAATTTAAAGAAGAAAAATGTTGCAGTAATAAGGTCGGCTAGCAACGAATTTCGTGGGGGACTTTTCAAAAACAATAAATTAAAAATTAAAAAATTAAAAAAAAAAGAAAAACGAAGCTGCTTTGCGCCTTTGTGTGTCTCTCTCTTGGTTTAAAGAAACCGGGGGACTTCACAGTGTCCGTGACCTAGGGGTACCCACTAGTTTATTTGGTTTCCCTCTAATAACCGCCAAACGCTGGTTTGAAGATGCCCTTAGGTTTGAGGATGTCTACCGAAAAACTACCCAACTTTGCTTCATAAAAATTAGGGTTGAGAGTTTTGTCTGGATTGGAGAGATCCTGTCAATCGAGGTTTCTCGTGTTGTGTGTGTGAGAGAGAGCGAGGAGGGCGGGGGGTGGGGACCATGGCGCGGGGCTTACCATCGGGGAAGTTTAGGCAAAGAGTGGTGGCAGTTTTTGGGGGGCTGATGGGAGCTCAGAACTTGGCGGCATGGGGGGTGGCGGGGGTTGTGGCCTACTATCTGTGGATTAAGCCGGAGCGGGATCTCAAGGAAGAGCAGGAGGTGCGTTACAATTCTACCACCATCATCTCCAAGCAGCGGATTGATTGCATGCACTCATCACATGTTTTTAGGCTTTTGGGGTTTGTGGCTGAAGGAAGGCTGGTTGAATTTCCGCCAGTAATGGTGCCAAACTGGTTGTCAGAAGTGCAGAATCTCCGGCGGGATTTCGGAATTTTTCTTCTTTGGGGAGGGGGAATTTGAGGGATCTAAGTTTCTATAGTTTCCTGTCGATCTGGAATGACATGTGACTTTGCAGGCAAAAGCTGCCGCACTAAGGATGGAGACAGATCGGCAGGCATATGTAGAGAGAAAGCGTTCTATGGCTGATTCACAGGTTCACCCATATCTCTTCACGCCCTCCTAGACTAATCAAATACTATGCAGAATACTTGTTGGTGTTTAGGGTTTAGTGTTTAGGGAATTGCATATAATTCGTTGGTAGTTTAGATTGTTTCCCTGTTCAAGCTGAACTGTTGACCTCTTTGAGTTTGACACAGATTTTTTAACTTTTGTTTTCCTGAAAGGTGTTGTGACTGAGTTGTAAGGTGAAATGTTGTTGTACAGAGTCTTAACTCAGTGTTTGGAAAACTCTGCATTCAAAAGTGTGTCTTCTGTGTTGTTGCAGGATCCCAGACATTAGTGGAGGAAAAGTGAAAGGCCCAAGCTAGCTAGAGGACTGCAGATTCAATGTACAATCTTGTATCCAAAGTGCTTGTGTGTGCAGAAGTTTATGAAATACATAGTTGTGATCTTTCTTGATAAGAACATGCAGCATGGGACTTCAGATTTTGGATTCTGACTAGGTTTATATTTACACTTGTACAGAGAGCCACCCCCTCTGTTTTCTTCAATCTTCAAGTTTGGAATTCTGCATTTAATGGTAGTGAAGTGAAATTTCACATTGCACATATGTGGTGAATTTTTAATTCTTAACTAGATAAGTGGGGGGTTGAAGACAAGCTAGAGTGTCCATTGTTTGGCCCTGTGCATTAGTGACCTTGGAAATGCAGGATGAAGGAGAGGGAGATTGCAGTGGAGGGGCATTTTAGTTTCTGGTGCTGACCCCACATTAATATTACAATAGTAGTATCCCAGTGCTCTGCAACCCCAAATTTGCTCCAAGGGTTTTTGTAGTTCCAAATGTAATCAGCACACATTTGCTCAGTTTTTTTTATTGTGGGAACATGGATCACATGCAGGTTCCCACAACTGGCCAAATGTGCAATGCAGCTGGGGTTTGGAGCTACTACTTAAGGTGTCTGAAATTGAGGACATTGCAAAATGTGAAAACCGGTGACAATTCTGTCTATCTTTTTGCCCAATTCTAGCTAGATTTGCATGTATGTTTCAATCCCGGCATGTTTGTGCAGCACGTAAACTGAGATAGAGACATCAAAGACCGGATGATAGGCAACCTTGATGGTGAACATCACAGAGTTTCTCTGATGTGCAGGTAGCAAGCAAACCACTGATGGCAAAGCATGCAGATCACTTGAAACAAGCTGTTATTCAGCTTTTCTGCATTATTCTATACTTGAGTCCTTTTATCACAAAGTTTTGACTTGGACGAAGAGATGAAGCTCTTTCCCTTCAGCTCCCTCAAAATTCAGGTTTCTAAAACGATGTTTCCCATGCATACACTTTTCTCATAACAGCTTGGATATCTTATACACAGACAGCATTTGATTTCTACAAAGCTTAAGCACAATTCCTGTGTGTTTTCTGGTTATATGACTTGCTGCCCCAGGCATTAACTAGCTCGGAGCACCAATTTCACTATGCATAGTCTTCCAGGCAAGTTCAAAACTTTTACCAATTGGGATTTTCAGCCCAGAAAGCTCCATCAAATTCGTTGTTGCATTCATCTTTACCCTTGCTGATGTTAACTTTCCATTTATTCTGACACTATAAGGTTGTGAAGCAACACCCAAAACAGCTATGCTGTGAAGCATGAGCCTTTGCTTTGCTGCATAAGACCCTTCTGTGACGAAAGATTTCAACACATAGTGCCCATCTTTCCTTGTTGCCTCTAACTTGATTAGGGTCCCTTTACCTGGGCTCACTTCCATGCGGAGTTGTGCATCATCATCAAGAAAAATCTGGCCAGTTGCATACTCCATATAGATTCCCTGGCAGGCTATGGAATATGGAATAGAGCAGAATGCAGCAACATCAAATACAGGTGAAAATGCAATTAGGAGTGAAAATGGTGTCTTGCGAGTGGCAGCAGTTGTCGTTGCAAATTCTTGCATTGGAATTATAGATCCATGCCGTACATGGACATTAATGGTGTCTCCAGGAGCTTCCAGATGCTCATACATCCCTTGCTTCACTGCCATGACTATTTTTGAAAGATCAAAGAGGTTATACCAAACTCCCCTTGGGAAATAAGCAGTTACAGTATCTTGGCCAGGTGACAGAACTGGAGAAACCAGAAGAGCATTTCCAAGGAGAAACTGCTCATCAATGGACCATGTTTCTTCATCTTCTGGGTATTCGAAAAAAAGAGGCCTTGCAATTGGTGCACCTGTCTTGTGTGCCTCATAAAGTAGGGTGTAAAAGAAGGGCAAAAGGCGATATCTCCAATAGAAGACTTGTGCTGCTGTTTCAGTGACTGATTTCCAGAGATGAAGCTCTTGTGGTCCGCTGTGGATGTCTGAGTGGTCTCTGGCAAATGGTTGAAATGCACCAACTTGTGTCCATCGCCGGCAAAGCTCTTCGGATGTCTCAAAATAGAAGCCACAGATATCAGCACCAATCATGGGCACTCCAACCAGTCCTGAGTTCAGTATACTTGCAACTGAGTATTGCAGGTCCAGCCATGTAGCCCCATTGTCACCAGTCCAGTGACCAGCATAAGCCCCAGCTCCCACAAACAATGACCTCGACAACACAAATGGTCTCTTCTTTGTTGCCTTATAAATTTCCCAGCACAACAAACCGGCACATCCTCAAAAAAACTAACATCTCAATGCTGGTGAAAAAAATGCACCGAATTAATTAAAGCATATTGTTCAAAGTTGGGGAGCCTTTGCTCCATTTTAAAAAAAAGTTTGCAGATGTTAACTTCGATGGTGTCGATCTAATTGTGCATGGCCAACAACATGTTTTGGTGTATGGGGGAAAAATGATAATACTGACCTCTTTGAGGGCGTAATATGTGGCAATCGTTTCAGTTGTGCCATAGATGTTGTGAGCATCATAAGCCCGCACACCACCATAATGCTCAGCTACCATGGCCACAGTCTGAGTGTATATAGGTTCATGTGTTCCAAGGACATTGATTTTATAAGGTGGATCATCCCATCTTGAGAGGTTTGTATTATTACATACCATACAGCATTTGTCGATTTCTAGGCATTTCACATCAGGGGAGAAGTAGCAATTTGGGCCTGAGCAAAAATTTGCAGGCTCATTCATGTCTAGCCAAAGCCCATCAAAGGGGATGAGGTCATGAAATTCAACCACTTCCTTTGACCACCATTTTTGTGCATTTGGGTGAAGAAAATCTGGCATGTTTGTTGCACCTGGCCAGACTTGCGCTATGTAACGGCGCGTCCCATTCATAATGAACACATCAAGCTCACTACCATGCACATACGTCTTGTATGTGTCATCAATCTTAATCCCTTTTTGCAATGAGTGCCAACAACACCCCAAGAAAAGTGTGAGATTCATCACATTCCATCAACTTTGAGACAAACTCTTATGAAAGAAGGCAATACTGAAATACTTTTGGGCCACATGTTTGTGGCCAACCTTCCATCTGAGTAGTTGAAATTCATGGCGGTAATATTACCACCGGGAAGAGAAGGTAAATTCAACAGCTAGAATTTACAAGGGGAGAGATTAAAGAAGAGAGAGTAATTTTCAATTAGAATTAGGGTTACCTACCACATATTATTATGATATAGAATGAGATATAGATATGGACCTGGATCAACAATCATGACAAATTTTTGACCATTTTGGTGCAGTTGATCAACAAATGGGCGCAATTTCTTGGGAGGGTAGTTCACAGGGTCGAGAGTGAAATCCTTGTAGCCATCCATGTAATCGATGTCTGACCAAATAGACTCTATTGGCAGGTTCACCTGTTTGTACTTTGCCAGCACTGATTCCAAATCCTCCACATTCTTGTATCCATACCTTGACTGATGGAGACCTGCATAGCAACAACCACATCAGTGAAACAAATGTCAAAGTTCGGTTGGTACATCATTGCCCTGACTACCTATTAGTACAAATAGATGGGAGGCTGAATCACTGATAGTCTTTTAAAGCTTTGAAGATATCAGTAATTACACAAAGGCCGACACCTTGATGTGTATGGTAAGGACCAACAAGAAGGGGCTGTTCTGGGAATGAGGGCCTCATATGAGGCTGGAGCTGAGTATTGGACCTGAATTCCCAGGACCAAGAAGGAGCTGTTCTGGGAATGAGGGCCCCTTACGAGGCAGGAGCCACACATGGGACCCAAATTCCCAAGACCAAGAATGGGCTGTACTAGGAATAAGGGCCCTGCACAAGGTGGAAGCCAAGTGTGGGACCCGAATTCCCAGAACAATCCCATTCTTGGTCAATACCTGGTGTAGAGAACCAGTAGAATTTTCTTGTATAAACAGATGGCTGTGATTCATTTGAGAGGAGAAGAAGGCACTTTACATGTAAGGTTCCTCAAAATTGAAGAGCCTTGTGTGTAAGGTGCCATCCTGTTCTATTGAGGCAGAAATTTTACTGAGCTAAAGGGACCTGCCACATACAATAGAAATATTCTACTGGTTCTTTACACACCATGGAACACCAGGCCCAGTAGGGTGCTTGTTCCAGCTTAGGTGGAACAGGTTGAGGAATGGAGTGGAGGGGGTTTCAAGTGGCTTCTTGAGTGGGGCTTCAAGAGAATGAGCAGCACTATAAGAGGGTAAAGCATCATTTGTGTACCGAGGCTCCAGTAAGGCATGGCAGCAGGACGGCCTACAAGGTAGGTAAACTGATCCATAACAGCCGCAGGAGAAGGACCACCAAAGAAGTAAAAATCCAAAACACCACCGATGACTCTATACACCAAACCCTGGTAAGTGTGCTCCACATCCATGCCATTGCTGTTGAGGAGCAACACCCCGTGTGCAAATCCACCACTTCTCACGTCCATGTAAAATGGGTATGCACTGTACAGGGCAATGTCAATGTTCCAGCTCCCGACGTCAGTTGCCCACAGAGTGTAATTCCTGCCAGGCCTTAAACGCATCCCATCTGGTCTCGTCCCTTCTCCCAGCCCATAGATGGCTGAACTGCTTGGTAACGCTGTTGCCACCTCGATGTACTGGTCTTTGAAAACAATTCTCTTGAAGGAAGAAGGAAGACAAGTTATGGTAGATCCAGGTGGCGGTGGTACCTCATTAGCAGCAGCAGCAGCAGCTCTTCCCTGTGATGATCCCTCAGGTCTGGTGTCAAAAAGAATTGCTCCATTGGATTTGCGTATCACGGCAAACCCAAATGGTTGCACTGTGTATAGTAGCTCTAATGTACTTGCAGTGGCCAGTCTGCCAGGGTTTCTTATTCTGTGCTCGGTGCCTGGTTCTGGTGTACTTTCTTCCGGTAGTAGATGGCTGTTTTCAATCACTGGGCGTGGTATCACTCGCTGAGGAATTTGCCAACGCTGCTCAATCGCATCCGTTATGTGCACATGCAGACGGTCACCTTCCTCGTACCTGTAGAAGAAAGGCAAGGCAAGGTTTAGGGTTGAGGGTTCTCAGTTCCTACAGTCTCAAGTCATGAGGCGCGTACATTGATCTCAAAGTTGGCTGGCACTATCATGGCTTGATTCTAGTAGTGGGAGCCAAAGTCTGGAAAAAAGATACAAACATACCTGACACTCAGTTTGAGATTCTCAATGTCTGGCCCAAAAACCTCTGTTCCTCTGAGAAGTTTCATTTGTGCAACAATCCCATTCCCATCCGACATTTCTTGGATTGATGTAATCTGGTAGCCCTGATGTTGTTGTAACAGATCAAAATTGTTCCCACAAACTCCATCAGGATTCCAAAGCATCATTCTAATTAGCATGCAGCAGCTCATATTTGCTAAAATGACTAGTAGAGTGTTGTACTTCTTCCAGTGACAAATTGCAGTCTTCTGACCCAAACTGTTGTAACCCATCATCTTCTTTGCTGTGCCAATATATCTTAAAAGCTTGCACACACTGTGAAACCTTTGAAAAGAAAGCAGCAGCAGTTATGTTCACCCACTTTCAGAAGGACCCACCACCTCCTTTGATCTAACAAATATACTAACATCAAAAACTCGAGCACCCAGATACAACAACTACATCATCATCAGCATCGTCATCATCATCAACAACCCAAATACTGCATGATCAGCATCATTATAAATAACATCACCCCTCTTCAACACACGAAGAACACGAATCCCACCAGCATACAACTTGACAACCATTGGGGATTAGATGATTTTACACTTGTTTGAAACCTTAAGTAAGAAAGCAAGCGGAACCAACATTTCAGATTTCAGAGAACATATACAAGAACATTCACGACATGCAGAAGAAGGGCTGGTGGGCACGTGTGAGGGATGATGGGAAGGGGAGGAACTACTAGATGCATTGAGGAATTCCCCTCTTTCCTTTGCTGGAATCCTCCTAATGGGATTTGACAATGTTGGTGTGACGTTGCATGGTGTTTATGAAAAAGAATCAACGTGTGTAAATTACAGTGTTGGGCGGTTATTAGAAACTTGAACCTGCCAATGTGGGCAGGTTTTTTGGAATTACAGCAGGTAAAGGTACAGGTTCTAGGTCAACTTTTAGGGTTGCTGGATCTAAGGTTCCAAATTTTTTTGGAATTGTTGTTGGAACCTAATTGGAGAATCAGCTTACTTCTTAAATTGAACTAAAACTTGAACCATGAGTTGTTGTCTCATTTTAAATATCTTCAAAACCTTGCAAAGCTTCATTTATATACACACCATTTATTTCGAAAATATACAAAGTATTAGAAACAAGGAGAAATTTAAAGGATGTCAAGGTAGCACAAACTAGATGTTAAAAACTCATAAACTCAACAATCAACTGCTTGTAATAGGTCGGCCGTGGTGATGGTGTGTCTTAAAGGGGTAGAAGTTGGGAAGTAGCTAGGCCTATTGTTATTGTCCAACTTTAGATGGAAGATGTTTGCATCCTTTGCAATGTAATTGAAATTTAAAAAAAAAGAAAAGTAATCAAGGTAGAAAGGGGAAGGTCTTCTAGCCCTTTGAAGCTCCAAATGCCATTGGCAAAATCGTGTAAGAACACATCAACTTGTTTGTGAAGACATTCAAATATTTCAATTGCTAGAAGGAAAATTTGATTAGTGAGGTGTTGGTCACAATAGCTCTTTTTTTTGGCTTGCAAAATTAAGGAAGTAAATTTACATGCATTGGGTCTATTATGACAACATCAATTAGGGTGCAAATTCAATTTTGGTTGAATGGAATGTCAACTTGCCAATGGGAGGAATTGAGGAATTGAGTGTGGTTGAAGGAAACACATATAATTGTTCTTGTCTCACATGAAATTTAACATCTTGTGTAATAACAGTAAAAATGTCATGAACTACATCATGGGTCCTTATGTGTTTGTTGCCATGGGCATAACATAAAAGGTGGATACTCATAGGGTTGATGGGATGTGTTCGAAGAAGCTTGCAATTGAAAGATGTGATAATATTAGATGTATCCAAAGTGTTGTGAAGAAAACTAGAGAACATAATCAAAAAGTTGGGAAGACTCATTAAACTATAAACCAAATAATTGTTCTAAAGTTGGAACATGATAAAATTTAGGCATGATGAGCTTCAAATATTTTGTTGAAGAATATGTTAGAAAAGGTATAATGGTACAAATGCTCCAAGATGAAATTGTGAAGTCAAACCATTTGTTGTTCAATGAGTTACTCAAAAGAGGAAAACATGCCCATGCTATGGGGGATAAAAGATCGCATGCTACTTTGAGGTGTTGATAGAAACGAAGGTGTTGTTATCGATTTGTGTTTAGGTTTCAAGAAGGAAAAGATATTGGTCAACTATAAGTTTATCAACTATGATTGAAACTATAACGACCCAATTTTTTAAATAAGTTTGATTTTTTAAAGTACATGAATATAATATTGTGAAAAAAATACAAGTTCGATTTTACATTTTAAGCAAGTTATTGGATTTGATTGGTTATGCATAACTAATATTACATTATTTTTATTTTGAATTATGTGAATTAGTAAAAAGAATTAATATTACACAATTTTTTTGGGTTTAGTTGTGTGTGATGGAAATGGAATCATACTTTGTTTTAAATTGGATAGACTCAAAGTTTTTTGTGAAAATGAGCAAAAATAAAAAAAAATAGAAATCCAATTAAATGGTTTCACGAGTAGACCAAAGGTTCCATTAAAATTAAATAAAAATAAAAATAAATGTTCCCTTTGAAATCAAGAATCAAATAACACTAGAACATACCCCTACCAATTACCAAAGTAGTTCTTAAAATTCATCATCATGGCTTTCAAGAAAATTTGAAAAATCAAATTTGATATCTAACCATAGTTATCATCTTTTGAAAAAATCCAATTAGGGCTCCACATTGTTCCATACAACCCTTTGCATATATTTTCATTAAGTTTGGAATATGTTTTAAATTTAAACTAGTACAATGATTAAGTCTCTAATCTTGATTCTATGTTTTTAATTAAAACTTAAAAATGCAACTTAAACTTTCAATAAAATGTGTTACTTTTATTTCCACTTCCAAAACACAAATGACCAACTCAAAGAAGATGTGTTACCAAGCATTTTAGTAAGGCATGTTATTAAGCATTTCATTAAGGCATTCGAATTATATAATAGTATTTTGTTAAATTATTTTCTTAACCTAGATTAATTTAGTAATATTTCACTAGTCATTTTCTTAATCCAAAATAATTTATTACTATTTCATTAATCCATATTCTTAATCTAGATTAATTTAGTAATATATCATTAGTTCATTTCCTTAATCCAAATTAATTTAATAATAGTTCATTAGTCCATATTCTTAATCTAGAGTAATTTAATGGTATTTCACTAGTCCATTTTCTTAATCTAGATTAATTTAGTATTATTTCATTGATCCACTTTTTAATCCAAATTTATTTAGTAACATTACTACATTATTTGGTCAAGTTCATTTTGTGTTCATTCAATTTGAGTGAACATAACAAATTCACCTTGATAAAAATGGCCAACCCTTAGGGAATAAGGTCCAATTACCATAAACATAGTGTATTCATGAAAAAGTTTGTCAAATTCACTAATATCTAATTCATTATGTTAACCTTTCAGTTCCTAAACTAGGTTAAGAGCATAATTTTAGGCCATTTAAATTAAATTGATGAGTCTTAAGTAATCTAGTCTAGGCACTTAAGCTACCTAACTTAAATTGCAAAAGTTGGGATTTGATCTTTTCATTTTCACTTTGAAAGACACATTCCTTACCATTATACCAACTTTTTGTATGTTAAATAATTTGTCATCACATTTTAATAAACATTTAAAAAATTCTACTTAAATAACCTATTCAACCTATCTTAGTTAACTTACCTTAACTTAGGTAAGTTTAAATAAGCTAGGTTAACCTAAGGCCCATTTGAGCCCTACCTAGGCATACGTAGTGACAACATAGGTCTACCTAGGTTTATTTAGGGAACTACCTAATGCCAACATAGGCCAATTTAAGGTTTACGAAGGGGTAACTACAAGCTACATAGGGGCTACCATTAGGGCTTCATAATCTAGCTTAGGGGTTATGTTCGCTTACATAGGGGCTAGGTAGGGGTTATGTGACGTACCTAGGGGCTACAATAGGTTACCTCGATGGCTCTATAGGTTATTTGAAGGTTATCATAGGATACCTAAGGCCTACCTACTTACTTACTTATTTATTTACAACATAACTACCTATAGATCTACCTACATACATACCTACTTACCTATTTACAATATAACTATTTATAGATCAACCTACACACATACTTAGGAGCATATAACTTACTTACATTATTTTTATCTAATTACCTACAACTTGTTTAATAACAACATCAAAACAAATCTAATTTCATAACGACATAACTTTAACCAAGGTGAAATGATTAAAGAGGGGTGAACTTATTTCATTTTTTAAGGTCCTATAATGATTTTGGTTAGTGATTTACATTTCACTTTTATATTAGTGTAATATTTCATTAATCCATTTTCTTAATTTGGATTCCCAATCACAAACTTATTTCATTTATAACAAAAAACACAAAAATAAAGAAACATTCGTGTTTAGTGTGCCTACATGCAATGTTTTGTTGTTGTGAGATTTTTCAAATTGCATGTGTGTTGGCTAACGCATTGATTTATGTGTTTCCATATCAATTTGGAGGATTGGTCTTACTTTTGGTATTTGCTGATTTTGAAATTTGGAAATATGAAAGATTATGGTGTTTGTGTGGTATTTATGTATATATTTTCCAATTTTTTAATCTTTTTTTTTATACTTTTCATGGTTAAAACCTTGAAGGTTATTTTTTAAGGGATGGGTTTATAATTTGTTTTTGGTGGAAATGATCATAAATAATTGAGGAGTAAATATTGGAAAAATGTGTAGGTGAAGTTTGTTTGTGTATATATGTAGATGTAATTGATAAAGTAATTGTGTGATTTGTTTTTCAATTTGCAAATGAGTCAAAAATCATATATGTCAACATTAGAAAAAGATCTAGCAAGTTGGTTGTTCATTTGACTATATTCAAAGGGATCCTTTTGTTTTTTTTTCATGGCTCAAAAGCTTTTCAAAATGGCATCTTCAAAATTAATTAACAAAAATACATTGCAACATTATTAGAAACCCAAATCAAACACATATGCATACACACAAAAAATGCATGGAAGATTTGTAGCAATGATGATTGTGCACAAAAGAATATGAAAGAGGCACATGAAAGATAAAACTTTGATAATAAGAGTTTGTTTATGAACACACAATGTCACAAACACAAAAATTATGAAGGCAAAAGAGATTTCCAAAATATACAAAATCCAATACAAACTATGGAAAAATATGTTTAAACTAACATAAAACATGAAAATCAAACATAAAAACGTGAAATATGCAAGACAAGAATTTTAATGGAGTCTTACTTTGATAACATATAAAAACTTGAAAATAAAATGAAATGAATAGTATAATGGTTCAAGATTGTACTTCATATTGATGTTAAAACAACTAAAGGTAATGGGAGGTCTTACTTTATTTATATCTCTTTTGGCACCTAGTTCAAAAAAGTTTCCATGGAAGCTTTCATATGCTCATTGTACAAGGAACCTTCTTCAAACCCTTTTTAATTAAGAGTGAATTAAGAATAAACTACTAAAAAAATAATGAATAAACTACGAATGTATTAAGAATCAACTACAAGTGAACAATGATTAAATTATGATTCAACTACATGTTATGTTGTTGATGATGATTGTCAATGCTAATAATGTTTGCAACACATGACCTTTGATGACAACAATTTGTTTTGAGAGGTTTTTTAAAAAACCATTTACACTATCATGTAAAACATGCCCTAGCTTTTATAATGTATTTAAATGACCATTGTTAGGTGTAAAAACCAATTGACCATCTTCTAAAATCTTACAAAATAAAACAACTTTTTCATGGTGGAAACAAATGTTTTCTAAAGATTAGGGTAAGGCTTTTATGCCAAAGAAAAGTAGGGCTCTCAATCCTTCATCATTTTTCAATGCTCATTACAAGGGCTACCACCTTCATGCCACGTGTTTTTAGCTCTCAACCATCTAAATACCAAATTGAAGAACAAATGATGAATACCTGCACTCCACTAGATGAATGAAAAAACCTTCAAATATGTAGTTCATGGTTTAGGGTTTTAAAGAAGGGGAATCTATTTGTTTGGAAATTGGGATTTCGCTTGGCCTTCATATTGATGGAGGTGAGGGGAGTGTCTTCAATGCTTAGTTCCAAATGAATGCAATGGTAAAGGAGGTATGAGGACCAAAACATTTGTAAATTAGGCAAAATAATATTGTTTCAATTATTGACCCAAATTTCAGAATATTGGGGGAATGTTACAAAGTGTGGAGGAAATCTAAAATTCTCAACTCTTGGAGAAGCTTCTTGCATGGGTGCCAAAGTGTATATCAAATGCTAGGATTATTCAGATGATGTGCTCAATTGGGGTGAAAATTTGCACAACTTCTACAAGGAGGAGAGGGGGA
>Ga0209208_10008926_pt1 | contig 13267 bp, 6 predicted proteins | sample S1TSphfallax_3_FD_187694 | JGI IMG/M metagenome (GOLD analysis project Ga0209208, IMG submission 187694) | Host-associated microbial communities from peat moss isolated from Minnesota, USA - S1T2_Fd - Sphagnum fallax MG (SPAdes) (version 2) | ecosystem: Host-associated > Plants > Peat moss >...
TAATTTGTTTGTTATAATGAGTATTTTTGCTAATTGTAATGTCATGAAATTTTTTGAACCGTCAGCTTTTGTACCTTGTTGCAACATTCTTCTTGCAAGCAAACCCACTGCTTTTAAAATAATGAAATAAGTGAGGAAAATGTGACTTTTGTTATCCTATGCAGCCAAGTATGTTCATTGAAATTTAGAAATTTTTACATATTAAATGATTTTAATGCATAAATTCCTTTCGATGCAGGTCGCACTATACAATCATTTTGAGAAAAATATGCCAATTAAAGAACATCTTTGCAAATGTGAGAAAAACCTTTTTAAAATCTCAATAGATGGTATGGAGATTTTTGTGGAATTAGCTGGAGATGAGATGAAAAGTCATCTTTTCATCGACATATTGGTGAGATCATCCAAAACCAAATTGCACACTCTCCAATTTATTGATGACCACGTGTTGAGTCAAATCGAGCAATTGTGTAGTGCGCCTCAAGTTGGTTGTCAAGGCATTACTCTCATGCGAGGAATTTTGCAACCAAAGGTTGTTCAAGTGTTGTTGTTGTGCAAAGACAGAAAGCACCAAGTAGTGTTGGTGGAGGATTTGAAACAAGATTTACTTGCAACAAACCTTGATACATCATATGTGCATACATGGAAAGAGGTGCCAAATGTGGAGAAATGCAACATCAACTTCATTGGTGGAGGCATGGAGGATACAGCAATATCCCTTTTGGGCGAGGTTGACACCCATGAAGTTTTTCAAAGGCGATATAGAGCACTTAAGGAATTGGTAGGTGGACTTACCAAGCTACAAGAAAACAAAACACCTTTTGAAATCTACCCTCAAGATTTTCAAAATGAAATCAAAATGGATTCATTCCATACAAACCATGTCCAACAACGCACTGATTTCCAAAACAATGGAGATGCTACTTCGCAACGTTTGGTGGAGTGCATTCGTAATGCAATTGTCCCTGAGATAAAAGATGAATTGCATTTAATGGAGAAAAGATTGGAATACAATTTGGAGAAGTTGATGGAAGGAACAAAGCAAGAGATTCAATCCATGGAAAGCAAGCTGCACAACATGTTGAGGATGGAATTGGATAACATAATAAGCTTGTCAGTGCAATTCCAACAACGACAAGTTCCATGCAATGTTTATTTCACCACAACGGGTTCTAGTCGCCAACGCCAACTTATTGTGAAAATGGTACCTGGGATTCAACTAGTCCATCTCCATCTTTTGTGCGAACACATTGAAGGGATTCATGTTGTGGAAAATCAAAAAGGTGAAGAAATTTCCTTGATTGACCCAAAAGTGCGAAAATGGGTCCCTTACCTTGTCACTGGTCTTACCATTTTTTCCCTTTTGTTGAAAGTGGGGGCCCATGTTGTTGCAGGAGTTGGTGACATGATACCCAACTTTGGAAAATGTTGGGCATTAGCTTTTGACACTGACACCCTTGGGCATTATTTGCCTAGTGATGGAATACGCAAAATGTTGGAACATGAGTCATTTCAAGGGAACACAACCTTGATTAAACAAGGAATTGCAAGGAACATGGCTGATGAGAAAAAATCAGCTGAACAATGGCTTGTTGACTTTTTGAAGGAGAGGAAGAAGAGTATTTCGGAGTCATTTGGTCTAACTAGGGTTAAATACCACAGGATGAACAACAAGGGTTCTCTTATTCGATGGGTTTGTCATAATTGTAGGAATGATGGCGTCCAAAAGCAAATGTTGGAAGATTGCCCAGTGTGACCTCAGATTCAATTGTCCAAGTGTAAAAAATGTGATTGAATTGTACGAAGGTTTTTAGGTTTGGGAATTATGAACTTTTGCAAGGCAAAAAAGCAAAGTCATTCCATCAGTCCATGGAAAACATAACATGTTTTGATTTGAATCTACTTTGATCCAATCTAGTTTCACATGTGTATTTCCATGTAGCATTTAAAAATATATATATATGGTTATTTATAGGCAAAGATTGATGTCAATATAATGATGTCAATTAGTGCTAATTATGGAAAAAGAATTCTAATGTGAAATGTCAAAAAAAAATCATTTATAATCAAATCATTGCTAAGTTATATATATATATATTTTTTATGCATACCAAGAAAGTAATTCGAATATGTCGAGGTTTTTGTGTCCTGACCAAATCCCATATAATGAAGACCTTTTGTTCATATTGACAATGAATATTTTCATCAATAGTTAATAAATGAATTTTTTTTGTCCAAACAATGAACTTTTTGAAAAGCGTTAAAATTCAAATTACAACTTCAAAATATAATGCATATTGTGTGTTGAAAGGATATTATTTTTAAGTATAATTATTTCTCCTATTACATGATAGTTGTAATGAGGAAAGATGGATTGCAATTCCATACATTTACATTATGAAGCTAAGAGTAAATGAAAGTTTAATATGCTTAAAGGTGCAAGCCTGAATTCAATTTTAAATCTAGGATTACACTTGGTAGTGAAGCCCGGCTATTGTCAAACCCTACTCTTCAAAGCACAAAGGATGTGACCAAGAAAACTCCTTCCAAAATAAAATCTCTAATAAATTTTGCAAACAAATCAAGATTTTGACAATTTTTAATGCCAAAACCTTTTTGTAATTTGTGCCCGTTGGAGGATTAAGATTTATTGGATAACATAATTCTTGCACTTTATGGGGTTTGAAGGACAAGTTTTTTTTTCCCAATTACTTGGCCGATCAAACAAGATAACTTTTTTATTTTGTTGTATAATTTGGTTCCAGACTTTTGGAAATTTCAAAAATTAAGGAACCCCTATTCCCATTTTTTTTTAATGTTCAAAATAAAATATCTACATGTTCTAGGTTTTTGAATTCAAAAGAAATGGTGATTGAAGGTAGGTTTTTTGAAGGGGTTTTTTGTTTTGAAAACCACAATTTATGGTTGAAATCAAATCTTTGATGATGTCAGACAAGGCTTTGCATACACAACCCACACCCAATTATCTTTCTTGAAAAAAAAAACCACATCACACTTGTTTGAACCAGTATTGTGTGGTAATTTGAAGGCACAAAAAATTGTTCATTTTGTTTTTATTTTTACAATTAGATAATCATCATTTTTTGTTATTAATATCTGAACTAGAAAATTGTCCAATTTAATCATTTTAGAAGGTTCAAAGTACTGGTGCATTTCATCAAGGATCTGGTACAAAGGGGTACCTTATGAAGCTAGTTATTTCAAATTTTCAATTTATTTGAGAACCATCATGGTTACATACTAAATCCAATTCTTTAATATTTTATGAGAACCATAGTTATGAATGCTAAGGCCAGCCTTGAAAATCTGCAAGGGCAAGTTGTTGTTTCTAATAACTACCCAACATTAAATTAAACCCCTTTGAAGAACAATTTTAAAGGCTACAATCTTGATAAGGCCTATTGCCAAATGATTAAACAACCCCTTGAAAAGCATTGGGGTTAGTTCAAGAGATTAATGTTATGCCAAGAACTGAAGCTCACAACAATTTCAACATTGCTAGCAAAAGATGCATGGACCAGGGAATATATTATGTGGCTAATTGCCATGTCCAAAAAGCTCCAAAGTATTAGTGCAACTCCATTGTAGTTTTTTTGGTGACAAATATTCACTTGTTATGATTTGCAAGGAAGTACATTTTGATAAAAATAACAAACTCATAACATCATGAACAACCAAGCTATGGAACATCCAAAAGAAAATTCCTCGGACAAAAACTTTCAAATTTGATGCCCACATGTTTCATGGGTTCATTAGTGAATCTTTTTGCAATCTAAGATGCATCCTCCCCCATGCAACACCTCAATAAATGTTGACAATAAGTAGTTTGAGTTACCAAAGCAAAATGAGCTATAATCAAGTATGGGTTGCATATGGTACATTGGATAGCCCTCTTAGAGTTTGTCCTCGAGTCTCAACCTCTTTAACTTGGGATTGATCTACACAAATAATTTCTAGAGCATGATTCTAAACTTGTGTTTTCACCCTACATAATCCTTGGCTTTTGATTGAACTAAACTTATGATTCAATTAAACTTTCATTTACAACAAATTTAGTCTTTTGCCAATATCTAGTGCACTTCATAAGGGAGGTGCAAATGCATGTGGTGAATTCAACACAAAGTGTAATGGTTTGTTGGAATGGTTAGATGTTACCAACACAAATGGAGGAAAATGGATTATTCAACTTTAGAAGTTGTTGGGTTTTGTCTTACAAGCTGACTATGTTAACCAATATTATCCTCCTAGGAGATGTTGTCTCCTTTGCTTTAATCAGGACTCGGAAGCTCTAGGTGGGAGATGGGGTTCTTGGGATACTACTTTTCAAATGGACATTTATTGGGTTTAACATCCATCATGCATTGCACATGTGATGGCAATGCTTTGGGGAATTGTTAAATTAAAATAACATAGTATGTAGCAATGTTGTTTTGAGCATTTCGTATGGGAGAAGGCACCCTTAGTTTTTGGAGTGCAAGGTAATTTCTTTAGATAATTAAATGTGAAACTAGCATTGATGTTTGAAATGGTGTGGGTTGATCTAGCATGTTATATTGTGATTTTTTTACAACCTAGAATTATTATGCAAGAAAAATTAAAAGGTTTGGTATTACCTGCATTTTAGTGGTTTCATTCCAAAACCCCATAATCAAGTTCTAGTATTATTGTTTCCGATAGATAGCTAGATCTTTGTGAAGTTGCAATGTTTAAGATGGTAGGATTGATTACAATACCAAAATCCATTCCACCAGCAACTGAGATTGCCAAAGAGATAGTGAAAACCTTGCATGGATTTTAGATAGACCCATCTTACTTATTTTTCACAGTAACCATTCACTTCTATTCACTATTCATGATTTGGAGGCTTGCAGTTCCACAAATAGTGATGCTCAAAACCATTTTAATTTTATTAAAGCACATTTTGGAGAAAATTCAACAAAACAAAAAATTGTGTTTTCAATCATTTTAGCCAACAAAACTTTTAATCTCTCCCAAAACGTACATAGGTCATGATAGTTATCAAGAGTCCTCTTGAGTTAGGTGTGTGATCAATTGTCGATGGTGATATTTGAAACAATGAAGAAACCTCCAACTCCTGGACGGAGGAGTTGATTGGATGATTGTGTTTTCAATCATTTTAGTCAACAAAACTCTTAACCTTTGCCAAAATGTAGATAGCTCATGATAGTTATCAAGAGTCCTCTTGAGTCATGTGTGTGATCTATTGTAGGTTGTGATATTGGGAACAATGAAGAAAACCTCCAACTCCTGGACGAGTCTCATTAATATTTAGAAATCTCATGGTGAAGAACAAGATGGCACTTGAAGACTTGTAGAAATCATACTAAGATATATTTGACCTCACTTTTGACAACTTAAACCCTCCAAAATCACTTAATTTTCGAGTTCATTAATTTTAATTTAATTTATTGGGAAATATTCATTAAGTTCAGTCTTTAAAATTTTTAAAATTTTCGCAATATAAAAAAGGCTGGTGATAATCATCAATTTGAAAGCATATTAGCCCCTAACCATGAAGGATTTGGAAATCCCAAGGTAAGGCAGATGAAAATCTGCTTGAACTTTAGGGTTTAAGCATTCCAAGTTGAACCGAATATAAAATTATCAATTAAAATGCAACATAATAATTGCCAGTCTGAAATATCACATTAAGTATTCCAAGTTAAAGCATATAAGAGAATTCATTTTTTCTTTAGTAACAACTGGGTATGGCATGAAATTTTAATTTTTTTCGCATTGTAGTAAAGTGATATTTTGTTAGCCCAAGTTTTTGATCTCACAAAATTGAAACGAAAAAACTTGTTCTTGAACCCAAAATAAAAAGAAGGAAAGAGAAGAAGAATGCAAACCTTCACAAATTCTCAATTAGTGTCCTCTCTCATTCTGATCCATGCAGCCATGCCTTCTCAAAAGATTGAATCCCATCATGTTATCTGCTACATGTATTAATGCATGGCCACTTTTGCAAAATTTTAACTTTAAGGTCTCTTGTGTATGATCCCCGTTTTTGTGGGTGATCTTTTCACAGAAAAAATGACCCAAATTTGCCAAATAAAAAGAAGGAAAAACAAGAAGAATGAAAACCCTCCATAAATTCTGAATTAGTCTCCTCTCTAGTTGTAATCCATGCAGTCATGCCTTGTTGAAAGATTGAATCCCATCATGTTATTTGCTACATGTAGTAATGCATGGCCACTTTTGCAAAATTTTAATTTTTAGCTCTCTTGTATATGATCCCAATTTTGGCTGTGGTGATGTTACTTTTGTGTGTGGGTCAGTAGTTATTTTAGTGGCAAATTAGTGTCCGATTTTGACCTGGAAAATATGATCTCTACCTAGACAAGTGACTTTTCATTAAAAAAATGGCCCAAATTTGGAAATGTTCAAAGGAAAAAGAAAATCCTAAAGACTGAAATTGCTGATAAGTTTGAGTAGGTAGCCAAGAACATTACTATTTTTCTACTTTCATATATAGTATGTAGCCAAACTTGTGTTTTAGATGATGGCCACCTTGGCTACATCACAAAATCCTTAAAAAAACACCTGCGTGAATGATTTCAGTTTTTGGTGGTAATCTCAGTTTTGTTGGTGATCTAGGTTTTGGTGGTGTTGGAAATTGAAAATGTTGTGGTGGATGGTGATGTCCAAGAATATTCAAAGAACCCAATATAGCTCCCAAGCTTTTCATTCTAGACAGTAAATATATTCAGCCATGGTGGGTGATCTCAGTCTTGGTGGTAATCTCAGTTTTGTTGGTAATCTGGATTTTCAGTGGTGTTGGAAATTGGAAATATTGGGGTGGGTGGCGAGCTGTGACGTCCAAGAAGCTAAAGAACCCAATTTAGCACTGAAGCTTTTAATTCCCGACCATCTGTATGCATTTCAATATATTTGCAAGGGAAGCACGCCATAAGTTTAGTTACATTACGTAATAACATCAATATCAGCATCCCACAATTTATTACATAATACAAGGCTAATGCTGAAGTAATAGCTGATGTTTAAATAAATTAAAACAATGTTTAGTCTTTTCAAAGAAGAGGCAACAAGGAAGGCCACCTCAAAGAACTGGACATGGTGCTTTGAAACAAATCCGGATTGCTCCAGCAGTGTGTACAGATTGTTGGAGAAGCTTGGGTACTCAAGACCATAGCTGGTTATGAGAATGAAAAGACCATTGAGGGCCATCATGCTAATGGATGCCCCTAATGCTGTAAGAGCTTGTCAAAAAGTCACTGCAATTCAAAACCCATCACCATCAGAAATATGACTCAAACCCCACACGAACACACTAAAGAGTCAAGTAAGGGCAACCTGATTTGCAAAAGGGTTTGTTGGATCCATAAGGAACCATAAACCATTGCTTTCATTTTATGCGGGAAGTAACTACCATGTTGGGTGTTTAATATGTAAGTCTGCTTAAGAATGACAGTTTTGTTTAATTTCTTTGTGGTCTGTTTGTAAATCATTGTAAATTGAAATTGTGGAACTATAATCTTCAAACTTGATTTTTTGTGGGTTTTCCATGTCTGTATGTTAATGTAAAAAATTTCAATTTTATGTTAAATTCTATATCGAATTGGATTGGACAAAATCACAAATGTTTGCAACAATTATTCATTTTCTTACGTTTTAAACTCAAGAAATTAAATTTAAGATGTCAGCAATTCCATTTGAAAAACTGTGCAATGAATTATCACGAAGAATACAAGGCAGATGTGGAAGCAATCTGTGGTGTCTTCAACTAAGTTTAGTCTGTCTCATAAATAATTGTTCTCAACAATGTGGAAGATAGGAAGGATGATTTCTTCATGAATTTATAAGAAATTGTCATGATTTATGTTCAGTTTGTTAATCTTAAACAAGTTGTCTGTTTCGAAGCACAAGAAACAATAAATGATCTTTTGATGTCGGCTCCTCCTGCCTGAAGAACATACTTTGTAAAGCAGCCAGGAAAAGTTTCTATATGAGAGTCACCATATATCGCCTCATCTGCAAACCAAAATTCCTTTTCCTAACAGCATTTGTCGGGCATTTTTGCCTGCATTTAATGCTCCCTCTTTGAAATGGTCTTGGGTGATCTCCAACTCCTATACAACTCTAAACTTTGAGTTGGTCATTTCTTTGGGGAGCAATAAGTTTATCATAGAATCTGTTGAAAGCAGGACCAATCCCAGGAGGTTTTTTAACACCAAAATATATGCCACATGATGCTTTAATTGATAACCTTGCATTTTTGGTCTACCTCGACTAAATATCTAACCCATAGACTCAATTAGGGTCTCTAATTCCACGTGTCTCATGCTTGAATTAGTCTCTAAGAGCCACTCCATCGTGGATGCCATTTGCTTATTTAGCAATATTTATCACATCCAACATAGTGTATTCATTGCTTCCCAAATCCGATTCCCAATTTGTAAACCAGAAAAAAGTGTACATAATAAGGTGAAAGATTATATAAATGCAGCGCCCCAAGCCAACCATTATATTGGCAAATCAAAAACGTGGGAACCTCACTATACAGGTGTAACAAATTAAACCTGGCAGTGCCCAATGTAAAAAGTATAATTGAAGCTTTTTTATTCTACTGAAATTATGATTAATATTTTAAGTATCTTGCACGTACAATATTTTCAAAGAAAAATAATGTAATGCAATGTTCAGGATCCCCACTTCAACCCAAAGATCAAAGCTTTGATCTTTTTCCACTATTCTTTTTTCAAGGGAACCCCCTAGATGACAAAAGAAAATGTAATCCCTATGCAATTTCTGTAAGCTAGTTGTCTTGGGAGTTGCAACTTCCTGAACGATAAAAGGTCTAAGTGGAATCCAGGTTGGGGGTTGTCACTTAATCCCTTCCTCTGTCCCAACAAAATCTCCCCCAACCCCTTGTCCCTAGGGGAGAAACCATGTCTCCTTGAGGCACCTCGACCCTTTATTGAGGCACCTTGGTTGGAACATGGTTTTAAAAACTCTACATCAGCTCACAACTGACAATATGATTGGTAGTTCTCAACTGGATATTTGAGAACTGACTTTTATGCATAATCGATAGCTATTACCCAAAAAAAAACTGGGTAAAATTGATAATGGAGGGTATTCACTTATGAAATTGGTAATTCACGAGTCTATATTTTTGAATTTCTCAGCAACCTAATCAGCTAGTTATTACCAAAAACAATAATCAGCAAACGCTGATTATGACCACCACACAAATAAATACAACTCAATTGCAACATTTCCAAAAAGGGTTATCGCTGGCTAGCAACTTGCCTATACTATTTTCAAGGTCCAGTTGCCATTTCAGTTTAAATAAGAACCCACAGGGCTACATGGTTTAGGATTACCCTTTTTCTTGTTGTAGTGAACCGGTGCAAAATTGCACCCAAAAAAGTGAAGAGTTGACCACCAAATTTTGATGATTAGAAGAAAAGATCGAAACCAAGGAATACGACTCATTTGGAAGGTGCTAAGAGCAGGATACAGAAAATTTGCACAAAACCTTGACTTCTATCTGAAAGTTCCAAGAAGAACCATTTTTGAACTGCTTGATTTCTTGTCGTGAATAATTTTCATAATGCATATCTTGCGTGCTTTCTAATTGGTGATAAGGCCAAGGTTAGAGAAAAAAAAGGGTGCAAAAAATAATTAAATACATAATTCTTTTTTTTCATCTCTTTTTTCTTCGAACAGTATAGAAAAAAAATCAACTATCTGTTATGATATTTATAATTCTGGAACGTATATTAGCCAACACATCTTCTTTTCTTCTCTTTCTTACTACTCTTTTTTTTGGAGAAAAAAAATCTATATTAAGAATGAAAAACTCAATCATTTTGGCAAGAAGGGTATGGTAATTGCCTATAGTTGTGTAAAGGGATTAGAAAATAATATTGTTTTGTAGATTCTTGAAAATTTCGCCAAATTTGATTACACCCCGTATAAGAGTTCACCATATGTAGACAGGTTCCTAGTTTTAAGTCAGGTTTTACCGATGCTGCCAAATACTCTTTCGGATGATGGCCACTAGTGCTCCATCACCAAAATGAGGAAAAATAAAAAGGCTGGTGAGGATACTAGATCCTACCATTCATGGACTCTGAGAAATTTGAGCAGGAATTGGCCAAGAACTTGGAACCCCTCCACACTGACAAGGATCTGGGTTTTCATACAGGACTGCAAACTGGCTCGTTTCCAAGTGCTGGTAAACCACTTGCAATCGCCTCACACACTTCACCAAGTTCCTGAATGTGCACACTACATAACTGGGATGTACCTGCATTGTTTCTGATACAATTCAATCACATCTGATTTGGAGAACCAAGAATCAGGCTAGGGACCGAGATACAGTCCAACTCCAGGATTCAATTTGCTTCAAATCAGTCCAAATTGGTTCCTAGGAAATTGGACCCCCCAGCCAAATCCAACAGCTTTGAATTCATCTATGCACTGATTCTCCATGTAGCCATGACTTTGAGAAAATGGATTAGATTGAAATGTTATCTGCTAGACGTAATTTGACGACTCCACTTTGATATAGACAACCACTTTGTGTTTTTGGACATGCAAGGACCATCTTTCACTTATTGAAATCAGATTATATCTCATTTTGCACATTTGTTCCCAAACCTCCACAGAAGAAAAAAAAATTGCTCTCTTGACCACCTCTTGGCTCAACTCATTGCTTGGCAAAAGTTTGTATCCCTTCCTTTTCTCTTTACCATATTCCACCTAGGCTAATGGCAAGGGTTGGGAGTATGGGTGTATATTTTCCCAAGTGGGCCACATAATGGCGATACTCAATCTGAAATCCCTAGTAGGGTGCACTAGGGGAGCTGCTCTGATAAGTGACCTCACTCTAGAAGGTGAAGGTAGAAGGTAAGAATGTATACTTTATCTACAACTCATGTTCGAGAAATGTTAAAATAATTATTTTTATGAAAAGTGGAGATTTGTCAGCCCCAATCTGAATATTTCAAATTTTCAACAACAATTGTTAAATATCCTAACTCCACTAATAACTTTGTTCAAGTTATCTTGTGTTTTGAAAAGGGTTCAATTTTCTAAAATTTCCACAAATTGTTTTTATTTTTCTCCTTTTCTTTGGCGGTGCCTCATAGGAATAAACTAGTGTTGAACATGAATCATAGGTATGGCACTCTATGTGTGCAGGTTCATTTGCCAACAATTCAAAACACCCAGAAAAGACATTGCCTTTGTGCACAATACCCAGCAAGGACTACGGGTGACCATGTGTGAACTGTGAACTCAATTGTTTTGTCGATTTCCATCAATGGTCCTCGCAACCTTGGCATAACCAGCACCACCATTGCTACTAGTATGGTAAAAACCCCAAAATTCATTTACATTGCTATGAAATATTATAAATATCCTGAGCTTCGATTAATCAGGGTCTTTGAGTCTAAATCTAGCATTTTTTGGCCTTAAATGGTCGCTTAGATGCTTCATTTGAAATGGTAAAAGTATGAGTTTGGGTGCTGGTCCACCTTGGCTAAAACAACATTTTGTTTTACTGGGGAAATTTGACCAAATAGGGAAATAAAAATAATAATTTTGATAATAAAAATGATTTTGAAGATTTTCAGTCACCAGAATGGTGGGAAACCAAAATAACAGTTGTCAAATTGATATTCATATATTTAGTTTCCATCATGAAGCCAAACATATAGGAGTGTGTGTTTTTTTGGCAAACCAAGGCAGAATTTTGCCCTTAAATGGGGGCCACAACATTTTAAAAAAACAAGAGTTTCTAGCTCCAATTCACTACACACTGCTCTTGCATGAGGTTTTAGGTGTGAAGTTGCATGCTGTCACAAAGGAATTTTTGATGGATTTCTGTTATTTAAGGCAGTGTTTTTGTTACTTTTTTACTATTTTGGTAGTTTCCTCAAATCTTTTCTTCATTAAATTTGAATTTGTAGTGGGGTCGCTGCCACTTGTGCTAAATCTCTTGTGGGATGATTGCCACACTTCCCACATCACAAAAATAGAAAAATAAATAAAATGTATAGAAAGATGATTAAAGATGTATACTTTGTTTTTTATTTAAAGCTATATTTGGCTAAATCTTCATAGGGATGATAACCACTTGGGCTCCAAACAAGAATTCCTAAAACAAACACTGGCTAGAGGGAGCAATGGCAAAAGTGCTCACAACTTGTCCTAAGCATGAAAAATGAATCTAACTTATAAAGGAGAATGGAACCTTTCTAGTTAGGAATCAACATGTTCCAATTTTTAAAAGAATTCTGAACTCTTTCACTAGATGTATTTATGGAACTTCAACATGCAACCCATAAACAAATCTTGTAATCTTTTATGTTATGCAAAAGTTATTTTCAACCCAAAAGAGATGTCACATTACTATTTTATCACATGTCTGCTTGGAAAGCAATGGCAAAGTTTTCTTAAGGGATTTTGTGATGTAACCAAAATGGCGATCATTTAGAAAATATTTTACTACTAGCATGGGTGACATGTGAAGGGGATCACCATTATTGAACCATCTTCAGACACGGGGCAAAGTGACCTTGTAAAAGGTCCTTTATTTGTTTTGGCCCATTGTTGAACTCTTTTAAAGACTATCGCACGAGGTCCCAACTATGTATTTCCATCCCTAACAAATGATATTCACATCATAGGACCTTTGAATGAAATTACCCGTGCCTTTGACCACCTTTTGACTCAATTAGCCCTAGTTGGGCTAAGGGTCAAGTTGTCAAAGTGTAAACTTTGGAGTCCATCAAGGATCTCTCCAAGCATAAAGATTCCTTAGGGCAACACCTTGGTCATAGGTGGCTTACACACTTTGAATGTGCCAATGGGTTTTCAAAACTTTTCCATGCATTTTTTGGATGAAGCTTTATCTCAAAATGTGGTGCATATTGACAATCTTCCTTTCCTAGGAAACATCCAAAATGTTTTGGGGGATTTGTCTTCATGTGTAGTTCATGGACCTTCTTATCTCACAAAGATAATACCTTTTTTTTCTTCCTTCTTGTCTCTTTTGGCAAGTTACAATGAAAGAGGTATGGAGGTATGTGGGGACATTATGGGTTTAAGATCTGGGAGTCTTTTCAAGGCCCCTTAACAAAGCTCGATTATTGATGTCCTTTGGTGGTATAGGCCTTCTTTATATGGAAGATTGTGCCCCATCTATTTTTCTAAAAAATTGAGCTTTAGTGGCTTTGTATTTGTGTTCAAG
>Ga0209208_10008927_pt1 | contig 13267 bp, 4 predicted proteins | sample S1TSphfallax_3_FD_187694 | JGI IMG/M metagenome (GOLD analysis project Ga0209208, IMG submission 187694) | Host-associated microbial communities from peat moss isolated from Minnesota, USA - S1T2_Fd - Sphagnum fallax MG (SPAdes) (version 2) | ecosystem: Host-associated > Plants > Peat moss >...
TCCATAAAATTTGATTTAAATCCAATCCAAAATTGGGTTAGTGGGGAAGCCTCCTCAAAAAGTTTGAAGATGTGAGACAAAGAAAGCCCCTAAATCAATTAGTTAAGGTTTGTTTGTTTATCATTTAGCCTGGTTTATATAGTCTTGGCTTATTTGGTATGCTGATACTCTAAACTCGTGTTACCACACTTGGGGTAATAAAACCCTGGTGAAAATGCCATGTTCTTTCTCTCACTTGATACCGTGAATATATAATCCAACTGCAACTACAAGCTTCACTCTCCTTCCTAGCTAAAGATACAAGCAAGCATTAAGGCTTTAAGCCCTTTCTAAACCCATTTTACCTCTACTAGAAGCCATGGATAGAAATCTAACCCAATATACTAATTCGCCTATGGGGTGACAAACCTGGCTGTTTGGTTCAAAGGTTTACACACTCAAAAGTATTTAGTGTAGGGTAACACCCTAGTGCTGGGGCATTCCCGAAATAGTGAGCCCTTGAGGCCAGAGGTCAATGGCTTGTTATTTTGAGAATTCCTTGGCCCATGGGTGCTAGCGCATGTAAAACTTGATGCTTTTTTACTTCATTTAAAAAAAAATGGGTATCATGATAAAAGACAGAATTCAAGCATTTTGAAAAGAAAAATGGCAATAGCTTGAAATGGTAGCTTGTGGAGTCAAGTCAATAAGGAGCCCTCCATTAACATTGCTGCAAATTGCCTCAGAGTGTTTAATGGGTTTCTTTTTGCAATGGATTTCTTTTCTTGTGTCCCAAAAAAATGGGGAGGAAAAAAAAATTAGTAAAAATTTCAGCCAAAATCAAGCAAGGGAGTCCACGACATTAAGATAGGAAAGCCACATACATTCAGCGCATGCAGGACCCTGCAGCACTCCCAAGGGGGCATCAGCCGCTTCCATTCAGCTGATATTTGAGAGAGTGAAGGATTAGTAAACAATAGTTGTCAATGAAGCAGCTTTTTAGCATACTCTCTATTTGCACTAGACCCCAAAAAAATCCAGTGGGTACAAGAGTTGCAATCATAGACCCAATTTATAAAATGAGTTAGCATACACCAATCAAGAGGATCTCCTCTTTTGTTCATAGATTCTGGAGGATTTGGAGGAGGCTTCATGTGGTGTCCTTGTTGTTGTTGTTGTTGTTGTAGGGCCCATAATTGGACTATTATCCAACTACTACTATACTACTCATAACAAAATAAAACTAGGGGTGTGTCACATTGTCCCCTTGACATTTACATTTAAAAGTATCTTAATGCAAAAGAAAAATTATGGAAACTCAAATATTTCACCATGCCAAAACATAATCTTCCAAAAATCCTCCCAAAGAAACCAAAGTCCTTCAAGATATTATAACTTTAAAACTAATCTCAAGTTTCAACACAAGCTAAAATAACATCTTTCAAAAATCCTCACATAAATATAGACCTATTATTTACCTAGGGGTCAAAATCCCTTAAGCTACTATACTCTATAATGAATCTAAACACAATATCCTTGCCTTGGTAGGCAAGGCCAATACAAATCCAACAATCTAGATAAGCAGTCAATATTTCATTATAACCTCCCTAGACTTGTAGAGCTTCTAAGAATCATGATTGAAAATGGATCAATGAGTGAGTCCAACCCACCTACACGTGAACTTAAAAATTGCAGTTGATTTCCTATTGTCCATTAGCAACAACTTCTTTGGGGGGTGTTCAGTTTGTCCAGGTGAACTTTGACAGCTTAGAAGTGCAGGACTCCAAGCCAATTTGTAGTAGACAGACAGACAGATTGCTTCCAGAAAAAGTCTACCCTAAGTAGGAGGAATTGAACACTACTACTACTAGCCTACTAGAAGAAATGTTTGTTTTGAGACAAGACCTCCTCTGACTGGTAAAGCGAGGGACTCTCGGTTTGGAGTTTTGGTATGGGTTGATGGGGTTTGGGCTAAGTCTTTTGATGGTCTTTTGATGAGTTGATTGTTGGTGACCCATGTCTTTGGGCAGGTAAAAAAATTCTTTTTGTGGTACTGAGGATCAGTATCGGGTGCAAAAGTGAATCATGATTTAACTATAAGTTGGTTTGTGGACCATTGTTGGCTGGTTATTGGGTTTTGACTCAGTTATCAGCCCAAGATATTAATAACCTATCAATTTGTTATTGATTCTTTTTATAACTGGTTGATATCCAATTGGTAATGAATTTTCAAAATCTAATAACCTACTTGGAAGACCCAATTATCATTTAGATAAGTATCAATCTTTAAACACTAATACAATTTTCAAAAAAGTCATAATATTAAAATTTTTAAAACCTGATTATGGTAGGTTAATTAATGAATGGTCCTCAATTGGTTATTTGAAAACCTACCCTTATGCATAACTAATGGTTATTAATAAAAAAATTTGATTGCCCACCTGGCAACCAAAAAAATAAAATTATATTGATAACTTGTGTGGTCCCAATTTTCTTTTCTAAAAAACCTTTAGATGGTAGTCTATTAAAACATAGAAATTCCTCAAGGCTGCACTTTGGTTATAGATGTTTACATATTTTGGGGGTGCTAGTGAGTTTTCAAAATTTTATTACGCATATTTTGGATGAGGCTTTATTTTAGGATGTGACACATATAAATGATTTTTTTTTTCTAGGAAACACATAGGTTGCATTGAACATTTTGTTCTCATGTGTGTTATTCATTGACCATTTTATTTCATTCAAACAATATTTTTTTCTTCTTTCCTACCTTTTTTGGGAGGTTTTAATAAAAGAGTTATGCAGGTACGTGAAGACATTATGGGTCCAAGGTCATTGGAGTTTTTAAAAAACCCTTTAGCAAAACATTAAGCTTGATTACTGATCTCCTTTGGTGGTATAGGCTTTTTAGTCTATGGAGGATTGTGCCCAATTTGCTTTTCTAGGGAGTTGGGCTTTTGTGGCTCCATATTTGTGCTCCAAGTTTCATATTTTTTATAGACCCGGTTTGGAGGAATATGTTTTTCAAGTTTCCTTCAGTCATACCTTTGTGCAGTTTGAGATAACCTTTTTCCCATAGCTAGAGAGATGCACCTTTCTTTTGAGAGTTTGGTGATTACTAGCATCCCAAATTTGTGAGCATCTTTGAGGGACATCCATCACAATACATCTTTTAGGTCTATCTTGAAAGATGATTCCATTTCTTCAGCACCTAGAGCTCACATTTGTTCTTATTTGGGCAATGGGGCGAGACTATGGTTGATTTTTAAACCATCTATCTATTCATTTTGCATCACACATTTTACTTTCATCTTAACATTGTGTTTTCGTTTTGATTTGATTTAGCTTTTGGCATCTAATTTTTTCACATGTGACTGTGAACATGGATTAAACATTTTTGGCACACATTTAACATGTTGTCCGTTCAAAGGTTAGTGGATAGCCACACATGATGCCATCAAAGAGGTCATGTATGCCCTTGCTTGAGAGAATGAGCATGATGTATGAAGAGAACAATGGTGTGTCCTTATGTTAGGAATTCAATTACGAGCTGATCTTTACACGATTCGTGAGGACTAGGTCTTTGTTGTTGATGTGGTAGTTACGAACGTCATTAATCAACCAACATGTGTAGTTGTGAAACTTAACACCACTGTTAAGTTTTGTAAGTATATAGAAGTTCACGAGGGGCACCATTTTATTTTGATGACCATGGAGGTGCATTATGCACTTAGGCGTAATATGGATCGTTTCATTAGGGAATTTGTTCGTCTTTTTGACAAGGAACCATTTTATTCTGATGACCATGGAGGTGCATGATGCACTCAGCTATAATATGGATCGTTTCATTAGGGAATTTGTTCATTTTTTTCACGAGAGACAATTAGGAGGTCATTTATTTTTGTCTTTTTGCATTTTATTTTTTATTCAACATATTAATATTATGTTTCAACATGCTTTAGCTTTTGTTATAGAAAGGAAGGTTGTGTTAACGAGAGATGTTTGTTTTAAACCTCTTATTGTTATTAGATTTCATGATTTACATGTAGGTGACATTTAAAAGGGATGTGGGTGAGATATCTTCCTCTTGCGAAAGGGTTTAGCTTTGTCCCTTAATTGGTTCTTGCGGGTTGTATGTCTTTTAACCTTTCTTTGGCCTTCCCTTTTGTTTTCATGTGATGGTTTCAACCATTGATTTTTATTGCATTTTTTGCCTATCTATTAAAAAACCACAACAACTTGCCAACATTGATGTAAACACATGAAAAATTGGTAGAAACATATGTTAACATTTACTACTTCAACACAACACTCACACCAATTTGCCAAAGGAGATGTTCCTTTTTCTCCTATACAAGCACACAAGTGAGTGACCCATCCATCTTAAAAGCTTTGTACATTCTTTCATCACCTCTCAAGTTACAAAAGATGTTATAAGCCATAACTTGAGACACTTGGCACACCCATAGTTATGAAGATTGCTCAAAATGGTCTAGAAATGAGTAATTTGCTTATGGTTGTCCAATGTTTCTTTTTCAATCTTGCGATCTAGCCAAAGTGGCAATCATTAAGAAGAAAGTTTAGCCAAAATCTAAGAACCCATGTTTGCTGGTTATATGCCAGATATGAAAGTGAGAAAAATTAAGATTACTCTATATTCTTGGCTACCTACTGGAACTTTCATAAAAATCTGGCAATTTGAAAAAATAATCTCTAATATCTGGTAATTTTGGTCCAGGGAAAATCCTTTATATAGGTGAAAATTATCTTTTTCAGGTTGAAATTTGGCAAAAAAATTCTCCCCCATAAAAATCACTGAATTTTTCTGCTGGGAGAACTGAGAAGCCACACTATATAGTGTGATTCATATTACCTAATTAGTTGTGGGGACCCCAGACATCAGTTTTTTTTTTTTCTTTTCTTTTGCGATGGGCATCTTTGATTGGCCCATCAGAGAAAAATATAATCAAGCTTCTGACAGTCCCAACGTAGATATATGGTAGTTTCTCACTTTGGGATGCTTATATAGGTTACCAAGAGTAGAACTTAGGGCAAAGCATATGGTAGAAAGTGAGGTGCCATTGAGAACATGTTGGGTGACACATTGGGAATATGTTGAGGAACAGGTTGAGAACTCATTGGGAACAAAAAAATTCAAAAACATTCCAACATCCCCACCCTACCCAAGAGAAAATAATTTAGCCCTTGGGTGCATGCTAACTCACCTCATTGGCTGTCAAGAATTTCTATGCTTACATATGTTCTTTAGAACTTTTGGCCTAGGCTTAAGGCAGGGACAGAATTAGTGGAGTTACCTCAGTTAGTGAGACAAATGGGGCACGCACCTTTTTGTTTTCTTTGATTAATGTTAGGTGCAAGTAAACTCAAATTTCAAGCAATTTTTTCTTCCCCCTCCCTCATGATGGACTAAAAACATGTTGGTACACCTACCCAGATAACCAATCTGATGAGCCTTGGAACACCTCATCCCCATGTCTTTGTGTTTTGATCATCAGGGGGCTCTGTGAAGTGTGTAGAAACCCAAAAAATTGTGCAAGCAAATTTAGAAGGAATTCAATGGAGAGGAACACAGACAGACACAAAGGGCCCCACTCCACACTGTGCACATGACATAGTTCCATAACAATAATAATTTAGCCTGATTTTGCTGTCACTAAATCAGACCTCCCACCTCACCTAGACCTCATCCAAGAGCTCAGCTTGCATTGCCAGATGACATGAGCTTTTGTTATTGTTAAATTTGTGTTTTAGTTACCTTTCTTCAGGTGTGTGTGTGTGTGTGTGTGCCAGGACACACAGTTCAATACCCCTACTACTCTACTTCTACTCCCGCCTTGGCATGCACCTTGAACATTAGTCACATTATTTTTCCTACAAAAAAATTTCACATATAAGTAATTTTGTGGAATGTACAGACAGCTACTTAGAGTGTATTAATTATCTGCATGCTAGAGACACTCTTCTGTGACACTTTGGGGGTTTTGGAAAAAGAGGAGCAAATGGGTAGCTGCTGAGTTTTCCTAAATGTAGTTCAGAGACATTCTCTCTAGAGTATGGAATGGTGTCCAATTCTCCCCACTCCCCCAGAAACACACTTGGTGAATTTTTTTGCCATTTGGCAGCTAACTTATCTGCTTGTCTGGAGTCTTTAACTTCAAAACCTACCTGAATCTCTTTTTTGGCCCTGTTCTCTGATTGTCGAGACATGTAGGTTGTCCACCTAATTTAATCTCAACTTGCAGAGCAGTTGGGTGTGGAGGAGTTCCTTTTGTTGTGCAAATGATTCCAAAACTGGTGATTGCTTTCTCATGTCTAAGTCATAAGTCATCTATCTACCTACCCATGCAAATTTGAAGCTAGGCGGCAAAAGAAGTGGAAACTGCTTTTGTTCAAAGAGGTGGAAACTTTTTGCTGTTCATAGTTAGAGCATCTCCATCAACATATTACACAACATATTTTATATAAAGATCAGTAAAAAATTGCTCAATAAGTTCAATTATCGGGTGACCACTGATTCTCACTTTCCTTTTATGATTGTGGCTTTTATGGTTTTGCTCAATATGCTGAGAGTTTAACAAAAGCTCTCATATGGTTCTCAGTTCTGTTTCCACACATAAATGGAACTGCAAATCTAGTTCTTAAAAATAAACTAAGACCTGGTTCCAGTCCAGTTCTGGATAACCTAGATTGGAACTGGTCCTTAACTTTCAGTTAACCTCCAATTAGCCACTGGTTTTAGTCTCTCTCCTTTTTTTTCCTTTGAAAAATCTTGGTTTTGATTTTGGTTCTAGTTTTACACATAAATGACACCATGAATCCAATTCCAGGTCGGACTCTTCAAAATTATAAACTCTGGGGTTCCAACTGGTTCCAAAATCAGATCCAGCTCCAGTTCAAGTAGAACCAGAACTGGCAGTTCTAACCATCCAAAACAGGTAACCGCCCAACACCAGCAGTAACAACATATAGAGGGCCAAATAGAGGGGGGGGGGAAGTTGGGATGGTGAAGCTCTTAGAGTTTTGGAAGGTTGATATTACAACCACTTGTACAGGCTTCCATGGTCTGGACCCAAATCCATTACAGGCTGACAACCTGAAAAGCCTTTTATTTTGATGTACCTTTGATCTCAGATCTGAACCTGTAGTAAGGGCAATTGTTCCTGCAAACTGCCAAATACTCTGATTCCAAAAGGGACTTTCAAAAGCTTTACTATCGTTGTTTGTGTGAATTCATTTGCTTTTTATATAACATTTACTACATTCATGCGGACATACCTCCCATGAATTTTTATGAATCAAACTGAATTTGCCGACCCAGGAGGAGGAGGAGTAGTAGTTGGCAGTATTATGAATGATGTCATCCAAAGGAACAACATTCGTATGCAGTTCCCGCAAGACAAGGCAAAAGCCTCTAAGGCTGCACACATGCACACAAGTTAGCTACGTTGGGCCGCAAAGCTTGCTGGCTAGTGACTGATGTCGAGACTGAGTGACAGGGCTGAGGTGCAACCTTGCACTTGTTTTCTTCAATGTCTACAGCCAGCTATTTCCGTCCTCCAACAGCTTGTTTATTGCCCCTCCAGCCAATATGTTTTTGTGCTTGATGGAGCGGACTTGGTGAGAATATGCAATCTGGCCTGTTCTTTGGCCTCCAACTACTCCTTGTCAGAGCACCCTTTTGTGGCTGAGTGCATGGAAGTATTTCTGTGTATATTGGACAGGCCCTCTGCCTTCTGGGCCAGAGTGAAACCAACAGCCACCAGTGCACCATCCATCCATTGGAAGCCTGTTATATTGTGGATGAACCCCAAATGAGTCCACCTTGGTTACTAAGTAAAGCTTATGGTTAGCTACAGGACAGGAATACAATGAAAATGTGTTTCCTGTCCACATACCATCCATCCTGCATGGTATATTGATAGTAGTAGTAACTCCACCTGTGCACAGTGCCCAGTTACCTTGCAAATTAAAATTGGATGAAGACAAGTCAAAACATGTTGGTTGGGCTCAGTAAGTAAAATGGTTTTGGCTCATCCCTTTTTGCACAGTTTGCTGAGGCTGGTTCAAGGAGAGCAAAGCCTAACACCTATTGTTGATTGGCTACATAGTTTGAATGGTCCAGTGGGTTGCTATTGGTACTCTCCACCAATTTTCACTCTCACTTTTAGTTTTATGGGTGGGGTTTGAAGAAAGTAAATAACTAAAACTTGGATGTGAAACATGTTTTTGCAGCATCACATTGTGAGCATTGCTAGACGTACTTTTACTCTGTACTGTTTCCAGTTAGACAAAGTTCTGCACTGCTCTCTCATTTGAACAATTTCTTTGAGGGGAAATACAGTTGCTTCCTTGGAATGGGTGTGCAATTTATGGAACTCCTGCCAAGCCCGCACAGTTCAAAGACATGTCCAAGAGTCCAACCATGGGTTGCAAATGCATTAGTGCGGGGACGTGCCTGAAACCATCTACTTAGTTCAACTGCTTTGTATTCATCAGGTGCTGTAGACTGGCACATAAGAGTAGTACTTAATCACATAGAGGAGAAAGCTTGGAAATACTGTTACAACTTTCAGTCTACTTTAAGGTTGGCAATTTTGAAGTAATAATTTATTGTTTTGTCCAGTGGTGGTCTGACATATTGTAGGGTTTGTTCCAGTGTTGTGAGTGTAAGTGTCAATAGTCGTATATATGATGTGTAAATCTTGGGTGAGTAAGTGCAAGTATTTATGATTTACAATCACACACCCAAACTTTTCACACTTACATTTATATTGTTGCTTTGTGTATATATGTTTTTACACTTAAGCACGAGCAGTGTAAATTTTTGTCAAATACATTTACACAATGTAGTGTAAGGTGTGTATGTGTGAATATTATATGCCTTTAATAGCTACACCTACTTACATGTCACATTAATTAGTCATGGGTACATTCAAATATGGTTACATCCCAAAGTCCAATGGTTCTTTTAGAATGGGTTACTTTGATTGACACTTCACCAAAAACATCATGAAGATTGTAATAATCCCAAAATAGAAGCATTTTTTACTAATATGTGACTATGGTAGTGCTTCCTGGAAACCAATTATATACAATACAATAGTAAACTTTTGGGCAAAGGATATGACACACTATTGGGCAAAGGATATGACACAAATTGTGGTGCTATTCTAGGGAATATCTTGGATGCACATTTCTTTTCCTAATTTGTTCATCTTCATATTTGGCCTAGCTCTCTACAAGAGCTTGGGTACTTATTATGATTCACATTAATTAGGTTAATTGGTTGTCATGCATTTTAAAACACAGATGTTATTAATTTTTCATTTTTCATTTTTCATTTGCAATGGGCCATTTTGATTGACCTATCACCAAACATATTTAAAAAAGTCTTGTGATACCCATCATCTACCCCCTGGGTATCATGGGAAAAAAAATCTAAAATGATGGTGGGCTTTCTGAAAAATGAAATGCTCACCTTCATGGGCATTGTGTTTTTTGAAATGCCAGGCCTGTAAGGCTACTTGCAACAACACCAAAAAGAACCACGCATGATTTTACATCAATGAATTGCCTCCTTGCCCTATGGCCAATTGTATAGTTTGTGTCATTATGGATTCCAATCCAGCCACTAATCACTAACTTCTCACTCCTCTCTTACAAGGTAACATGAGAGTTACATATCTCAGAAACCTCAAAAATTCTAACAAGCAAATATGAGTAAGATACACTTTACCTCTAAGAAGGATATGGATAAAGACCAGGTTAATAATTACAATGCATTCCACCAGTTCAGAACAAGTGTAAGATACATATCTAGCAAGTACCATGGCAAGTCCAACACTAATTATATTATTATCAGAAAAGTTGAAATTTTCAATTTAAAAAATAGAAAATCCAATATTTGTAAATGGAAATAGAGCATATTTTAAAAATATTCAGAAACTTAATATTCTATTTTTTGAATAATTATTTGACACTTACATGTTGACCTTGTGATGGTTACCACTGTATGCATCTTGAAAAAAATTACTTGAAGGTACTACCTCCTTTGCAAATGTGACGTGTTGCAAATATTGAACAGAATTTCCCAAACTATTCGAATGACTCCCAAGGCATACCGAGAGCTTTCAGCTTTATAGGTAGAACTGTCCACCACTCAATTGAGAAACAACACATAACCAAGCCAATGTGTTAGATCTTACAAACCCACTTATTACTTGTGATGAAAGTGATGAATTGATTGATTCATAGAAGAAAGTGAAGGAAGAAGAAGAAGAAGAAGTCCTAGATCCCATGATACCAAACCCCAGGGTTTGTGGAAACCTCATGATGATGGTCAACTAGCAGGGTGGCAACTTCGGTCCAAGAGCTGGGGATGATGCAAATAATTTGCAATAGCTGCCTGAAACAACAAAAACAAAGGAATACCCAAAAACACCATCATGTAACTTCCAAAACCGAGAGCTGAAAGGAAACACATCATGATGTTTACAGAATTTCAAAAAGGCCATGAGGTGAGAAAGTAGGTGGGGCTGGTGTTGTGAGCAACAAAATTTTGGGCTTGGGCTTGGGGTAGAAATGAGAATATTGACATGAAATATTCACTATTTGGGAAAAAAATTAGACTATTTCATGTCGTGGGACTCCACGTAGTCTAGGGTCTAGGGCCGATGACAACATGGACCTTAGACTGCCTAAGGTCCCAAGACATGAAATATTGTAATTCATATGCCAGCCCCAAGCCAATATTTCATGTCCTTGGGGGTCTACAACATAAAATATTCTAGTTTACGGCAAGCCCAAGCCAAAATTTTGGTGCCCACCACCCCTTCCCCACTTTCATGGCCTTTTTGGAATTCCATAGATGTGAACAAGAGCCCTAACTTGGTGGCCCCATTACCAGTCCAATTGTTTGGCCAGTGCCTGCTCATACAACCTTTTTTTTGCTGGGTATATATATTGGCCAAAAGCTATATAACAAATGGCAATTGTTAAATTCAAGTGTTTTTTGATAGCCATAATTCGACCAAAATTTAAGAAAAATCACCATACATGGTTCAAATACGTTGCCAAAAATATAAAAGGATGTTTTAAGAAAATTATCTTCATATTTAGCCTGTAGCCAAATTTGGCTAAATCTTCTTGTAGATCATGGTCACTTTGGTTACATCACAAAATTGACACTAGGGTCATGGCAACTTGTTCAATTGGCATCTCAATGTGTTTGATTCTTCTTCCCTTTCCACAACCTCTTGAGTTCTTTTTAGAACTTTCTGGTCATGTTATGGGTTCCAAGTACTATACTGTATATTAGTTTCAACAATTCAATGTACAAATGTCGTAAGTACTTGATCTCCTCCGAGTATTTTTTTGAACATCAATGTGTAGTCAAAGTCAGGCAAAATGACCTTTTTAAGTACATGAAATATGCCATTCTGTATGCAAGTGTTCATTTCATATTGAGATAAGGTTCTTAATTGGAGAAATCCATTTGGGAGTGTTGCCAAAAATTTAACCCTCACCCCCAATTTGCCCCCTACCCCCTTCAAAATTAACCTCTGCCGTAATTGGCCCATTCAATAGAGCAAAATCCCCCCTCCCCCAAGCACTTGAAAGCTAACCACTGGGGTTGTTGCCCCTTGAGCTTCCTACTCAGGAATAGTAGAATGTAGCATGAACTAGTGTTGTGCAGTTCTTGGGAAATTTGAAGAACTGTCGGTTCTTATTTTTGAAATGTTGGAAGAGTTGTTTTCCAACTTCTGAATGAAGGGTAGTTTCTTTTGGTTGGAAAGGTTGAACTTTTTTCTTTTTTTAAAACTAGAAATTAGATTGATCTTTATATGTAAATAATTAGATTTAATTATTTGTAAAACTCCATATTTATACAATCGTCAATTTTAATTTAATGTAAAACTTTGTACCTCAATACAATTCTTCAATCTTGAGGAGCATGTACATTGTAATGTCTATATGAAACTTAACCTTGTTTTCATGAGGTTCTTAAATTTGTGAAAAAAGTGTCAAAATTGAAAGTGCAAAGCTTAAAACTATAGAAGCAGAAGAACCTACCAAAACATTTGAAGTGTTAAAACTGGGATATGAGGTTACCTGTAAAAAAGGAAGAACTAGCCAACACTGGTAAGAACTAAGAACTTTTCCCGCTCATAGTTTCCCACCCTATAAGGAGTCTAGGATTTACCCTACAAATCAATCCTCCGTGGTAAAAAGTAGAGTCTCCATTTCAATATCATGAGAGCTTATGGTTTTGACTTTTTAACCTGGAGATTGAATTCTCGAGTGTGCATGCACAAATGAGCACAAGGGGCAAAATAATCAAACATGGTCTCATGATGAGATTTACAAAAGCTTCGACTCGTAAAATTCGAATGGAATCATTTGACCAAAGTCGTTGTTCTTCTTGCCTGTGTGCTACTACGGTTGTGAAAAATTGAAAATGTGTGTGAGAGAGAGAGAGAGAGAGAGAGAGATCAAGCATGATGATGAGCCAAGACTAGTGCAAGTTGAATCGGATTGAAATCTGGATTGTCTCCTCCTCCACCCCAGTGACCATAGTGAAAGGCAATGAAAATCATATCATCTCCAGATTTGGGCACATCTACTTTCCATCCATCTCATCATCATCATCATCATCAAAGTGCAAGCATGTTCAATCGCTTTCAAAACTTCCAAAGGAGTCCCAAACTGTCTCGCAATGATCCCAATCCATGATTTTGTTTTCCAAAAAAACATTTGTTATACTTTTAAACCAAAAATTGGGCAAATAGAGGAGAAATGTGCGGTTTCTAGTGTAGATTCAACTTAACTCTCTGATTTTTAGGAAAAATTCACCTAATTTTTGATATCACAAAAATTGGGAAAAAAAGAAGATTCATTATTTTTTGCTCCCAATGCTATTGTACTCTCAACAAGTGATCATGACATATATATATATATATACTGCAGTTCATGTCAGACATGTCTCCAAACATATGAAAATTGAAAACATGTGAAAATCATGAGGGATTTTTTGATATTGATATTGAAAATGGTGCTTTATGGGGGAGGCTAAATTGCACACATGCTATATGTGGAGGAAAAAACAATTGGGATTTCACAATTCCCATTTTGGATAGCCTCCTATGTGCATGTATAGGGTTTACTTCTTACAAAACCCATTTTGTAGGTGACTAAAACTAGAGTTCCCACACAAGGATGTTTGGACCACAGTACCTATTGGGTGGGTATTCTAAAAGGCACCAAACCC
>Ga0209208_10008928_pt1 | contig 13266 bp, 7 predicted proteins | sample S1TSphfallax_3_FD_187694 | JGI IMG/M metagenome (GOLD analysis project Ga0209208, IMG submission 187694) | Host-associated microbial communities from peat moss isolated from Minnesota, USA - S1T2_Fd - Sphagnum fallax MG (SPAdes) (version 2) | ecosystem: Host-associated > Plants > Peat moss >...
CAAAATTACAACTACAAACTACATTTCCAAAACCTCTCTATATACCACATTCCGCATGTATTCATCAAGACCCTGGCCGCTAAAAATCTTAATGTTTGCATTGTTTGTGACCCATGAAATAGCAACATACAGCTGACCATGGTAAAAGACCGGAAATGGCAAATATACCCCAACATTGTTCAGTGTTTGACCTTGACTCTTGTTGATTGTCATTGCAAATGCCATTCGAACAGGAAATTGACGACGATGCAAAACAAATGGCCAATCAGTCCCAGAAGGGGACATGATGATGCGGGGTATGAACACACGTTTGTCGACATTATTCCTTGTGATGATCTCCGCTTCAATGGCACACTAACCCAATCTCTTAACAATCAACCTCATACCATTGCATAATCCTATTAATTGATTGAAATTGAATAACAAAAGGATTGGCACACCCACTTTGAGTTCCAGCTTATGATTTGCGATATTGTTGAATTGCAAAATGTTCAGAAAATCCACCAGATACAATGAATCCATTGAAACTCCTGTAACAGCACTTCCACCTTCTTTTGTCGGAGCCAAAGAATCTACACTCAAGTACGTGTGTAATTCTTCATATAACGATTCAAGAATTGCATTGTTAACTTCATCAATGTTAGTATTTTTAAGGGCCAAAATGTTACGTTGCATAAAATACATGGCATCTCCAGAATGGCGTTGGTGATCCAGATAGATAGTTCGGATTAATCCTCTTAAGCTGTAATATTATACTGGTAGCCTCGTATGGGACGGAATCTTGATCCAATCTGGATCGACACCTTCTTCTTTTGCAATGGCAAGAAAACTACTGTCTCCAACATTCAACACCCATTTGGCAAACTCTCGTTGCTCTTCAAAATTTGCTGCCATGACTCGTATGTTGATATGAAAATAAAGAATCATAACATGTTGCCAAAGATGCCAACGAAGCATTGACAATGTCTTTTCATCCTCCCTTGGGAACAACAAGTAGGATCTGTTGAAAATCCCCACCAAGTACCACGGTTTTCCCACCAAATATCTTCTTAGTTGCCTATGCATCATCCAATTGCATCAAATCACACAGGGTCCAATCAAACAACTTCAAAAGTTCGACAATGCATCATCGATGCCTCATCCCAAATGATAAGATCAACTTCACGCACCAACTCAGCCACCTTCATCTGTTGTGTGATGTTGCAAGTCGACTCATCGTGCAAATCAATTAGAATTTTGAATCTTGAATGGGTGGTTATGTCGCCCATAAGCAACAAAGATGCAATTCCTGATGAGGTAACTGCAAGCATGATTTTGTCTTGCCCTCGTAGACGGGACAAAAGCGTTGTCCATATAATTCATTGTGCTTTCATATTTCATTGATGTAGAAATTTTGTTTGAATTCAAATTCCATGTACATAAATCATGAAGCCAAACATAGGAATGTGAAAAAACATTCAAACAATATTTTGCATTGTAGATGATAATTTGGAAGCTATTTGTGCATCAATTCAAAAAGGGTGCATGGGGGGTGAGTGGGTGGGTGAGGGCAAGGGGAACATGGTTAATATGAGGTGCATGTAATGTTGTCCCACCATGTATTGCACCCCAAATTTATTGTACATCCTCCCCCTACATGTGTGCACCCCAAATAACAACCTCCCTTTGGATTCTTGTCAATTTGAAATTCAACGAAGATTTTTTAATATTATCATCATAATATGTACTTAACTATTTAATGAATGTGTAAATATGTCAAGCTAGGGAGGGTTGACTTTACAAACCCTAAGGGAAAAAATGTATTTTGTAAATTTACATCCCACTTATAACTAGATGTTAATTGGAATGTTGGATTTCTAGGTTGATTTTAACTTTTATAGCCATCAACATGGACATATTGTACCCAAAAATATCATTTAATGAAAAAAGGATTACGAAGGACTATTTTGATTTTTTATAATATTTATTGCCTTATAATTATAATGGAGTGTTATACACTTATAATTAGAATGATGTCATGTTAAACTAATAAAAAAAATCTAAGAATATATTGGATATAATATCATCTTTTTGAATCCTTGTTTTCGTTGCAATTTTCATTTGAAAAGAATAAAAATGAATGCATTGAGTAATGAAATTGACTTGAATTTTGTTTCATGGATAAACAATGCTTACATTTATGTATAATAATGTTCATTAAATGCATTTGATTAAATCATACATGGTATGAGAATTCTGAAAGTTACATAATTCATTTGAAAACACTCCAAGCAAAATGATTATTAATTTTAGCCATTTGGGCATATTCACAATTAGGGTACCCAAAAGGATGGTCTAACAAAAAAAGAATTACAAAAGACTATTTTGGATTTTTTATTACATTTACTATTTCACACTTATAATGGATTTGTATATGACTATAACTAGAATGATGTCATTTTAATATAATAATAAAAATCCAAAAATATATTGAATATAATGTCGATGTCCTTTTGAATCATTTTAAACAATTTGAATCCCTGTTTTAATTAATATTTTTGTCTTAAAGGAATCAAAATGAATGTATTAAACAATGCAATTGACTTCAATATCCTTTCATGGATAAGTAATGCTTAATTTATGTTTAGCAATGTTCATATAATGCATTTTATTAAATAATGTAGGATGTAAGAATTTTAAAGGCTACAGAATCCATTCTAAAAGGGCTACAAGCAAAATGATTCCATTTTTGTCCATTTGGTTGTTTTTTTTCTATTCACTATCCTTAAATTTGTCACCCCAAGGGCTAGCAAAATGTGCAAGAAATTTTCATGCAAGGAAACATGTTAAGTTGTATATAAAAATTTATGTATTCAATTTCTACATTTCTGATTCTTTAACAAAATATTTATGCATAATTACATTCAGATGTGAAAAACCACCACCACCATGAAAATTATCATAATTTGAATTATTCAATACCTCTCACTTAAATGTATTCCATTTAGATTTTGTATTTGGAAAATAGCAAAACAAAGTCCTTGAATCTTGTGGCAAAAAAATGGTACCTTGATTGTGAATATGCCCATTGGGTTGATTTGTTTGTATTCACAAGACTTAGAATTTGTGGCCCCAAATACAAGTTGCATGTGTAGGAAATAATAATGCAAGAAAACATGTTAATTATCTATAAAAACTTATGTGCTCATTTTTTGCATTTCTAGTTTTTTACAAAAATATTAATGCATAATTACATACACATGCAAAAAAATCACCACCACCATATGAAATATCATAAATTGAATTAGTTAAATTTTCACACTTAAATGGATTCCATGTAGATTCTATATTTGGTAGAGAACAAAAACAAAGTCCTTAAATCATGTGTCCAAAAAATGACACCTTCATGAATATGCGCACATATTTTGATGAAATTAAAGTGGAGTGAGGATTCATGTGATGAAAAGTAAACTTTCACTAGAACAAAATTCATAATTATATGTATGGATAATTATAGTAGGTATATTTGCAAAAAATTTGACCACACTTAAGTTTTTTAGCTTTATAGAGAGAAGTTGAATCGTTGTTCAACTACAAATGGGTGCCTATTTTTGGGACTCTTGTTGTATTCATAGGTATAAGCCATAGGTGTTAGGTGGAAGACAAAAGACAAATTATTATGGTAATATTTTCAACTACAAGTGGATACCTACTTTTTGGACAAGTTGTATTCACAAATACAACCCACGTATGTTTATCACCTTCAAATGAGGGGAAAATGACTTGTGCATTAACTCATGCATTAAGATCTTACATTTTATGAGAATCATCTATTGATGTTGTTCAAACAATGAAAGATTATCCATAAGATCTTGCTACCCTACCTACACAATTAGATCCAACAACACAACTTACAATTGAGAATTAGAAGTTTTCATGGTTGATTGAAAATTGAAATGTTCACAAAAGTAAGGAATTTATTGATTAGAAAAAAACAAGAACATCCAAACATCCTTTTCATGTTCTCTCAACCATTTTTATTGGTGAACTTTAACATGTAGATGTTATCATACAATGACCTTTAAATATGTTTTCAGAACAAATTTCAATACATGGATTGTATTTGTTATCAAACAACAACCACATATTGATTTCAAGATGAACAACCTTAAACCTTTAATTCATGAATGGCTCCACTTAGTCTAGACACAAGTGTAAGGTTTGGAGTCCAAATGATGGTCAAAGGTTGGGAGAAAACTAAATTTTCAAGTGACATCTATGGTCAAAGCTAATGCACCAACCCCTCTTTTCACACTCACTCCAAAGTAGAAGATAAAAATGTAGAAAACAATGAAATAAATCAAAGGTGAGTGCACACTAAAATGGACCAAAAATTTCACAATAGAAATCCTAAAACTTAATATGGGAAACCATTTAATATATCCCAAGATACAATGTTGATGAAAACAATTACAGAAATTCCACAAAGATCATTTTGTAAAGGACTTTGTAAGTTTGTTTGATTATGGCGTTTTTAAAGTCCCCCAAACCTCTATGCCATCTTTAAATGGTTTGTAAACCAATAGTTTGAATTATTAATGATGTTTATAAATGTTGTTTATTGATAAATGGACTTATATTACAAACTGTGATTTAAAAGTCCTCCATTTGATGTAAACCATTATTTTTGAAATAATCCCATGATTCTACCTAACTAAATTACATAATATACATGAATCCCTTTTCATAAAACTCAAAAACCATTTGATTGAAGACAGATTTATAGTCCACAAAGGTGTAGAAAAAAATTCCCCATTACATCTTTTATGGACACTTGAGCTTGTAAATACCTTTAACAAAACCTAAATTGCCATTATGATAAAAAATTGTTTATAACCTAATTTTACTACTTGTAAATGGATGTACAACATCATAAGGATGCATAATAATAGCTTCAAGGCTAATTGGTAGAGTATCAAAATTAAAACATCAAGCTAAATGGGTTCACACCTTTTTAAAAAGTTTCAAAACCATGTCATCATGTCATCCTTTATTAATTTCTTTACAAGTTTGGACCTTTTTATTTTGAACCATACAAGTGAACACAAAGTGGATGATATTGATTGTTCTAGATGCATGATGGTTTTGACTATTATACTTCAAAATATTTTTTATTCATTAAAATTGATGGAAATAAAATATCAAAATGCATCAAGGGGTTTACCCTTTTAGTCTTACTTGACTAGTGTACTTTAATCTTTTTGGTCCTAGACTTAAGAATAAAAAAGGAATTGGGTTGTATTTATATTATACCAATAATATATGCAATTGGCTTTCAATATTGTGCATTGTGTCCATTATTTTACAACCAATTTAATCTTGATGATCAATGACCCTTCACATTATTGCCTATTGCCATAAAATTTTAAATTGATGTCTGTAAGAAGTCACGTTACATGTAGATTAAATTGATCAACATTGTCAACATGAGGTTTTTAAGGTCACATGGTATTACACCATCCTTTTACAGGTTTTTGATTAAAATCAATGTCTTGAAAAACTTGATATGAAAACCTTTTTGCACCTACTGCGCTTGAACACCTTTCTTTAGCAAGTTATTATAATACATGATTATAAACATTAAGGGAGGAAGAGAAGATATGCAAAATAACAAATGAAAAACTTCATGCATTGTTGGAATAGTGAATGGCATGATATAACTCATTATTGGCAAGAAAATTTGGAGGGGATTGACCAACAATTGATCTAGAATTTTTGCAATAGTTAACAAACTTTGAAAAATTGAAAGTGGATAAAAGGACATCGCTAAGGTTGAGGGTGATCAAATTTGCATAGATTGGGTACAATGTTTCCACAAACTTTGGGACCACCTCTAAGCTTCCTAAGAGATTTTTTCAACTTTTGCACTTTCCCAAAGTGCTTTAAAGTTAAAAAAAATTTGCCCATAACAAGCTAGTCCCAAGTTCTAGCAAATTAGGAACCCATAAAAGTACTTGTTGCATGTGTTTAAGGTTGATCTTTAAGTAATATAGTATAATCAAGAAATGACCCAATGATAAGGTTTGGAGATTTTAGATTTGACAACACATTGAATAGTAAAATGGGTAATCTTTTTCCATTTGGGAGTAAACATAGATTAAAAAGATGAGATCTTTGGCCTAAACTTGATATTTACAAGGATTAGAATGAATTTTTTTTTCCTTTATGGGAAAACGAGCTTGAGAATTTATTAAGTTACAAAATGTGGCAAAACTTGAATACATTTGTATACCAACATAATACATATGAGAATTTGAAGTGAGGTGGAGGATGACACAAATGATATTGGTAGCCCAAACAAATGCATTAGCAACAACATCGAAAACAATGTAAACACTTCAAAATATGTTGGTTGAAAAGTAGACCGAGGCCAACAATGTGGATGTTGAATAAGTACAATTTTAGAATTCTGCTTGTTTTCAACAAACCCAACATCATTTACATCTACTAAAAAATTCCACACCTTTTTGCAAAGTTAGTGATTGAACCTTGGCAAATTTTGTTGCCAAGAAATGAACAAGCATGCCATCTTGGAGGCAAATGTCATTGTTTAGTCTCTTGTTTTCCATAATCTTTTTACAAAAGCTCAATTATTACTCTTGTTTATGTGAACCAAGGGGCAAATGTGCTCTTTGCTTGCTATGAGATGTTTTAAGTCTTTCACATTAGAATTGATCCATTTAACTTTTAAAATTTGTCTATATTTTGTACTATTCATAGTCACATCCACCAAATCAAACAAATGCAACACAAGGTGAACAACATCCCTATTACACACACCATAATCTTTCACAAAATAACCATTATGGTGAATTTGTGACCGTTAGATGATTCACTTTTGTTACTAATTTGTGTACAATCATTTGTACACTTGAATACACGTCTAAATTTTGGATGTTATTGTATTAAATATCAACATTCACATAAATATCACATTATTGTTTATGCCAAGAGTTGCAAAGTAAATTTGGATGGTTACAGAGTTTTATAGGTTTTTTTGAGTATTCCATATTCATTAGATTCATTTAAGTTTATTCAAATGTTCCCATAGTACATTCATAATTTTATTTAAAAAGTTCACCCAAAACTTTCAACATTTACTTAAATATTTTTTTATCACAAAACCAATAAAACATTAGTGATGGGCCTGAAGGTTTTTAATAGCCTAAACTACACCCACTAATGATGTACGAATGCTAAAGCAATTCAAAGAAAACAATCCAAGTCTATTAAGTAGCAAAATTTGATAACAAACTATTGATATTTTAGACATATAAATATTTTCCAAACCACATGACAAGCAAGATCCCTCCTTGAAACATGAAACTAGGGATCAACATCTACATAACCCTTAAAAACACTATTATAACAATTTTACAAGCTGCATATACATGTCTCTTCACATACACAGATAAAAAAACAACTGCAAGTTAAACAATTAAAACTTGAATGTGAAGCCCACCAAGTACATAAGCACATTTCAAAAATCCATTACCAACATAAGATACTTTTCAAAATTTGAAATTTTCACAGAGGAAAATTTAGCCCATGTTTTCCCATGCAAACCACAATGCACTCATGAAAAACCAAATGTCACTTCCTTCCATAGTCCCTTCAAATGCTCATCACCACTTGCAATTTGTGTCAACATTCAAAATTCATTAACTTCCCATATAGAAAATAAATAAATTAGTCCTCCATTAATTATCTCCCATATTAAAATGTTAAATGCAATAAAAACCTATAATAAAAGTGCAACAAAACAAAAAAAATTCAAAAACCTTAAGAATCCTAAGCAATTCTTAAAATTTTGACATCAATGGCCAATAAATTTGTAAACTTTTAGCATGAAGGGTAAATAAAATTTTAAACATTCAACATTTTTAAAATTTAATTTAATCATCACCAAACTTGAAAATATAATATGGTTATGGTGAAAGATTGTAGATTTTTTAATATTTCCTCACAAATTTTGCATGTGACAAATTAATAATGAAAATCATGTGAAATTCATTCATTCATAGGTTTATACATTTTACACACAAATGTCATGCGTTGAAAACACATTTGACACATGGATAAATCTGTTAACAAGTGAAATACAAATCTATGAATGAAAAAATGTCACACGAATTTCACACCTTGTTATAAATCCATGTGTCAAATATGTTTTCAATGCATGATATTAGTGTGTGAAATACACGAATTATGAATGAATGAATTTTGCACGATTTCCATTACTAAGTCATGAAATGCTAAGTTTGTGATGTTAGATCAAATTTATCTATCTAATCCAAATTTCTTTTTATTTTAAAGAATAACATAAATCCAATCAAATAAATTGCAACATGACATGGTTCCATGGTTTGCATTATTTATCTACACACTCACCATTTATATTTTTTATTGGTGAAATTAATCTTCACATTCCATGGAGTTACAATAATTGGTTTTTCAAGAAGAATGAATGTTTCATGTCCTCAATTAGTTACACTTTGAAAACTCTAAAGTGATAATTTTAATATTGTTTGATAAGCTTTCTACCAAACCTTTTTATTGACTATTTAAACAATCCAATTTCTTTTTTTATAGGTTTCAATGAAAGCACAATAAGGTGGACATTTTGGATTGTCACAGTGGTAATTCTTTGAAATATAAATGAACTTAAAATATAAAGGCATGTTTAACATTAACATTGTGAAATTTTTAATTAACCATGTTGTAATAAACTTTAGTGGGAATCATAAATATGGATGAATTATAAGAAAACATTGAAGGGTGTAAACATGATAACATGAACCACACTGGCCTACTTAGGGGATTTTTGGGGGAAGAATATTCCTTAAAAAATTCTTAAAAAATTCTTAAAAAATTTCAAAAAAAATTTAATGTTATTATGTCAAGGTTTATGTAAAACATTTCAAAATATATGTGACTTAAAAAAAAATTGAAGTTTATTTATAAGTCTTTTAGTGTTAAAAAAACATGTGTTATGATGTTTAATGAATGTTTTTGAGAGCTTTATATTCATTGGATGTTTTTCAAATTAATTCACATGTTCCAATAATATATTATGAACCTTACTATATTAGAAAAATCTTATATTTTCAACACCAAATTAAATTATCGTTTCTAAATGTGAAAACCTAAGCACTAGTTACACTTGCGGTGGTACATGTTAATGTGACTATGCCTTGAACTCGTAACTTGAACTTTTCAAGTAATGATATTATTTTTGTCATGAGCACAAAAAATACACATGGATTCAAAAAATATAACATAGTAATGTTAGAAAAGGGTGGGGGGTAAGCACCATCAAATCAAGAATTTAAGAATAAGATGCATTGAACCCTTCCCATTATAAAAAAATTTGATTTAATTTTTTTTATCTAATAATAATTGCTTCATTTTTTTTCCATTAAAAGTCCATTTCACAATGAAAACTCTAGGTTTTTTCATGGATTTTTTGACCAATCATGTGATGTTTAATGACATTTATAGGGTTTTTAACCCTTAAATGATAGAGAATTGAAAAATATATTCAAAAGTGAACAAAATTGGTTCACCTTGAAATTTAAGGGTCAATTAATATTTTAACCAAAAGCCCTCCAAAAGCATAAGGGCATGCACATTGGATGCATAATTTGCTAACTATCATTATTGCAAAAAATTTAGCAAATGTGGATTCACAATGCCTATTGTGAACCACTGAATCATGCTTTTACTTGATTGTTGCAAAATAGTGAATGCAATTCATGTTTTAAAACCTTCATGTCTTGCAAAATTCAAGGTTGACTTTGACGAGGTTAGTGAAGGTGTTAATGAAAATGATATAGATACTTTTAATGAATGATTAATTATTAAAATGTGTGCTTGGAGAATGGAGATGTCATGTCGCAACTTGCTTAAAAATGTGCATCATTTGTGAGAATATGACTGCTTGAATGGGGAAGTTTTAAAACCAAATATACATTGTGAAATCAATTATCATAAATGGTGAGCCATATTGTTGATGGGAGGAAAGATTTTAAGTGCTTCAGTAGTAAGGTTAGAAAATATCACCACTAGGATGGAGATTAGATCCATTCTATATGGTCTTTGAAGAGTATTTGCCTAATGATAAAGTTCTAACTATCGCATATGTTTCTTGATGCTAATATCAAAAATATTTGTGAAGGTTTTGCAAGATGTACATTTAGTGCATATGTTTTCCATTGTTGAATTGAAATATGTACACAAAAATCATGGATCATTCAAAATGTTGAGTTGTGAACCTATAAATTCCACCCCTTTGTGCATGTAATCTACCTCAATTGTAATCATAATTTTTTTAATATAAATAACATATATCAAATCCTCATGGTTCAAACCTTTGAGTGGCTAAACAATCCAAGTGTGATATTAAAATTCTCATTAAATAAGTCATCCAAAGTCACGGTGATCAACTAAAACATTTTTATCTAAAAGGAGAAACATTTGAACAATCAAATGGATCACTAAATTGTCAAAAGTTTAAAACGATTCTCATACAAATTCAACACAACAAAATAAAGATATTACAAATCATTGATAAAATTGGATTTGAACCATTGAAAACACAAATACAAATATTTAGGATGATATTTAAAAAGATCTTCAACTACATTATCATTTTCCTTTTAAAGAAATTTTCACAAAAGTTGGGTTGGCTTTACTTGTACATATTAATATATTCTGTTTTTACACCCAAAGTCACATTTCCATGCTTTTCAAATAACTTCAAAATCATACGTATAAAAAATGTTTATTCATATGTCTAGAAATTGATATTATGCTTTGTAATTTGGTGGCATTAATTGAAAATGTGAAAATAAATTTAAATACCAATTTGACATCTGATGTTCAAGTTTTTCTTTATTGAACAAGCAAACCTAATATCATATTTGACTTTATTGAGAAAAAAATTAAATTATTAAGTGCATAATAGTGTTATGGGTAGTTTTTTTTTTCAGTTCTATAATTTAGCATTAGTTGTGAGCATCCCAAGAAAGATCTTGCATTAATGAACCACATCCATCAACCTACCTAGTAGCCACCAAGTGCCTCAATTACCGACCTACATAGTAACTACTTACATTCCCTACCTACATCAGGGTTTTTAATAAGGATTTTGTGATGTAACCAGAGTGACAGTCATCCATAAAGGAATTCAAGTTTTGCTTTGTACTAGATATGAAAGTAGAAAATAAAAATAAAAATCTTTATATATTCTTGGCAACCTACTGGAACTTGTCACAAAAATATGGCAACTTGAAACAATGTTTCTCTCAAAATCTGGCGAATTTGGGCCATTTTTTCCATGAAAAGTCCTTCTGAATAGGTAGAAATCATATTTTTCACGTAGAAAAATAAATTGCCAACAAAAAAAAAACACTGACTTTGAGTACCTGTGATACTTACACACTTTACATAGGTAGTTCCCTAGGTACATAGGTATGGGAAGGAGGAAGTAGGAGGGCTTACAGGTTCATCCACAACCAAATCATAAGGGTTCCCAATGGATGGTGCCCCAGTGGGTGCTGGGTCGCATGGGCCACAGTGAACCAGCACCCACCGGTGCACCATCCACCAGATGCCCGTTATTACTCAGTTGGGGATGAACCGCAACTGAGTTAATATTTGGTTTCACCTTGGTAATCAATTTTGTAGGAAATAGGTTTCATATATAGGTAGATAGGTAGGAAAATAGGTAATTAGTAGGTAAGCAGATGGTTTGTACATAAGTAAGGGCTTCTTTTACTACCTACTTACTAAGAAACTGCTTGTGGGTTGTTGGTAAATAGCTAGTTAAATAAAAAGCAACTGAGCTAACCACCATGGTTAACTGGTGAACTGGAACCCAACAGAAAACTGTTTCCTGACCACTTATCATCCATTCTTTTCGGTGCACGGGTTGGTGCTGGTTCACTGTGGCCAGTCACATGATCCAAAGAGAACCGCCTTTGAAAAGGGTGGGAAGTACTAACTACGAACAAAAGTTAAGCATTGCACGCTTGTACATACATAGCTAGAAACTGCTTGACTGGGTCCCATTCTTTTCCTCTACTTTTCTAGCTTCTGGTCTGCATGTCATACATGTTCCTTGCATAAGGCTCCAATTGAAAGTGTAAGAAAAGCCAAAGATTTGGCGTGTAAGTTGAGCTTTGGATTGCATGCATTACATTCAAACTTTGGGATAATTTCTTACTGAGAGTCGAAAACCAAGTTTTGCATATGAACGAGAGCAAGCATGTCTTGTTCCTTTGCATGCATAAAGTTCCAATTGAAAATGGAGTATAATGGGGGGAAATACAACAGAAAGAAAGCGATTGTGTGTGTTAAAGTTATGCTTAGGATTCCATACATTACATGTGAATTTGCAGAGAGTTGCATTACATTCATCAGAACATGCATTACATGCAAATTTCCAAGAATTTTACGCATACATTTGGATGTAAGTTTTCAGAACACTCTGGTCAGTGATTTCTATTTGGTGGCCAATTTTCGCCATTTTGTGAAAAATATTTTGAAAGAGAAATATACTGTTGCAAATTCCCTGTTTATCTGAAAAAAAATTGCCAAAATGGACTTACAATTAAAAAAATTCCAAAAAATCATCATGGTCTCCTAGAATATGACATGATTTTCTTTTTAAAAATTCGTGTTTTGAATATCTCCAAATTTGGCTAAACATACTTATGGATGATCGCCAATTGAGCAAAATCACAAAATTGAGGGTTGAAAAACATGGATTTGGATGTAAGTAAGTTTCCATTAAATTCAGATTGTAATGCCTGTATCAGACTAGGAGTCAAGGCTGAAAAAACTTGGGACCAACTTTGAGCATTTTTGGCTTGGTGTTTGGCCCCAAGTTACTAATAAATGCTAGAACATTGACGTCAAGTTATTGATAAATGCTGGAACATTGGCCCCAAGGGTTGCAAATTGGCTCCCAAATTGGTCGGTATCCTTTTTTAGCCCTGGGGCCAATCTTATATATAAATTCACGTAGTGCGTGCGTCTGTCGGTCCGTCCGACCCGACAGTTCCGCGTTTTAATTGACGTGGTGGAACCGGCCCGGACAGTCGGATTCGGAAAACGGGATTCGGAAAACGGGTCCCGGGATTCGAAAAAACGGGCGGCCAGACAGGGCAGGGCGGGGCAGGGGGCAGGGCAGGGTCCGTCTGTCCGTCTGTCTTGCAGGGCAGG
>Ga0209208_10008929_pt1 | contig 13266 bp, 9 predicted proteins | sample S1TSphfallax_3_FD_187694 | JGI IMG/M metagenome (GOLD analysis project Ga0209208, IMG submission 187694) | Host-associated microbial communities from peat moss isolated from Minnesota, USA - S1T2_Fd - Sphagnum fallax MG (SPAdes) (version 2) | ecosystem: Host-associated > Plants > Peat moss >...
TCATCACAGATTTAGCTGCAATGCTTCAGTTCTGGTAGGTTCCTGCCTCTTTTCATACAGAGAACTCACTGGATGACAAATAATCACCCCGTCACTATCCAGTGCTGATTGGAAAACTAAGGTAAATCGTCCCACAAAACCCTCAAGTGACCCTCCAACACTCTTCAAAGAAAATCAAGCTACCAAAATCTCCTCATACAAGTATCCGCGCATGCTGAATTATGCTCATGACACTCCATAGAAAAGAGTGATTTGTCAAACGGAACGAGAAAGTTCAAGTTTCTTTTGTCGCTTTCTGGGCTTCGGCTTGTTTTCCTCTCTCTTCTTGGCAATCTTTGCTCTAATATCCAGCAGCTTCATTCCTACAGCCTTTGATGCCGCATCAGACCGCTTTGTTAACAAATGCTGCCACCAGACCCAAATCCATGACAATCAGCCCCATTTATATTCCATTTCATAAGCCAGCTTCAAACTGATCACTGTCACAATCTAACGTTCTTTTGTTCATTTCACTGAACATAAACCTTGAGGACTTTGTCTCACACCTAGATCCAAGAAATTACAAGAGAAGCCTTTAGACATACAGTTCAACTCACAAGATGTTTTTGGGTATATGCTGCTACCAAAAGAGTCTTGGTTAAGGTAAATGAAGTTCACAAAGTGTGGAAAATCAGGAACAGAAAGATCATCCACAAACCTACAAACCAGGGACAGTCTATGAAGCACAACAGGACATGTGTTACTCTTCAAGAGATGCTTAATGAAATCAAACTCATAGATAAAGAGATATAAATTAGCTGAATAGACCGCACAATTAGTACCCATGGGGATGCCAATGCATTGTCTATAAACATACATGATACTGAGGTCCTTGCAGACAATAAAATGGAAGAGTTGTTTGGAATATATGGTGAAAATGAACTCCAAATTAATAAGTTGAGGAATGGAGTCTGCATCAATACATACCTGTATGTGACCCATTGCTGCGAGATTGAAACCCAAAGTGTCCTTCATTTTCTGTGCACATCAGCTTACAGCTCAGAAATTTCTGAAGTGATACTAATTCTGCACAAGTAAGTATTCCATGTACTTCTAACTTAGCATTGAGGAACATAACTCAATGACAAACAAGGAAGGAGAAACTAAAGATAAGACACATCATTCACATCAGACCTGAATGCCACCATGCAGAACTGAATGGAGAGAAGTTAAAACAGGACGGGCTGCAGCTGTGGCTGTGAGCTGCTGATGATGAATCCGGAGAAGCAAAGTTGCAACCCGACAGACCAGTTCCACCTGCCACAGTACGAGGTCAAGGACCAGCAGTATTCATTATTGAAACACTTCAGAAACCCAAGTATTAACTCTCAAAACACCCCATGGCCAGAAGAAATAAGAAATGAAAGAGGAGACTTAGCAGCACACCTGATCACCAGCAGAGATCCAATCCCTCAGATAGCCCAGTAGCTTCAATGCATCAGTAAATGGCAGTGTCTGCATTATGATGTCATTCAGTAAATATCCATGTGCGATATGAGATGCAACCATTCACACTGCTAGTTTTGTCTGGGTTCTGCACAACTATAACATGGTTGCAGGAATCTACCCTGCAGAATTGGTACCTGTCTCCCTCTCTCTTTCCATCTGATGACCTTTTGTAGTATTGTTCAGCTGTTGGAAAAAAGCTCAACAGGCTAGCTAGATTGCAAACACTCCCCCTCTCCCCCCCTCTCCCCAAATATTATTCAACCTTCTTGTCTCAAGACATGAGGCAGAGAGTAAGTCAGAAAAAGTTTTGCACATTTTAGTTAAGACCTTGCTCCCAGCAATTGACATACCACAAGGGCCTGCTCCAAATCACTTGGTCGGACAGCAACCATTGTTCGGAGGACGTAAGCTGATGGAGATAGTTGCAACATCATCACATTTGGCTGGAAGTTCACTAGCTTCCCATTGCCTGATTCTGTCTGCACATCACAGATAACATATGTGCATCAACTCTGACACATGCCTCAAACATAACAACACCACCTTGAAAAAGCTTCCTGCAGAAAAGTGAACTAAACCCTACCTTATGCAGCCTCATACGTTCAATTTCTTCCTCTGCCATGTCAAGTGCTTCAATAATGGAGTCAGCTGCTGTTAAACTTTCTTGAGTACGCTTAGCACCCACTTCAGTAGTCTGCTGCAGACTCTCATCCTTCGAATCATCCTGAACTGCTTCAAACATTGACTCCAGCCGCTTCTCTCTTTCCTCCTGCATACATGACAGCACAACTTCAAACCTTCACTTTTGCCTCTTTATCTTATGAATAAGTAAGTACAAAGCAGAGCAAAACAATCACATTGGAGAGTGTAAGGTTCACCTCAATGAAGAAAGGCTCTTCCGTGCGGTCCCAGCGACGAATAGAGCGGTCATGTGATCCTGTGACAACAAAGTCACCATGTGGGCTCACTGCAAGACACCAAACCTCTGCATGATGCCCCTCCAGCGTAAGCAGCAGCTCAAACTTGTCAGCATCCCAATATTTCAAGACCCCATCCTTCCCTGCACTGAAAATGTAGTGTGTCTTCGGCACAAATTGGACTGCCATGACACTGCCAAACCAAGGAACATTCAAACACCTTTGTCAGTCAACAAGTCACACCAGAGTACAGTCAACTGGAACTAGATTTCAAGAGTCCCACACAAATGCTTACTAAGAAAAACTGCCACAAGTTGGAGCTACACCTGTCCCCGTGTGCAAAGAGCGACCTATGGCAATCACCAAAATCCATGCCCCAGATCTTGAGATTCTTGTCAGCAGATCCACTGGCCAGCAAAGCACCATCTGATGATATGTCCATTGTCAAAACGGGTAGTTTATGCCCATATAGTGACACAAAAAACTTCAAAGAATCGGAAAAAAACACCTGTGCCTCAAAACAACCCAGCAAAGAGGGCGATCAGGATGTTACATTTCAGCAGATCAGACAGCCAATTTGGGCTCTGAGAGAATGTGGATCTTATTGCAACATGAACACAAGTTTCATCATTACTAGTGGAGGGTGGGTCTTGCCCTGATACTTAACATGCTTAGGGACAGCAGGCACATACATCAAGAGTTGAAATAGGTCTGCTACCTTGATAGTGGAGTCGAGGAGAGCCACTGCAATATACTTGGCATCAGGGCTGGTACGCACACAAAGCACATCATCTGTCATTCTCAGCAAGCGAGTGTTGCGCACACTGAGATGCTTGCTAGACTGCAAGACCAAAACCACTGACATACATGATGAATTGTTGGCTGGTAGATAAAATACCTTCTCACTGAGCAAGACTGTGAAACTTACTGGAAAAGTCACAATACAGACTGTTCTGCAAGATATTGTTAAGATCAATCAATCAATCAATCACATGCATCCTGTCAAAAGTCTACCTTATCTGTAGATTGAACAAGTTGATACTCCCAGAACTTGACATCATGGTCTGCACCCCCACTGATAAAGCCTGAACCATCAGGCATGGGAGCCAGTGACCATACAGCACCTCCATGAGCATCTACAACTTGAATGAGCTCAGCAGCAGCTATATCAAAGATCTCAAGTGTGCCAGCTTTTGTTCCCAATATAGCTTGTCGGTTCCCAGGAACAATTATACCACAGAGCCCATACCCTGACTCTATAGTCCGAAGGCATGTGCCTGACCTAGGGTTCCATATCTTCACAGCATTGTGACTGGCAGTCATAAGAGTAGTACTGTCAGCACTTAGAACTGTCACTCGAACATCTGAGCGGTGACCAGGAAGGTCAATTGAATGGATGCGGGAGGAAGTCTGTTCCTGAAGCTCATAAACTTCCAGACTGTTGTTTTGTAGAGCAAGGGCAATTGTTGCTATAACCCCTTTCTTGGGCTGCAATGGAGAAAAAGAAAAAGAACCTAACTTTTGCTTCAACCGGACAACTTGTGATAACTCAAACATGTCTGAAGCTAAGATCTCCTGAGCATCATCTTCATGGTCATCTCCATCAACATTCTCCTCTCCTTCCATATCCTCCCCCTTTGTAGAAGTTTTCTTTCTCTTTCTCTTCTTCCTTCTCTTGGCCTTCTTCAGCATCTCTGACTCATCACGAATGCGATACACCTCAACAGTCTTGCCTGCCACTTGACAACCCAAAAGAGTTCCAGAGCTGTTGAACTTCACTGTTGCAACTCGATCAGCACTCTGGCGCTTGATGGTCCCTAGAGGCAGCAAAATGTCCCAATTGGTCTCAGCCAGATCTCTGCCAGAGTCCTTTTCTAGAACCTGCCCATCTGGACCTGCAGCAGTAACCAATCCTTTCTCGGTTTCTGGCACTACATGTTCTTCCTTCTGATTAATCAACAATATGCATTTGTCAGAAATAGCATAGGTATTCATCACTACAGTTCTTACAGAAGGATGAAGTACACTAGCAGATAGTACACAAGCATGACACTAAAAACAGAAACATAGGAACAATCCCAAGAGCATACAGACCTCATTTGGAGCAATTCCATACACACGAAGTTCAGGGTCTGCAGATCCAATGACCAGGTGCCGCTCCAGAGGGTCTGCATCCAGTGACCAGACGGCACTTCGATTGCTCACCACCCTTTGCACACAGCTCTGTGTATCCAGGTCCCACACCCGAACATTTGTGTCTTTGGAGGAGCTCACCAGCTTCTTGCAGTTCTCCAAAAATAAAAGATCTGTGACCTGTTGCCACATTTGTAGTTAGCTCCTGTTGTAATCAAAGCATCATCATATAATTGTGTTGACACTGCAGAAAGGGAAAGAGCAGGGGAAAGAATCCCAGGGTTTGCAAGTTAAGCTCACTAGGCAATCAGTGCCAAAATCAAAGACTCCACCTGATGAACAAAGGATCAAGAGGGAACCTGATCACGATGTGCACGCAGGGAATAAAGACCTGCCTCCCCTACTGCATCCCACACAATGATATTGGTATCGGTGCTTCCTGATGCCAGTAGTGCTCCTGATTTATTATATGCAAGCGCAGTGATGGCACCCTTGTGACCTTTTAACACAGTTTCACATGTGCCCTTTACCATGTCCCACACAAGAATCGCCCCATCCTTGTAGCCCACTGCCACCTGGGCACCCATTGATTCCCAAGTCAAACCCTCTTTCAAAACCTATGGCCTAAAAAGCTAGAGGGAATTTTGAGAGGGATCCCAACACACTACTTGACACACAAAATGCAATTCTTGTCTATTGAACTCACACTATCAAGACAGAAAGTTATACAGTATCAGGTGAACAAAACGGTCCATTCCACACGACAATCTTGAGAGGTGGAATTGTTTAGCAGTCACATATTCTATAGAGTGTTCCACAAAAACTTCCAAAACTTGGGGGAAAAAACAGACATCACTTTCTTCCAGAGACAACAATGTTGCATAATGTCCTGAAGCTTGGCAACAAGAGACACTAGCTACGAAGGAATCGATGCACAATAAAACTTCAAGAAAGGAGGCTCAGGAAAGAACTGGGAGGAGAAGGAGCGACCAGACAAGAAGACTTACAAGAGTAGATGATGATGGTGATGGAGCCAGAGCAGTGACTTGAGGGCGAACGCCACCAGAGGACGGGGCTGGTGCTGTGAGAGCGCTCACACATCTCCCCTGCTTCACATTCCACACCAAACATTTCTCCAAAGCACCCACTAACAACAGTTTGCCGGACTTATCGTAGCACACTCGAGCTTGACCTGCAGACACCACTCCGAAAGCATCTCCCTCCTCATACCTCAAGTATGCCTTCACCATTTGTAATCCGCTCGGGGACAAAGAGAGAGAGGAAGGAAAGATAGAGAGAGAGAGCTTGCGCTGCTCTCCAAAACTTCTCTCGGCTTTCCTTCTTTCATCTTCTCCTCTTGTCCGCCTCTTCTCTTCCCCAGTACGTCCTGAGACTTCACCAAACCCTAACCCTAAATCCTCTAACCCTAAACCCTAGAGTCAAAACCCCTTGTCTTCAATCTGAATCTTTTATGCTTTCATCCTGAACACTAAAAATCCTCTTTGGGTTGAGATTTTTTCCCCATATAATTCTGGCAAAATATATATATGAAGGTTTTGCCTTCTCTCCACAACAAGTCTCTTCATTTATGCCAAAAAATTATCATACAAATTTGATATCTAAAGTTTAGAATTGAAGTTCACAACAAAAATCTTTTTGAAAATCTTTCAATTATAGTAGTAGTTAGTTGTTGATTCTTGAACATTTTTTCCATTTTTTTTTTGTTTGTTGTATCATTGGTTACATACCAAGAAGAATTTAACATTAAATGGCAATAGGTTTTCAAGAAAATAATTTAATTGAAAAAAAAAACTAGTCTTAAATGTTCTACCAAATTAAAATCAAGCTCAAAATTGTGCTAAAGAATTCTCCCCAAAAAAATTCAGATTTTGGGGGGTTTTCCCCAAAATGGGAATATTGTGACAAAATAATCCATTTTAATTTCAATTTTTCACATTTTCATGAAACTTGCCACCAAAATAGATGCTACTCTTGATGCTTTTAAATCAAACTATTTATTACTTTGAAACAAGTTTTAGAAATTATTTTTATAAATATTTAAAGGTGGGCAAATTCATGTCAAAACTTAAATCATTATGTGAACAAATGTGACCAAAATAAACAAGGGGGCAAGGGGAAGAGGGGGGGAGGGGGTGTTATGTACATTTAAACACCTTAATTTCAATTGCACCTTCCCTTAACAAAACATGTAGCAAGTGAGAACAATTTACATTACATAAAAGGTTTTTTTTTTAAATGGACTCTATTATAAGCATCTCACATGTTTCAAACAAGTTTCCCAATAATACAAACCAATGTAAGAACTTGTAAACATCCTAAACAATTTTCAAATTTACTATCCTAACACAATTTAAAAGCTCCTAATGCCAAATTCACATCCAAAATGTGCAATGGAAATTGGAAGATTGTTGGAAATGCTTCACATTGTGTTCAAATGACATAATATTCAAAATGCAAACAAATTACAATTGATCAAATTTAATATTTGTGTCTATTTTTATTAATTTTTTGTTCTCACTATTACACATAATATATTGTGATGACAACAAGGTAATTGAAAGCCATGAAAATCATGCCATATTTCTTAGTACACGAATAGGCATTTTTGATTAGAAAAGTTGCAACTAGGTTGGAAAGTTATAAGTAATTAATGTTGAAAATGTTGCAAACATGAAACATAACAATTAATTGTGTCAAATCAATAAGAACTTTTCATGACTTGAACCTTTCACCACTTAAAAGGTTGCATTAATCACAAAATATGTTTTTCATGAAACAATATTTTAACAACCTTTTGCCTGAATGTCATTAAGGCAAAGCCCCTTTCTTTTCACCAAAATTTTGAAAGAAAAAAAAAAATCACCATTTTGGCCTTTATTGCCCTTATGTTGTAGCAACAAATATATATCATAAGTACCTAAAAAGCTTGAAAGAGAAAATTAATTTGTCATCCTAACAACCTTGCCACAAAACCCCTTTCTATAATATTTGAGAGGTCTTCAATTGTGATTGTTTTGTTTATAAGGAATTTTTCAATAACACATGTTCATGTGAAAATATGACAAATGCCAATATATGTTGATGATTATGAGGTTGACAATTAAATCTCAAAGCTTTACAATTCAATCAATGCTTGACTTATAGAATTGGGAGGTGATTTTTTAACTAAATTAAAGGGAAAGATGTAAAAGACAATTGTTGTTGGGGTAGAATATGTGATCATAAGCACTTAACAAAAAGACACCTCAACACAACTAAATAACGTTTCAAGTTACCAATCCTATCATGATTTGTTACAAAGTTTTCATCTTGCAAAAAAATCAATCTAACCATTTATATTCATCCATTTAGATGTTCCACAACATAAACAAACCAATAAATAATCCCAACCAACAAAAGTTCACCTTCTTCACTATCATTCTTCACATTCACACATATCTAGAATAAATGTGGTGGCTTCTTCAAAAACTTGATCATCCCTTGCAAAAATGTTAACTACCCCAAAATGTCATTTGATCACCATCAATGAACCTACTTTGAAAAGTTTTTAAACACATTGGCATTCAAGATTTGCACACAAGTCATTTGATAGAAATGTCATTTTCCACAAGTTACCATTAATCCAAACCTTAACTAGAAATCCAAAGCATGATCATGAGGTCTTGGTCGAGCACGATATTAACATTAACAAACTTAAAACTACCCTATTAGCATACATTTTCTTTCCATGGGGTGAAGATGTGAAAATATCAATACCATCAAAATTTGGCATGATGCTTATAAAAATTTCAAGGTTGAATTTAATTGATTAAAAAATTTCACCATAAAAGATCGTACAATTATTTTACATATTGAAATAATTTTGCACCAATTGTGTGTTATTTCCAATTATTTCTAATCACACATCCAAAAGTCCATATAAAGAAACCATGTTATCCAACATGCACACACATGTAACATAATTTGACCCAAAAAACCAAAAATTAGCGTTTGAAAATAATTAAGCATGCCCTTACAACAATACAAACAAATTATCTTCTAATCAAATCTAGAAATGATGATCAATAAAACCAACTATCATGATGATTGAAAGCAACAAAATCAAAATAATCCTTGTACAAGAGTTATATGAATCATACATTCATTCTTGTTAACTTCATATAAGTACACTAGTAAGTATTCAAGTGTTTTCAAACTATTATTGCTTTGTAAAATGAAAGTTATCAATAAAATTAAAACCTTTAGTGTGCATCAACAATTTAACATCCAGTTATGCCATTTTCAACTTGTTCTTCCATTAATTTTTAAAGAACCACATCTATTGATAAGGGCATAGGGATAAAACCCCAATATAAACTAGGTTTAGGTTGATATTTCATCCATCTCATGAACTTATGGATGAATATTGAACATTGCGTTACTATACATAGTTCTTCACCTAATTATTATGTATTGACTTAATTGTTGTCACCACTATTTATATGCTCATGATCACACTTGTCAATATATTATGTTATTGTTTTAATTGAAATGTTGTTTCATGACAATGTTTTACATATTAATTTTGTCGTACTCATTTTAATTTCACTATATTTTTGCATTCATATTTTTATTGTGAAAAATTTCATTTCACATTCAACATGATCTACCACACATCCATTCATTGTCCTTTTTTGTTGTGAAAAAGTTTACTTCACATTCAACATAGTCCATTACACATCCATTTGGTCCGATTGCAAATGTCATAGCTATTAAACATTAGTTATGAACTTGATAACCAAACCTTAATGAATGAGGAACCTAAGAATTAAACAATGTTTGAATACATGAAAAATGTAATATCATAATTTTTTACCATTCTAACAATAGTTCAATTATTTTCAAAAAAGATTAATCTTTTTCAATATTAGCTACCCACAATGCTAAAGGTTCTATGTTGTTATCAAAAATACATGGTCATTTCACTTATTATAAGTCTACATGGCCAAGTAAAGGTATTAAAGTAGTTTCACATTATAATAAGTTATTTTGCAATTTCAATTAATTAATGAGTAATAAAAATATCATTGATTTGGTTAAAACAGAAAATACCATTGCATGAAACTTGCAATTTTATGATGCAATGTGATTTGAAGTGGATCAATTAGTCTTGGTCTACCATTGAAGTCATTGTGCAATTTTAATATTGATAGCCTTTATTAAAAAAAAATGACACAAAATGAAGGTTGTTTACAACCTTTCAAATGCAAGGATTAAAGGAACATTTTCATTATAATGAATGACATGTATCACAACCAACATTGACATACTGTACATTTTATATTAAATTATATATAACATATGTTATATTATAAAATATTTCATATGATAATTTATGTAGGGCAAAAGTATTTTTGGGTAATATTACTAGGAATCACCTCAAAGAATTCCTTAAGCAATAAAATTTGCCAAATAATAAGCTTGACCTTTATATAAGTTTATGTTTTTTCATGTTTATTCATTATATGCTAAAATGTATGGCTTGTAATGTTCATGGGAGTAAGAAAAGGTGAAAAAGAATACTTTTTTTTCCTAATTCGAATAGCATTTTTCATAATCATGACCTTAAACTTTGGAAAATTGTAATTAAAATATACTTGTTCACTTAATTTAATTATTAAAAAATAGAAAAAAATCAAAGGTAGTTCAAGAATATATTTGTCAAGAAAAAAAAAAACATGTTTCAAATTTGTGTTGATGACCAAAAAGTTCAAGGATACAAGGAAATGCATTATTACATTTTTTTTAATGCAATTATTAGGAAGATCAAAATATAGTATGCTTTTAATATCATTAAAGTTTCAAAGTCTATACAATTTAATAAATGTGCTCACCAAAAAAAAATTAAAAAAATCCTTGTTTAAATGTATTTAATAATTTTATAAAGTTTGATGGGTGTAATATAATGAAGGTGCAACATTCAAAGATATTTTTGCCTTGTATTTTATCAAAAAAAATTCATGGATGAACTTGCAAGGGTTTTTTTTAATCAATAATGACGAAAGCTTCTTTAAAATAGTTCCCCATTAAATGAATAAAACAAAAGTATCAAATTATAATCCATCACCATTTCTAATGAATCTCAAATATGTGTCATGTCACTTTAATTAACTACTTGGACCATTATTTTTTGGAGAATTACTTAAATGAACATGTGTGGCACTTGTTATTGTGTATCCAATTTGCATTCACTCATGTTCTTCAACACTATGGAATTAGTTTTTATTATTCAATGGTATGGACTTATTCCTATGTGAATAACAATATTCAATAAAGTTGAATTTATAAAATACATAACATTTACTATGACCTTGTTAGAATTGCATTGGAATATTATGTGAAGATCTTATGATTAACATAAAAACAAATGTGAGTAATTTAAAACCTTGTGCTTTGGGTAGGAATTGTAACCATCTATAGGTTATAATCTTGTACCAAATGTGTCAAGTGCAAACAATTGAAATAACAACAATTGATGATCAAAGGATTTTTAAATAACAAATACAACAAATAGTCATCAAGAGTGATCACATTTTCTTGATTAACCTCTTCCACACCTTGTTTTTAACAAAATAAATATACTTGAAAATATGATTATGTAATTTGGTTGCAATTGTAAAAAAAAAAATCAATGTTAAAATGCAATAATCATTTATCAACCAACACTTGTCAAATATTGAGGCTTTCATTGGCCTTCACCTTCAAAAATCTTTTTAATCACAAGCAAATATAAGATTAAATTTAATAATATTTTTACAAGGCTCAATTTTGCAATACTTGATTGTATTTCATTAATTGAGTTGTCATATTGGATTCATGTATAATTTTTTGTTAAAAAATTCAACCGTGGTGTTCTACCTATGGTCAAAATTTTAAAAAACAATCATAATAAATATCATTTAAATATTTTTAAATGGACCATTATGTAACAATAACATAAATTTTCTTTTTTTCAATTTTTTTAATTTTTCTTCATGTATTTCACAATCCTTTTGTAACGAAGGCCATATTATAAAACGTATACATCACAAATGGCAAATCTTTAATATTCACACCTAAACACTAAAAATGCGCAAAATTATATTTAAATTTGCATAACCATATTACTTAACCAATGAATTTTTACATCCAAAAATGGTGTTAGTGGTTTTTTTCAACAAATGTTTATTTAACATGGTGTTTTTTCGAAACCTAAATAAGCAAATCCATGACATGAAGCCAAGTATTGATTCAGGTTCAAATCACAAACATAGTAATTGTGATTCCACCATCTGATTTTTTTTTTTTTAATGCATGTTCATGCATGTCGATCCAAGTTCCATGTTCATTTGAAGTTTGTACATAACAAGCATGTGACATTTTTCATCTAGTAATGCAAACTTACATCCTTCCTTTAGAATAAAAAAAGTAGGGATTTATTTGTTATCAAGACAACATTTTAGAAAATTTACACAAACGTTCTTTTATCAACATCATTTCCGATGTTCATTGTGTTTGCTTGAAATCTTGCAAGCCCAAATTTGGGTGTTTAGCTTTCCACTCACCAAATCATCTTGTGATTTCATATGGTTGTAAACATTTTATCTTCAGCATTATGCATTAAGTTGAGCCTCCCTCATGGCCTAACATGTCACATTTATTGAATAATGGTTGTGAAAATTGTAACCACGTAAAGGATAAGTTATATTACAATTGGCACTTGAAGGATGCAAACCCATCCTTAGGTGGGACTACTAAAAATGCCACATTTTCATTTTGTTAGACCCATTGAATTTGAAATAAATTATATATATATATATATATATATAATTTAAATAAGGATTTTAATTATATTTTCTTGTAAGTACATTTATTAAGGTGTATATATTTTGAAATTCTCATAAAATTAACATTTTGTATGTTGATGTTTAATCATTGCATTAGAAAAAATTCAAAATTGTAACATTGTTTTTTTTCCTTGAACTTTTTTGTCAAGAACACAAATTTGAAACATGCTTTTTGATGTTCATTAAAAAATAAAAATTTAAGATATTTTTATGGTATCTATTTGGTATTTTAATTAGGTAATTGATTGAGTTTGTATAATTGAGTTATGAATTTATACAATTCATGAATGTGATTCTTAAAAGGGCCATGACAATAATGAATACACATTTTGAATGATTTCCACCTTTTTGATCCCATAAAATTCAAGGTCGTTAAAAAAACATATTTATAGTTGTGAATTTTTTGAAGGAAAAAGCCTAGGAAAATTATTTGGATAATTAATTTAGGTCATTAACCATTTGTTAATATCACACAAGGAAAAGTTTGCTGAGAAATTTAGCAAAATGATTTCAAAAATACCATTTGAAAACAAAGGATATGAATAAATGTTTAACTAACAAAATCTTGACCAAATGCAATTTAATCTCAAAATATCATTTATGAACACAAGTACACTTAATTTCATAAATTTGGCATTCATGTTTTATTTTTCCATATATGTGTGTGTGTATAAAATCATTTTAACAATGGAAAGTCATCAATACCTGACAATCCATCAACCCAACTATTACTTCAAGGGAATGTAATTTTAATATCGGCTTGAGAATTAACAAAAAAAACTCTAATGACATATTTGAGATTTATAATGCATTGAATAATGAATTTTTTTAGTAATCAAACA
>Ga0209208_10008930_pt1 | contig 13264 bp, 12 predicted proteins | sample S1TSphfallax_3_FD_187694 | JGI IMG/M metagenome (GOLD analysis project Ga0209208, IMG submission 187694) | Host-associated microbial communities from peat moss isolated from Minnesota, USA - S1T2_Fd - Sphagnum fallax MG (SPAdes) (version 2) | ecosystem: Host-associated > Plants > Peat moss >...
TTGTTTGCAATGCCTAGTTTTTATAGTGTTAGTGATTTTTGTTTACAAGAATCATTTGTTTGGAGGTTGCATTTGAAAGGGGGTTTGTTATGCAAAAGGAGGTGGCATGTTTGTAGGGGAGGAATGTAATTGAGCTTGTGTAAAAAGGTGGGCTAGGTTTCTTCACTCTTTGGGACAAGCAAGCTTTTTGGTTTCAAATGAATTTGATTTATTTATATTTGAACTTTGATTTGCAATCCTAATTTTTAACACCTTCCACCATGGTCTTGCACTAGGACATCCAAAATGAATAGGATGTATTTTATGCATGTTTAACTGACAACAAAATAATTTAAGAGGTTGGGTTTCTAATTGTGTGATCATATTTGCTTTCATGAAAAACATTTGTGATTATATTTTGGAAGTGGTTGTTTCATGGTTGTTAAAATCTTTCAATAATGTTGAAGGTGGTTCTAACATTAGAAGTTTAAAAGTTGATTTGTTTTGGGAAGAATTTTGTGAAAACCAACCCAAGAAATCAACATGAGACCACTTGATGCTACCTTTGATTGGCACCCTTGTTCAAAAATGCATCTTCCCATGCTTTCTTGTTTGAACATCAATGATGTGGCATTTTTGACAAGTAACCAAAAGTTGAAAGAGAAACATTGAAGAGGACTTACCATGGAAGGTTTTTGAATTTGGCCAACTAGACTTGTAACTGATAATTACTTTCAGATTTTTTTAGGGTTTATGTGTGAAAATTGTCTTATTGTCCACCTCAAAATGTCAAAAAATAGAACCGTAATTTGTAGTTTGTCCTTCCTTGAAGATGGAACCAATTTGTGAAGCTAATGATCATGATGTTGCAATTTATTGAAGAACACAAGTCTTGGGATTGGTTAGTTGTTTTGTTGTTTGTGTGTGTAGTTATAGTGTTTTGTTGAAGATGGAGTTGGAGGAGATGGATGAGAATAAAATGCAAACTTTTTTATCAACTAAACACTTATTCTACTATGATAATTTGTTTTTCTTTACACTAGGTTCATATTAGCTACAATGTTTGTTTTACAATATTCAACAATAAATCTGTGGGAAGGATGCCCAAATTTTATGTAGTTTTAATAGTGTCCATTTCTCATCTTTGAAGTTTCATTACACATAAGAAAAAGTGGATAATAGTTGGGCTCTTATTGTTTTGAGATGTATTAAAATGAAAAGGATGATAGGTTGAAGGCGTTCATAAGGCTTATCTGGGTGTGGTTTTTCAATCATGTTTGGTATACATGGTAATTTTGTGCATTGTTTCATGAAAGGGGAAGATCAAATATTTAATAAATTGGGAACTTTGAACTGTGTGCCTAATCTTGGGAAGGGAATTATAGGTTTAAAGGGAAAACTTTTATTGCCAAGGGTTGGGTTTCAGTTTGTTGGTATCATCATCTTGGGATGATTTCATGTTAAGTTTCAAATTCAATTTGGGGATTTTGATGGGTTTATAGAAGGAGGATTAGAGTTAGTTGTAAAAAAACCCACCAAAAGACTTCAATAGCTTGCAAAAGAGGCAATCTAGAGTGAATTAATCCAATTGGATGTTTAGGTTTTAATTACTCAAAGATGTGAAGAGTAGATATTTGCAACACTTGTACATGTGTTTATGACAGAATATCCATAATTTGTGAGTAGTCATGCCTATAATTGTTGAATTATATGATTATGGAACAAATTTGTTTGTCAAAGATCTCCCCCATTTTTGGTTACAAACTATCATGGATACCTAAATCACATTTCATAATGTGGGCAAGGTAAGCAATCTTTTATTGTTTGTTTATAATACAAATGTGGTTGTCTTTAGTGTTGTATGCATGTGTGAGACAATATTGAATGGTAGAATGTAAATGCCAAGAATTTTGAGATAGAGGAACAATGTGATGCAACAATTACCATTCAAACATGTAATTGTTGCTAAAAATATTTCTAAATTTTGAATTAATTAAATATTTTGGCATAAACACATGTACAAGTGTTGCCAATTTGAACAATTGTAAACAATCCATGTGAAGTTTTTGTTGTTAAAGTTGTTTAATGTTTGATGCAATGTTAGTCACATTACACAATTTCTATTTTCAATTTATAAATTTGGCCTATGGGATGACAAAATAATTAGCAATTGCTTTACATGAAGAACATACATGATGAGGCACAACACATAATCAAAAATATGTTTGCCACATTTTATGCATAATGTTTTTCATTCACAATAATTGTGCATAGTTCACATGTTTGTGCATGATGTGTGATTATTTGTCTAAAATCACTTATCCATGTTCTTATCTTTCCTAATTATTAAACCCCAAGTAGTCATACTTGCTTACATTTGGGTGGAATGGGTCCTTATTATTTGTTCAAGAAACCAACATCAAATGAAACCCTTTTGTCAAGTTTGAAAAGGGGTTTGCTAGCAATATTGGGTTTATTGGGTGGTGCCCCTTGTGAACATGTGAACATCAAGGGAGTCAAAATTGCAAGATAGATAGCCACTAATTGAATCACCCAAATTCAAGTATTAATTGTGAATGTTATGTTCGTATATATAAAAAATTATAAAAACAACTAAAGTCCATCCATTCATATAAAACAAAAACTACAAAAATTTAGGATTAAGTATGTATAAATTGCATAGCCCATTAGGTTGTGCTTGATGTTTATGCTACTAATTTGTAAATTCTACATTAACTACATTAATTGTGAATTGTACAAGAAATTATGGACCAAAGGGACAAAAACAATTTTACCCAACATCCATGTTAAACTGTGTGTGTATAGGTTATTGCACTTGGAATGATTTGACAAGCTTTAAAAGGTTTTATTACTTGTTAAATTTGTTAACAATGGTGGTGCTATAACCAAAAGGAGAGGGTGCACAAAACATATGTTTCTCACATAACCCTAGTCTTGTTACAAGGTCTGTAACTCATCTCATGTCAAGTAGACAATATTACAACAATTCAATTCTAGGGTCCCATAACATGTGATCCTCCATAATCAGACGGTTCTCAAGAAGAAGCATGCCTATCAACCTATCCTAAATTTGCTATAGTATTAGTCCTTAGTTGTTGCCGGAAAGAACATCGTTTTTGTATTGTGAGCGCAAGATGTTAGTAGGGTCTAGCTTGAAGTCAGCATTCTCAATGTTCATTTGGTCTATAATGAGCTGCTAATTCCCCCACTACATAAATTAATGCACAAAAGTGTTTGTTCCAGTCTCTGGCACATATCAACTTCTGGGTACTACTCAACAACTAAACCATGTATGCCAAGTTGGTTTGCAACTACTCAAGAAGGAGATAAAATTTTATGAAAAATATGGATCTATGAATGCTTGCTGTGATTTCTTCCATCCTATTTATCTCTCTTGCATTCTATCCAGTCCCAAGGATACCCACAAAAAGGTTTTTGGCTCCCACTCAGGTGTTACGAACTACCCACTAGATTTCCAAGTAAGGTCTCCCCCAAACCCCTATAAATGTAGTTTTTTATATGCTTGTAATTCTATAACTCAAACCACCTTTAGGCGTCATTAGCCTTCAACATCAACCCTTGATCAATCCTAATTCTAACCAAAACACAGAGCTAGCCATCATATAGTCATTAGTGTAGCAAAAAAAACAAAACAACTATCTATCCTTCAAGCTCACTCTTACCACCAAAAACTGCATTACTTTCTACCAAACAATGACCCTTCTTTCTCCTTTGAATCCCATTTCTTATCCTTGTCCAACCTCCTTTTTTTTTCGTCTTCCTTACACCCATGAATCGTGTTCGGCCATCCATCATCAGCTACCACCTTGTTTCACATAACACACAAGCAACAAACTTTCCTACTCACAACCATTAATAAATAATGAAAATCCCATTTCTTATCCTTGTCCAACCTCCTCTTTTTTTCGTCTTCCTTACACCCATGAATCGTGTTCGGCCATCCATCATCAGCTACCACCTTGTTTCACATAACACACAAGCAACAAACTTTCCTACTCACAACCATTAATAAATAATGAAAAGATAAACCCTATTGCTTGCAGGAAGAAAGTTGACGATGGTTCAACACCTAAACCCTAAAATGAATATAGCGTTCACACTACAAAAACCTAAAAGACTCCATGTCCGGTCACTCCTTGTCCAGTCATAGTGCCCTTTCAACTTGATGTTCTATTTTATGGTTAGAAGTAGGAGGTTTTCAAAGTTCAAAGCTAAATGAATGAGGTGAATAAAAAAAAGGTTTAAATCCAAAGGGATTTTTCTTTGTACTTTATTTGTGCTTTTGGTAGGTTTAGATTTCTTCTAAACACCTTCATTAAAGGAATGCACTTGTTATGGTTTGTGAAATTTTGAAGGTTTCCTTACTTATCAAATTTGCCAATAGTGGTGGTGTTAATGTAATTGGTGTGGTTTGAATCTCTCTTAACAACCTAGTTTCTAAGCAATTTATTTAACTTGTTTCACTTTTAATGTGAACTTTGCCTTGACTTTTTGGTTCACATGATTAGAGGATTGGAATACATCTTTGTAGCAAAATTAGGGTATGTCAAGGTGAAAATATTTTAAAGTGTACCGCTAAAAATAAAAAGAGCCTATTCCTTACTACAATCCTTTTTTTCCCTATATTTTGATTCCCATCAAAATCAATGAGTTAAAAAATGTCAAATATTTCATAAGTATCATATTTTAGATCATTATAATTTTAGATTCCATCATAAGCATCCATAAATGTGTCTTTACATGGTAGAAAAAGACTAGTTAAAAAATACAAAAAAAGGTGATGTTTTGTCATGATTCTGGTACACCTTAAAACATTTGGACCTCACAGTCCCCCAAATCATGTGTTTATTGGGGTTGTGAAGTAAAAAGTATGTATATAATTATTGTTTCATGTTTCATTTTGTGTCATATGCATCTATGTAAGGTTGTATTAGACTTCATGTGTTATTATAATGTGTGGCAATGTCATCTTCCAACCACAAATACATTGTGCTAGGCCATCTTGAATGCAAAGATGTATAAAAAAAACAAATTTGGAAGAAAAATTCGTTGTCTCCAAAAATCAAGACTCATTTCAATATTAAACAATTGCCTTGAACCATGTTTATTGAAGGTGGTGGTTCATCGCAAAGTTGTAACTCTAAGGAATGACATCTTTGGTGACAATCCCTTGATAATTGCAATTATTTGGTTGCAGTCATGGTGTTTCAATGCATGTGGAATTTAACCATTAGACTTTTGGATGAATATACATTGTTCACAAGGCATTGCCTCCAAAACTCAAACATGTTCGATTAATATTCATCATTGTTAACAAGGCATTGCTTTCAAAACTTAGACATGTTTTAATAACATTCATCATTGTTTAGAGGGCATTGCCTTCAAAACTCAAACATGTTTTAATGAATTATTGTTTCAAATTGTTGCTTATTGTGGTGCATATTTTGTCTAGACTTGTCATTGATTTTAAATAGTTGCCCAAGTGGAATTACAATTCTCTTGAACATTAGCCAAGTGCCTAAAAAAGTTAGTGAAGTTATTTAATTTAAACATAAGTACTGTTGGTCCTCTTCCTTCCTTCTTTCATTGCTTATTATAAATTTGTGGAAAGAGAAATAATAATTGCTCCTAGGAAAAAAGAGAAAACTTAAAATCGTAGCTTCTAAACGACAAATGCATTCACTTGTCTATGCAATCCCCATGACATTTTCAAGGATCCTTTTGAAAGGGGGCACAACATCTTGATATATTTCTCCAATGTTACAATCTTGCATTTTATTCATTGGTTTTCAAGCTACCTACTATACATGAGTAGAGAAATGGCCTCACATCTCCTATTCTCTTTTGTATATGCTATTGTGCAAGAATATTTATGTATGAAAAGACCTGTGTATGAGAAGATATGTGTACAAGAAAACCTTTCACAATCGTTCTAATTTTGTTTCTTAATTTTGAACATCAACTTTCTAATGTAGGTGGTGGCAAATTGCTTTCTACTAAAGACATAACGTTGTGCATTTTTGAGTAACAACAAGAGTTGTGTGTGGAGACTTGCTTCCACAATTAGATGAGTGAAGTTCAAGCAAAAAACAAAATCCTATGTGAGGAGGACAAAGAAAGAAAGAAAGAAGTAGGATGTATCTCCTTTTTTACATGTTTGAAACTACCTAATATACCTATTAGTACGCATATGATACTTAGATCTAATACACCAATTGTTTTTTCAGCATGAATATGAAATCATTTGAATCAAAGTTGGAACAAACTATTGTTGTAAAATTTGAGATTGTAAAAACAATAAAGTAATCCAACTTGCAAATTTTGTGTCAGGCATTGACAGCAGCTGGCTACAAGTACTGGAGGGGAGAAGATCTTGGAGGAGACGACGAGCTCACGAAGGTCAGTGCTCGAACCCCGTGCAATCACTCCCTCTTTTGGTTCCCCTCTTTTGCGTGGGGTTTTCATGCTGCACTTGGAAAGGAGGACGAAAAAATAGTCGTTCTTTTTCGAGTTCTAATCGTTCCGGTGCCGTTCTTGTCTGTTGATTACATACTAGTCCGTCTGTCTTTCGTGCACGGAGCGCCCGGATTTTTCAGTCCCGAGAAAAACCGCATGCAGGATGGAGTCTGGAAGCAGATCCGACTCAGATGAGCTACTGCACCGCATCCGTGGCAATTCTCAAAACTTTCTCTCTCTCTCTCTCTCTCTCTCTCTCAAGTCATCTGATGTACTAGGAGACTGCAGCTGATTCCAATCTGCTTCTGATCATGAACTGAACCTGCTTGAATGAAGTTAGTGCTGATCTAGACTCCCGGTGCAAGCTGAACAAAAGGTTCTTATTTTGACTCTTTCCGAGTGATTGATTATATGCACGTAATTGGAAGACTCTATTTGAGCGTTGTTCTGCTACTTGTGAGAGTTGCGCAGAGGATGAGATATTATGCGATCAGAAAGGTTTCCAGTTTCCAGCAATATCATAGGAGATTTCTCTTGTTGCGCGTATATGTAGACTTTCTTGACTCAATTGGCCGATCGCAGCCTGTCACGAAAGAACATTTTAACTGATCGAGAAAAAACTGTGACTTCGTAGAGAAATCCCGACGTATGCTCCTTTGAATAGAGCCTGAGACCTTGGAACATGGAGGAAGTCTGCATTTGAAGCCGCATAAGGTTGAGCAACCTTGAGCGTCATGGCGAGAGTGACAGAATTCGCTCTTGTTGACTTCTTGTTCCCGTTCTATTTCAGAGCAAGGAGGGAGTGTATTGCCTATGCAAGAATGTGATGCATCATCGATCAACATGCACCAGTCCTGTAACGTTATTGATTCTTTCTTGTTGTCTGATGAACCGCAGAGTTTGTGTGCGAGCTTCTATACGCCATATCAGAAGGCAATCTGCCTGCTGTAAACATGGCGAGGTTCCAGATTCGCGAGGATCGTCCAGCAGAGATGGTGGCCATAGATAAACGGTAAGGCGCTGGAAGCAAGCGGGGACATGCTTTGCTCAATATTGATTGATTGATTGTTGTCTCTCTTTGCCAACTTCTATCTCTGCAGTTTGTAACGTGGATATGCGCTTTCTTTCTTTCCGTTTCTGGTTGCTTCTCAGTCTCCAACTCTCGCTTGGAAGCCCTTCGTACTTAGTCTTGACTTTGTTCTCCCTGCCTCCCAACATGAATCAACATCGCACGACGTTTTTAACTGCACAAAAGCTCCACGATCTTTGAAGAGTCCGACAAACCAGAACACGTTGCGGTCAGTTCAAAAGGCGGAGCTTGCAGATTACGTAAGAGTTTCTTAGGTCCAGTTTCACGATTCTTTTTTATGTGCAAAGTTCTGTATCTTCTTCGCCATGCAGATCCCCTGATTGTCTTCGGGACAGAGGAGAGGACAGAAAAAAAGAAGCATGATTTATTAGGACGTGAAACTTGATAGCAGAAAGCGTATTTATGCTCATGATCTGGAATAAATGCCGACAGTTGCGATGCTGAGGGTATTGCAAATCGTACAACAGCTGCTGCAACAGAATCGACACGCGACAAAGCGAGATGTTTACTATAGCGACCCTGCTATTCTGAAGGGTGAGCTCGACTTGAAACGCATTCTTCTTTGGTGCATCATCATTCTGCAAATAAAAAGCTTACATTTCTGTCCATTTCTGTACATTTGTTGTACTGAATACTGAAACAAAGTTCTGCTTGGAGAGGAGTTGCCAAATGATCCGTTCTGTATTCTCTTTGTGTCAAGCTTTTCTTCATAGTCTTCAGCAAAACCCATCAATCTCCATAATGCACATGTTGCTGAGGAAAGGAAGTTCAGTGAATCCGAGCAATCCTGATTCCTGGGGAATATGCATTGGACAACAAGCTAGCAAGTTCCTTGCAACAGTGGATCTTATCAAACCCCATGCCATAAAAGGAGTGTTGATGATTGATTGCTTGCTTGACTCCAGGAAGGGTCAATCAAGCACTCAATGACATTTGCATACATTTCCAATGCAGTCGGTCTTCTCTACATGTGGTAATGCAAGTTTCTACTGTTTTGACTTACCTGTGCATAATTCATGTGCCTTGTGAAGAGTTGATTATGGGATGCAATACTCTCCAATCTCTTCCAACTTGTCTTTTTCCAAAGCATCAAAGAGATGGTCCTGCACATCTCTAGACCACTGTGTGGTATTATCAGTCTTGAGGCTAAACCCTAAGTCCTCGCTAAGCTGGGCTTTAGTTTCGCAGTAAACTTTGCATAAGATACCACTGCTTGTGTGAAAGAGTTTTCTATAGGAAATCCAGAAAGCTTTGGTACAACATAAAAGGTGATGAACCGGCCACATCTGTCGTGAGTCCCCCATTAAAGTAGTGGCACCCTTCTGTGCCTGCTAAACCTTGCATTGCTCTGAGTGTGTTCTGAGTTCAGTCTCCTAATAGCATGTCTTGCAAGGGCTCTTGATCATGTTGTAATATGTACTGGTACAAGATGATGTCCATTGTTGGAGAGGACATATCTCCAGAGCTGTCAGCTGTAATTGGTGCTTGAAAGTCTTTTTGCTTGGATCTAATCACTTGAATTTCTGTTTTGTCTCAGGTGGCTGTCAGCAAAGGGTAAGTTGCCTATCCAATCTGACATGCATCCTCTGCATTCTAGTGTCTGGGACCAGCTCACCAATAGGAATTGCCTTACACAGACTATAAGGAAGCTCCTTTCTTATCCTGGGGGTCTATCATGTTAATGCTTAATCCCCTTCCAGGTTTCACAAGAACTGAGAATTTCCACTAACAGTCTATTATGCCATATGTGATTCATCAAAGGTTGCTTGATTTCCCTCCAATTTGAAGAGAATCTGGACAATCCATTTGGACAGGATTCTAGCATCACTTCCCAATTGCTGTGCAAACATGATGAGTTCAATCAGATCTTGAGTACTTACTTTGCAAAATGTGTGGCTGACTGCAGATTAATCATGGGGCCGCTGTCTTATCAGGATGCAGGAAGGATCATAAACTGCTCCAAACGCAATTGCAATTATGCTGTATGAGATGAACTCTAATATGTCTAATGATCTTTTGTCCATCCTCAGATGCAGTGGCACTGGTGGATACAGAGTAGCATCAGCACTGCAAATCCATAAATCTGGATAAAGAACCTAAACAGCTTGAAGGGTACAATGAGGAAATGTCAATGTCATTTGAGTGACAGTCCAATCCTCAATTTAGGGTCTGCTCCTTTCTGTAAGCATGGGAATCTCACAAAATGCATAAATCTCCAGGGATTGCCTGTTCCTGTACACATTAGTCAAGTGAGCCGTATCCTTTCTACAACTTGGAATGGCCATTATTTGCTGATGTTCAGATGTTGAAAATATCTGTGAGTTTGTGGACACCTTCTGTCAGGCAACTCTTCAACTTCTGGCTGTGGCCTTCACTGTGAGGGCTCCAGATATCTCCAGTGGTGCGGACTACATACTTCTTGTGGAGAAAGAAACAGGCAAGTGTGCAAAACCAGTATATGTTTCTTGCCAATAGTATTTTGGTGGAGTGAGGAATGCATTCTTGGTCATAGATGTAACCTGGCTATTTGAATTAGTCAGTTTCCTTTTGCTCCAAATTGTGACCAGCCATGTTCTCACCCTGTCTGCCACTTGCATCTGCACCAGGTTGTCATGTCCTTTAGGAAGGGCCTTGATTGTCAAATGCCATTACCGTAGAGGATCTGAAGATATCTGTTGACCAACCTGGTTTTGGGGTTCTGTTCTGTCCTTGCAGTTTTTCAGCGGCTTGTGAATGACAAATTCTGTGGAAAGAATCGCTGTATTCTTCTCACAGTGAGTTGTCACATATATCATCACCCATCCATGTTTTTGTGACTTTATCATCTTCAAACCATTGGACCTCAGTCTTTCAGGCTGAAATCTTTTAGTCTGATTGCAGGGCAAGGGCTACCCAGATGTAGCGACCAGAAGGTATGTTTACTAAGTCCAATGATTGCACTACAACTTGAAGGACTAATGTGCCATCCAAACATAAAGTGGATGTTAAGTGTTCTGGGAGCTAGTGCTCAATGCTCAATATTATTCAGTTACCTTACATATTATCACAAATATCTGATTCAAAGTGTTAGCTTGTCTGGCAACCAGTTTCCTGCGTCGTCTCACTGATGAGCTGCATTTGCCAGTCTATGCTCTCATGGATGGGGACCCTTATGGCTTGGACATTCTATCTGTGTACCGTTTTGGCTCACTGGTACATACTTTCCAATTGCTCCATAAGATCATCAATAGGGTTACATATGAAGATCTTGGATGTATGACACAGATAAGGAGATAACCTTCCTTCATTCCGAAGTGAAGGACTCTGAAGCTGAATAGTTTAGATGGTTGGTAGAAAGAAAGTGCTGTAATTACACATACACATCCTGTATTGGAGAAAAATACCCATAGACAGAAAAATTGGAGAAGTTGGCACTGATAACATGATGGATACAGACAATGGCATATGATGCAGAGGTCTTGGCCGTCCCAGAAATCTTCTGGTTGGGTGTGCATCTCTCAGACTGCCTTGATTTCCATATACCAGAAGAATGTCTCCTTCCATTGACAGAGAGAGGTAAATGCTTCAAGACTTCATAGTTTCTAGCATGAGAGATTCTGGTTTCTGTTCATTTAATCACTTGGATTAACCTTAGTCATGAGAACAATCCTGAGCCAAAATTGCTGTTGGAACAAAAATGTGTTCACTTTGTTCAAGGCTCCAGATGATGTTGGCAGTTCTTAAATTGCAATCAAGTACTTCCTAATTTGCATGACCAAATGGATGTGGCTGCACAGATAAGAGGAAAGCTGATGCACTTTTGAGTCGGAGCTACCTGAAGCATTTGGCTCCTGGCTGGTGGTATGAACAATCTCTCGCTTGTTTGTACACACACGCTCGCAAATTATAACCATCTATAAGTGTGCATGATCCCCTCATGTCATTGTTTAGAGCACTGATTGCTTCTCTGTGATAGGGAGACACAGATTCCTTCAAGTTCCTTCAAATTCCTATAAACTTGTGTGGGACCTTGAATCTGATTGAGATGATGTTGCATTGATATCTTAGCATTTGGTCTGTAGGAATTACATTGTAGTTTGAGTATACAGACAACTGTTTGGTAGAGTGCCACTGATAACTGAAAACCAGGCTGGGGTGTGTGTTTTCTGTGTTGTCTCAGGACAAAGCTTGCCGAGTTCCGCAGCCAAGCTGTGAAGCTAGAGATAGAAGCTGTATCTGCAGCTTCCTTCTCCCTTCTTGCAGATCATTACATCCAGTCCAAAATTCAAGGCAAAGGTTATGTGTAGTGGCATCTTTCTTGCTTCAGGAAAATGGTTTCTGTGTGCAACTCTCTGACCATGGGTTTTTGCAAAATTTGCATGTAGGTAAACACAGTTGTGAGTAAAAAGTTCTTTCAAACTGCAACAAAACATATGATAATCACACAACCAAAGAGTTAGCATCAAAATCAAAAGTCCTAGTCCATAACTGTGGGATGCAATGAGTGTCATGAATCTCTCTTTCACACACATGCACTCATCCTTCTGTCTGTCTGCTAGTCTGTCTGTGTCTCTCTCATTTCTAACACATCACATTACATAGTTGCCTGGCAAATAAGGATTAATGTAAGGACTTTTTTCCCAATTTTTGGGAAGTGCAGAAGCTGGGAAGCGAATAACATGAAAGGATTTTGCTTGCACATTCATGGAATTTAGAAAATGTCCATTTTTCCCTGCAATGATAAGAAGAATTGCATCACACACAATGGTTCTGGGTTTTGCTTCCTTTCTTCCCATGGCAAATGAAAAAATAGAAAGGTGCAACAAAGATGGGTGACCCCCAAAATGGTAGTGCATTATTCTATTTGTCTCTGTAGCTGTACTCCCACTGTTCTAAGCAGGATGTAGAAACTTTGTTTGAATTTTTTCAGCAGGATGGCTGTTGCAATGAGATGGATTTGCATAAAAACATTGTGCTCAATAATGGCTCTTATATTTGGTGTGAGGAAATGGGTTTCTTGTTAGTTAGCTATATTTTTCTCAGGGCTCATTAATTTCTAATACCATCTTTGTTGCTGTACAAATATATTGAATGATGATTATGGAAGTCCCCTATTTAACCTCACATTGCTCAGAGAGACAATAAAATTGCATTTTTTGGTGCATTTTCTTTGAGAAAGTTGTGAAGTTATGTTTTGGTCATCTTTTAACATGGTGGAAGCAGTTGGATGCCTGAGTTATAGTGGTGGATCCAGAGGTGACACACATCATTGAGCATGAGAAAGAATCAACAGCACGCAAGGGTTCACATTTGCAGCAGAAAACTTGCTTTCCTGGCTTTGGTTTGTGGTAGTGCCCATGCTTGCAACTGCAGTTTATGCCTTTTTTTATAAGTATGCAATCACTCACATCTGTGAATGTTCTGGTAGAGAGTATCATCATCAAATTTAAGTGGGATTTGACAATGGTTTTTTGCAAAGAATTGGTACACATCTATTGCCCCAAAAGGTTGACAATTCAGATCTATCAAAAAAAATTCTTGTCTATTCTTACAAGATTTGAGCCATTTAAACTGGTGGTGAAGCAATGATGTGAATACCTTGGTATCAAACAATCAACAAAATCCCTGATTTTATGGTGGACGTTTTCTCAGACAATCAACTGAGTGATTTGAAGCATTTGGTGAGATCCACTCATTTTCTTCCAACACATACATAAC
>Ga0209208_10008931_pt1 | contig 13264 bp, 13 predicted proteins | sample S1TSphfallax_3_FD_187694 | JGI IMG/M metagenome (GOLD analysis project Ga0209208, IMG submission 187694) | Host-associated microbial communities from peat moss isolated from Minnesota, USA - S1T2_Fd - Sphagnum fallax MG (SPAdes) (version 2) | ecosystem: Host-associated > Plants > Peat moss >...
TTACCTAATAACTATCTCTAATCATTATAACTATTTCACCATTTTCCTTACCCACCAACATGGATATGAAAAGGCAAATTAAGATGTGATTTTTCATGTTCATGATATCTATATTAATTAAAATTAAAATTGACATTGACATAAATAATGATGAATTCTCCATAATCATATGGGAACATAATAAGAAGGAAAATCATCACTAGTAAGGTATAGCAACACAAAGCCCAAGTTTGGTAGCATATTTTTAACTACTTAAAAAAAATTCAGTCATGAATGATTGAAACTGGTATATGAGAGATTTTTTGGAATCCTTTGTATGATCATCCAAAAAACTATCTCATTTTCATGCATGATTATTTCATTTCTTTCTTAATAACTATTTCTTTTTCCTATTAACATTTTTAATAACTATCTCTCACCTTTCCTAATAACTACCTTCATTTTATAATTACCTCACTCTTTTTCCCTTACCCACCAACATGGATATGGAAAAAAAAAAGTAACATTTATCTTTTCATGTCCATGTAATGCATATTAATTTAAATTAAATTTGACATTTACATAAATAATGATAAATTATTGAAAACCATATGAAAACATAAGGAAAAAAAAAAAGTTGATTATCAATGATAGTGCGCAGAAGTGTGGAGCTCAAATATTTAGACATATTCTAAAATATGTTTTCAGTTTATGCTAAATCCCTCTTGGGATGGTAACCAATGATGCAACATGACAAAATTGAGAAAAAAATCAGTTCTTTGGCTGCATAACAAAATTCAATATTCAACATTCAAAAAACTAAACCCTAGTTCCAAGTTCCAACTTGTAAGTATCATCATTAAAGTTTTGTCAGATCTTAAATTATAATATACTTACCTAGACTTATTTTCCAATCTCCATCCTGTTAACACTATCATGTTAACAAAATTTGAAGACAACTTCTTATCTAGCTTGTGTACCTAAACACATTGGGACATCCATGACCTTTGGGATGTCCCCCAAAAACAATTGAAAGCCAATTATCATGCAATAAGATCTAAAATTGTGGAATTCATAATATGCTTTTAGTAATTAAAGAAAAATCAATTCCTAAGGTCATTGAAGGGTGAAATAACCAAGCAAGGTCATGAAAGATCATGTGATCATCTACTTAAATTATTAGACTTTTGTGTTCAAAGCAACTAAAAACATTGAATCAGTGTGCGGGCGAAAACAATGCAAAATTCTTCACCCATTATGTTCAATTCAAAAGTAAGTGGTTGAGAATGTTGTTAATCCATACAAAAATTGATCACCCATTACAATTCACTTGGCAACCTTTGAATAATAATAAAGTTTCAACATAGTGAATAGGTTATCATCATCTTAATCATGAGGGTAGGTATTAAAAAATTGAACCTTTAATTTGTAATGGTTTTCATGTCATTCATCCCCAACTCAAAGATGTTGCCTAGTGTTTCAATTCCTTTACTTAGACATGTGCACACCACATAGAAATGTTGGGCAATGGGCACACATGGAAACCCTCATGAATGAGGTCTAATGTCATACTCTTATGTGAAGAACACTTGTTAAATTTTACAAGTGATAAAATTAAAACTTTTGACATTAACTTGAGTTGCCACGACCTAAAAGCTTCTTTCCTACACCATTAGTACCGACTCCAAATGGAGGAAGCATTAACATGATTGTGATCAATTGTTGGTCAGTCACTCACCCTATTGTTTTTTATTAGATGGAGTTAGTATGTGCCTATAAAATGATGCATCTTGTGGACAATGGTTTTAGAAATTCAATCTTGTTGGAGGGGCTCACTTCAATTAAATGTCCTCTAATTTTTCGGATGATTGTTTTGGGAACACAAATAAAATTATTTCGTAACCAATGTACTAATTAATACATGCAATGTCGATGAAAGGAAAAAGTCATTGGTTGAAGCCAAAACATAACTTTTACTCCTCCCTATGTCAGAATTTCAAAACATGACGCTCTATTTTATTCTTGTACTAAAGCCAATTTCAATACTATCGGGTTTCTTGGTTGTGCTCTCATGGTTGGGTGCCTTGGTTGTTGGGACTATGCTGTGTGGATGGATGTAAAAGACACATCTCTTTGCTTCTCGACACTAAGTACCCTCCTAAACAAAGACAAAGTGTATCAACAAAAATCTTAGTTTCAAGTTCTAGAAACTAGAAGTCCGGGAGTTAAAAAATATACTCAGGATGGAGATTTGTTGCCAAGGTCACATATTTTGATTCTTGCCATAAAAATATGTGGTGTGGTCTGTAGCACTTATTAGCATTTGTTACACAAACTTCAGCAATTTTTCTTCACAAGACACTATGCCTTTGTTTCTCTCAACTTTTTGTTTCATTTTTTCACATTCCATTGTGGATGAGTGCATTTGATATGGATACAAAAGGTCTCATCTTGGATGAATCAAAGTATCCGGTTTATATGAGTGTTGGATTGGGTTATTGGAAAATGGCACCAAAGAATGGACAGTCCCCACGGTGGTTCTTTAAGATTCACAAAAGAATCACAGTTCTCAACAATCAAAGAACCAATTCTGATACATGGCCACAATGGGTCTCCAAAAAATCTCAAAAACCAATACTAGATGACTCCCAGTAGTTTTTGCTTGCCAGGACTTTCTGGGGTGGATGTTAGATTTTCATTCTCATTCTTCCCATTTTCATCGGCATGCATATCCATTGATGAAGTTCCCCCATCCCTTGTAACAGAGCTTACCAGAAACTTTGAATTCAAACCCACATTAGATCCAAATGAAAGCTCATTACTGCAGAGAAAAACCCAAATAAGGAACTAAAAATGAAAATTTGCTATCAATTCAATTTGCTACCTGCACATGGGTGGACAGGCAGAGGCGTCTCATATACAGTCTGCAAACTTTTGGTTTGAACACAGTACACAGCTTTTAGCAGTGTTCCTGTGGGCAACACCGGAAGTGAGTCTTTTCAAGTGTGAACCATACCGCCTTCACCTTCCCTACTTTAAACCCTTGCCCCTGAACCTATGCCCTTAAGCAGTGAGCCCTTAAGCCCTTAAGCCCTTAACCTTCCTCTGGACCTTAAAAGACCTGAACCACCTTGACCTTCTCCTCCCAATTGTAAAGCGCTAATTGTTTTACTCCCCCCCCCCCCCATAGAATTCTGCTCTATAGCTAGAATGATGGAAATCAGATTAATATGGTACAGTAACCTTCTTATCTGGAAACACCAAACTGATTAATCCTCTGTTGCACAGCTTGTGTTTTTTCCCCTATGATTGCAGAGTTGTAGTTGAGGAATTATGTTTTGCATTTCGTCTTTCATCAGACATTACCTCTTTTCTTATCTTGTAAAGAGATGAAACACGTTTCAGTCCTTTCTGGATCTCATGAAGTAAATGATATTCTTTCCAATAGTGCTGAGCAGGGAAGATGACAAGCTTGGCAGCACTGGATCCCACAGTATATAGTGGCCGGATTGGACCTGCACCTTGTATAAACTTGTGCACCTGGTTTTGGAATATATCTTGGATCCATTCTTTGCACACCATGTCTGTCAAGCTACTCACACCATGCACACCTGCTGCCCGAACATGTTTCATTGAAATCTCTATACCCTGCACACATATGGAAAGTCAAAAGCAATGAGCAAAATGAGCAAAATTTTAGGATTCATGGTTTAATTTCAACTTTTGATAATTCTTTCAACATGGGCCTTTTTCTCCAGTGTGGCAACAAGAAAAGGGAAAAGAGAAGAAGATAATCATGCCTTCCATGGGACCAAATTCACCAGTTCCACATAATTCCCACTCCGTAATGCAGCAAGATCGACTCGGTGTGGAAGATAGTCAACCCGAATTGTGAAAGGCAAAACTTCACAAACCTGCAGTTTGAGCATCACTTCTTAGACAAACAGTCCTTTCCTCACTGAGTCTCAAAAGTTTTTTTAAATGAAAAACTAAACAGACATGAATGAAGAACCTACCTACATATGACATTAAATTACGGTTCCGTATATAGGGTTTAGGGTTTTGATACAAGCATACCTGGAAGAAGGGAAGCAAGGGCTCTGTAGCAGACTCAGACATTTCAAGGGCAAAAGGAAGGGTGGTATTTGGAGAATGCTTATGGTACAAGCCCTCATCCATCAAGTTTGTGTCTCTAGGAGGAGCAGACGGGCGTGGTGAGAAAAACTCAGTGCAGAAGTCAACATGGCGCTGGTCCAAATGAAGGCGGATTGGCAGAAATGCCAGTGATACCCTGGCCCATGAACATGATTATATGAGTCTTCTGTCAGAATGGACTCACTACCAAGGAAGAGAGATTTATTATCAGAGACCCAGTTCAGGAAAACAGACTGAGTTAAAGTAATTAGAGAGTGCAGGACAACACACCGGTACTCTTCTAAAGCATCGCTGGGATCTGGGTGCACAGCATCCACTTCTATTTTGATTGCCTGTGATGAAGACTCCCTTGGTCTTGACATTACCTTATGGTATCCAATCACCTGTGCAAATAAACCTTGTCCTCATCAGCGATTGTCTGCCCCATTGAGGCTCAAAATAAGAGTGTCACTTGCAATAAACAGACATGAACCCTATTGGAAGAAAGGCCTCACATCCCAGTTCACAGACGAGGCCATACTGTAGCAAATCAATGGTACAAACCTCAGAAATCCAAGTGTTTAATCAAGACTGAAGACATTCAAAGACCACCCAAAAGGGAGTCTTCTATTACAGTTCATTGATGGAATTCTAAGCAACTTTCAACAGTCTTTTATCTTTCAAAGAGTTGGGTTTTTACCGTTCGCCATGGAGCACCAATACTGCGATCATAAACCCCAAAGTCACATACAGAAAGTGCAAATTTTGAAGCATAGAGCCCACTCATAGGGAACATGTCGTGCTGCAGATTGACCCCACTCAGAAACACTTCCAAGTAGTTATTGCAATCTCGTCCACTGAATTGTGTTGCCTTTTGAGTACCATCAATCATGGGCCAATCACTCCCACTGAAAAGGCGCAACCTGACACTCAAATTGCGCAGCAACACTCGACCAATTGATGGTGGATATTTCTTGGGCAGACTGACTTTGGCACTCAGTATCTCTTTCGGAACATGGTCTTCCACAAACTCAAGAACATCAGAACCATACCACCCACCTCCAGGGGCCAGCTGATGTCCACTTGTTGCAGGCTCTTGAGGCAGACTCAAGAAGGATTCATCATCACTTATGCTTGAAGAATCCCCTGAGATTTCCCTTGAGACATAATCCTCAATGAATTCCTGAAATTCCTTGCTACTCATGTTGGGACTCTGAACATCAACATATTCCGGATCCCGTAGATATTGAGTGCTAGCAAACGCATCCTCCAGTACCCCATCTAACAAGTTTGGGGATTCATTACCCAAAGATTCATTTTCCCTTTGTATTTTGATTTGCACACTTTGTTGCTCCAAAGGCGGAGCAAACCTCTCCTGTAATTGGGCTAGAAGCTGCACAAATGCTGACCATGTATCATGACAGGTGTTAAACCGAATCTCATTATTTGCACATTCGATTTCCCACTTCAAACCTGTATCACAACTTGTTGTCCGAACAACTACTTCCATCAATGTTTCATTAGCCACCTGCCATCAGAGACAAACTTAGCTGAAATCCTGCTCCAAAAACTCCCCAAAAAAACTTCATAAGAAGCACATGCACATCCATCTACATGTGCACCTATCAAACCAAGATATTTTCAGTTGTTTTAACCTCCATTTGCTACATAGACTTTTGCATCAGAATACCAATATAAGGCTATATTTCTCAAACTGATGGCAAATAGAACAATCTAGAATAAACCCCAAAACGCCCAACATTAACCAAGACCCTCTTTATATCTGCCACTTTACTACAGCAAACTGAATGAGATTTCTGCCTCCCATGAAATCTACAAGGAACTTTTGTATTATTCCTCATGAGATCATTCGCACACTTTCCTGCAGATTATCAGAACTTACTCTTCATCATCATCATCATCATCATCATCATCATAGTAATAATATAGCTGCAGTGATTGGAGAGTCAACCTGTACATATCCAGATTGGCGCAAGGAACTAGTTGTGTAATCAACCATAATGGGTTTCTTCAAACCCGTGTCCATCACATGGAGGGCAATATCCCGCATTCGAATAGTGAATCGATCACTATCTGATTTGGACCTTTTGCCTCCTGAAACCCGCACCGAGGTAGCTGCGATGATACATGCAACTGGTGGCGGTGACTTCAGCAGATCTGTATCCTTTGTCCCAGGACCATGGTACAATGCGACATCATGGAGATCCAAGAGAAAATATGTTCGAAGTGAGTTTTCAGCATTCTTATTCCTCTGGTCATCAATGTTGGCTAGCTTCTCCCTGTTTCCACCTAAAAACTCTGGTTTTTTGAATGAATCAAAGAAAGAAATAAGACTACTGATCCGGTCAATATGCTCATTACTAGCAACAAATGTGCTGCCCCTCATGTTTGCAATGACAAGTGTATCTGCAAGATGTCTTTTGTGAGGCCAAGTCATGTATGTTACTGTAACTCCAGCTGAATCTGATGCCAGTATATTCCCACCCCCACCATCCCCCCGCTGTAAAGCATTATGTTTGCAAGCAAACAGCAATGATTCTTTCTCCATTTGTGGAGTTGAAACACCTGGTTTTCGCATCCGGCCTAATATCTCACATTCTTCATGACCCACTGTCACATATGAGGTATCATTGCTTCCCCCCATTCCAGAGACCATCAGGACCTGTTTGCCATCATCAAAATAGGTGGGAAAAATCAAATGGTAGACCTTTCTTACTGTTCAAAACTGCACAACAGAACTGGACCCACACTACTACAAAATCTAGATTGTCATGATAACCTTGTGAAGCATTGAACCCTGACAACTAGCAAAAAATAAAGAGTAATACCCGAAGCTTATGGATGTCGAAGTGTAGAGAATCCCAAGTTTTTTCCTCTGAATGCATTGCTGAATCCACAGAGACAGGAGAATCCACATTCAGCACAACAATTACATGTGCACAGCGTAGACTAATTGAAGTCTGCAAGACTTCAAGCAATTGTAATGCAGGTTTCAGGTCTCCCAGTTTCTTGTCATCATCATCATCACCACTTTTTTCTTGATGGACAATCCTTTGCAATTTCAGGATGCAAGAAATCAGGTCCAGGAGTTGTGCATGCTGCGAGTTTGACAAATGGAGGATGGTGATTGGGACATTGACTCGGATTACAGTAGATGAGGAGCTCAGGATTTCATGCTGCAGGTGCCATGAGGTATCTTGTTCCACAACTTGAGCAGTTGTTGCTGTGACAAACACAGAGTTACAACCATCGCTGCCACTGTCACCTCTCCTTAGTTCTACAACAGCAGCATTCCAAGCTTTCTCAGAAATCCACAGCCCTGTTTCTGCTGTGCCATTCCAACGAACCTCAACAGATGCTGGATTATTGTCCATCTCTTGCTTGATCAGCAGTACCCGATACGCATGAAACACTCTTCCATCTTGTGTTCGAGCCTTTGCAGCCTCTGCTGCACTCGAGATTAAGTAGAAAGCAGCCTCCTTTACACTGCAGACTAGCGTTTCCATAGATGGGTTGCTCATTCCAGGCGGATCAGAATTTAGCTGTTCAAATTTTATCATGGGTTGTGTCAAATCCAGTCCACAAAAGCTACTCAAAAGCCCTGCACCAGGTGGTTGTTGTTGTTGTGTATCTTGAGGAAAGCAGCAAATTACTCGCACATGGGAAGCAATTAAGCTCACCCTAACAGGACCTTTAATCACCTGATCAGTGCTTTCAGTACTCCCTGGATCACCTAAATCACCCTGGTTTCTAGTCACTAAACCACTGAGTTCCAAGGCAAAAAGCTGCAACCGTTGCAAGGTTTGAAAATCGAGCCATACAACAGCGAGCTCAAGATTTGCTACCACATCCATATCCCATACACCATTTCCATTCATGTCAGCACCATGATGGAGAAATTGCCACTTCAAAGTTACCTTAGCTGAAAGACTCATCTTGGGTGATGGCACCAGCCGTAACAACCTTTTTCTTTCAAGTTTCTTGTTGTGACTACCTGACTGAGTTGCACAGGGGTAGTGGAGCAAAGGCATGAATAGGGGAAGACTCTTTTCTACAAGATGGCACACATAGTGTGGGTTGTGGTTGTTGTGAGTAGTGTCCCCATGGTTTTCTTTCTTTTTTGGATTTTGCGTCATTACCTCTGTAACCTCCATGCTCCCAAGCATAATGCACACCTCAGTCTGGCACTCAGAGACCTACAAAAGCAAGAAGAACCCATATAACATCGATTTTTTCTCTTTCAGGAAAATCAGATTTTGGATCTAATAAGCAATTTTTTAAAATCCCTTGTACCCATGACTCTAAAATGCAGTCTGAGAGTGTCAAAATACTTACAGTGAGAGATGCACATAATTCTGATGAACTAAGTTCCAAAAGCTCTCCAGCTTTGTCATGTGCAATAGCAACACCTTCCACTCCCAGGTCTTTGTAACTCAGCTCCAACACTATGCTTATCAGCCTGACATCTACATTATACTCCACTTGCCTCCCTGCAAATAGCTCATCAACCCACAACAAAGGAATGAAAAATTCATATGACCTGAAGCAGTTAGTTATGGTCGGGCTTATGGAATTTTTCCAGAAAGTAAGAAACACACTACTCTGTTTCTCATTTCCACCACTTTGCTTGGGTCAGAATAACCAGTCTAGAAAGGAGAAAAACCACAGAAACTAAAGCAGGAGAAATGTCCAGCAAACACATAATGGCAATTAAGCCTGAGAACACTAAAATTCTTAACTTACCAGGAGAGAGGATTATCGAGCCTGCATCCAAGCACTCAAAAAACTCGTCCACACTGCACAAGGACATCACCATCAATGTTCAACCAACATTTTCTCCACGTCTCCAAATTCAATAGACACACTTATTTTCAAAAAGCACTGGATTGAATGATGATTTACAGAATCGCCTGAAATAGAAATCCCACACTGCCTGCCTCCCTTGGAAAGACTTAAGCAATCCTCTGTCCAGATGATGTTGATGTGGATTCTTTGCACACATGATTTCAATATTGATTCTTGGGTATCACAGGAAAACAGACGCACCTTGCAGCCAAATCTTCCTCAGCCACACCCACTTGTATTCTTTGACTGCCACTTCTGTTTCTCAAATGCATCCAGTCTGATATTAGCATATACGATGGCACAAAAATGTCACTGGACACATCATGTTCTCCCCTGTCTCTGGAAACCATTCTCCTCGGAAAACTGCCTACCAGACCTGTGCTAGATTCTTTGGTGCCTCCTGCTGTCACCTTTCCCACCTCCTTCTTGCCAATGGCAAATGATTCCATTAACCTGACTAGGTGTTGGATTTTCCAAGGTGACAGTATCACTCTGGTAGGCTGAATGACAACCTCAGCACTTACATTTGGTCCATCCATGTGTCCACCTTGCCATGGGATACGCAGCTGGACTGAACCTGAAAGACCATCACTGCCCACCCCTTTGAATAACGGAACTGAACAGCCCGCAAAGTTGTCCATGTTTGAACTCTTCAACAAACCCTCTTTGAGCTCCAACTTCACAGTCACTCCCGTGAACCTGACAGCTTTCACCAGCACTGTTGGGTCTGTGCTATTTTTTTCAACAGTACACTTTGTCACCACTCTTGCTTGGCTTACAGTCGCATCCAAACCATACTCAATGCAACCCACTTGGATGATTAGTATGCATTCCGATGCCCCTGGTGAACTTTGTCCCTGAGTCAATTCCCACCCAAAAAACAAACCAGACACAAAATTCACTTACGGTGGAGAGCAAGAGACACTATGTACTTCTCACTGCACTCAGTTCAATAGAGGGATTTGAACCATGATAATACCTAAAAGGTGTTTGAGTACAAAGGACTTGCAAATGCAGCACATGTCAGGTTTCTCATTTCTTTCAGCAACTTGTATATGTAATCATGAAGTTGCAAACTGTGAAGTCTTTTGAATCTGACCAGATGTTGGGGATCAAGTGTTGCCAACTGAGATGTGCCTTCGTGGGTCTGCGCTTCCAAGTGAATAACCAGATTTGTGACCTTCACATACATGCCGAGAAGCACTTTCTCCACCATTCTTGCAACCAAACGAACCCCATCTTGGATACTTGAGTAAGAAGGAGCAACGTCTGTTCCTTTGATACTACCGCTTGTATCCTCATTACCAGCCAGTGGGACCAAGAACACATCTGCTGCTGCTTCCACATCTTTATTTTCCTTGTGCACCACATGGCCCTTGTCTCTTGGCACAACCACAAGCTCCAGATCCTGTATTTCTATTTCACATGGCTGATCTTCAGACAACACCCTCCAGGATATTTTGGCACTGACACTTCCAATAGACCCTTGCTTTAAGAGCAATGATGACGAGGCCCCAAGCTGCATCAAAATAAAAACTTGTTAGTGTACAATGAACTTAAAACTAGAAAAATCACACCAGGAAAAACATTAGTTGTTATACATGGTTTTTTTGTGTTCAAACACAAACTCCTTGATAAAAGTGGGCTCTTTGACACTATGCTTCCAACAAAGGATATGTTCTGAAAAATTCCATGTTGGGAGCACCAAAAAACCAGGCACCTGATCATTGAAATAGTCAGTGTTGAGGACAAGATCTTTCAACTGGACTGTCCCCCATCCAAGCTGAACATCCAACTGTTCAAGGTCAAGATTATTGCGGAGAATACGCCCCAGCAGGCGCTTCAGGAAGAACTTGACCACCTGCCTTGTGGCCCACTGCGAAAACATTGTGGTTCGCACTGCTCCGTCACTAACCCACCTGCTGCTGCTGTAAAACCTCACCACTGCCTGCCCCCTCAATGCAATGTTCCCAGTCTCTGAATTTCCCTTCTTTCAAATGGCCACCAAGCTGATATTTTACATTGTACACCTGTAAATGAGATAACAGCACAATCAATCATCAGGCCAACAACACCTCATGAGGATCCCAAATGGCAACCAAGCTGAATTTTCACATCATACATGGGTGAATTCAATAACAGCAAAATCATCCATCATGCCAACAACTTCAGGATCAAATGCACAAAGCAATACCCATCTTTGTCCTTAATTACACATTCACTTAGAAACAAAAACCCAAGTGCTACTGCAGAACCCTATTTTCAAATCAAACACTCAAAGCATGCAATCTCAATTTTACTCATTTATCCACAGCTGGATGGGGAATATGGAAATGAGATTAGGGCAGATCTTACTGTGTGCTGCTATATGTCTTCCCATGTACCCTAAATGCTTACTAGATAATCGGTAAGGCTGTTTACCCTAAATGCTTATTGCAGAGGCATAAAGCTGTTAAAATGATGCCACAGAAGAAGAGTTATGTTTTTTTCGATCAGTTGCATGTACAACACACTGCAGTAACTCTAATTCATTACAACAATCACCCTCCAAACCAACCCGTTGTTCAAAGTACTGATCAAAGTCAAAGACCTTTCATCTTCCCAAGAGCAAAACAATTATTACATGGGAAGATCAAGTTTTGCCCTAGCAAGTGGCTGATTGAGCTGGCTTCAAAAAAAACTATTCCCCAACTGCAAAACATAGAGAGAGATTCTCCAAACAGAACAATAAAAAATTCTGTTCCTTGTAAAACAAAAGGAGCTGAGAATAGATATGCACTTTCTCAGAAGTAGAAAAATTGGGAAGGAGGCAAGGGGCCATAGGTGCACATGGTATCAATCCTGGGTTCAGAATTCTTCGAATATGAGGGAGGGGGGATGGTGGTGGTGGGTGGTAAAACTTGGGTGACAACAAAACCCTAAACTTGAATCAATTCACAAAACTGATAGGAACTTGAGGGAAAGGTCTAGTTTTTGTGTTACCTTGAGCAGGCAAGTTCATAAAGAAGTCGAAAAAGAGTATGGCAAATTGGCTGTTAGTTTTCTTCAACTCCTCCAGTGATGATGACTGCACCCACAGGTCCCACCAGTACAGCAGCAGCAACAGCAAACTTGTTCAATACCTGTGTGCATGCACAGGCCTTACTCTCCTAGCTAACCCCTCACATGAGCTGACAAAAGGAAATGGAAAATCAATCCCAGAAACCCCTCCCCCCAACAAAAAAACACTGCATCTGCCTCCAGACTGAATTTTCTAGCCAAAGGAAATGAAATCCAAAGAAGAAAACAAAAAGTGAGAGTTTTCTTCTAGGTCAAACTAAGAACCCCATACATACCTTTGAGAATTCGACGGCAGAAATGGCCATAGTACCATCCAAGATAGATAAATTGCCAAAAGAAGAAGAAGAAGAAGAAACAACAACAACAACAAACAAATTCTAAGCTGCTGGTGATGAAGATGTAAGAAGCTCTTAAGAAGCTCTTCTTCCTTCGTTCCTTTCTCCCTTGCTAGAAGAAGAAGAAGAAGAAGAAAACCTGCTGAAGACAGAAAGAAAGCTTTATGAAGCACCCACCCACTGCAGAGTCTTACCCAATTCTAAAGCTGCTGGCGATGAAGGTGTAAGAATCTCTTCTTCCTAATTCCAATCTTTCTTTCACCCTTGCTAGAAGCAGAGGAAGAAGAAGAAAACCTGGTGAAGAAAGAAAGTTTTATGAGGTACCCACAACCCCACAACAGCAGCTCTTTCTTCAACACCGAAAAAAAAACCCCTCAAAAAAGGAAAAAAAAAAAAAGAAAAACCCTTGGATGATTCCTTGAGGAGGCTCTTTGCAGAGAAGAGTTTTGCAGAAGAGAAAGCTGGGAGAGAAATAATAAAAACACTAGTTTGGGTGTGGAGTGCAACCCACTCATAGACAACTAGATGAACAAACCTGCACTATTCCCCAAACCTTTTTTCCTTGTCTTCCCTTCCTTCCTTACTGCACTAGAAAAGCAAGACTGAGACTTCCACTTGAGCACCCAACAAAAACCAGTAGAGGATTTGGGGATGGTGTTTTCTCAAGGAAATCAAATTTTCCACACAACAAAAAAAATACTCAAAGCTTGTTTTCTTCTTGTGCATTGCTGCACTTCATCATTTTGATCATGATCATAAGGAAAACCCCATCCCCATCTTCCCTTCCCAAAAAAAAAAGTGTTGAAAGCTGAAAGCAGTCTAACATTTACATTTTTTGGTTTTTTTTTTTTTTTTTTTTTTTTTTTGTTTTTTTTTTTTTTTTTTTTTTT
>Ga0209208_10008932_pt1 | contig 13264 bp, 4 predicted proteins | sample S1TSphfallax_3_FD_187694 | JGI IMG/M metagenome (GOLD analysis project Ga0209208, IMG submission 187694) | Host-associated microbial communities from peat moss isolated from Minnesota, USA - S1T2_Fd - Sphagnum fallax MG (SPAdes) (version 2) | ecosystem: Host-associated > Plants > Peat moss >...
TTTTACCAAATGTGATGAAACGGGTAATGTGAAGAAAAAAACCCAAGTGGATTAAATATCTTTCTAATTAATTTATTGATTAAATAATATATCTATTTTTTAAAATTGAATCTTCAAACTTTAAGAAGCCCCAACATCTTTTGAATAAATACAAGTTCATATTTATCATTTTAGAATAAATTCAATCAATGGATTTTTTTTTGTGAAGACAAAGGTTTAAGACAAAGTGACCTCTGAATGTCAATTGGAGAATTACTTATTTATTATTTAAAAAATAATTTTGAAACAATGGATAGTTTGAAGACAAAAATTCAAAACAAAAATTATGGCCTAAATTTAAATTGGTGTCAAGTTTTGAATTATTATTACTTAATAAATAAATTTATTAGTTTAGAAAAATTGGTATGTCAATCAATATGTTGATATGGACAATGTGAAGACAAAGATCCAAGATAAAGTGGCCTCAACAAGCTTTTTTGAATAATTATTTAATATTATATATATATACATAATTGTTAGATAATGTGAAGACAAAGATCCATGACAACTTGTGGTTATTAAGGGAACTTTAAGGTAAAATTTATGGTCCATGTGTAGAGTATGTTAGTGTTGAAAGCTTGTTTCAGGGGCTTTTTTTTTTTGTTGAATCATTCAACACAAGGTTCACCAAAACTTAGACTAGCAAGGCTCCCCATATTTATAATTTCCAACTTAAAGTCTTTTTTTTCACATTAGTACAATTGTGTATTTTTCCTTTTAATAGTTATAATTCCTTCATTGAAAAAAACACATTATGTTTTGAAAATAATATATGAACATTATGAATTTAAATGGTTTTGATTTATCAATTCCCAATAGTATTAATGATGAATAAAGGAATAATATGAATAATTGTTTGTAATTTGATCATATTAAATTATTTTCATAAATATTAATCAAGAATGGCGTCCTAATAACAATGTATAATTTATTGATTGCCAAAAGTTTCATGTCTAAAGTGTGTTTCCAACTTTCTATAGTTTTTTCTATAACAATCATTTTTATAATTATTTTGATATTAACACATTGTGACATTTAATATCCAAAATTTTGTAAAATTAATGATGTCAATCAATGATATTAAGGCATTGAATAGAAAAGAAGCTAACTTTTAAGGTTATAAACTATTTCATCGTCCAAGCCTGATGTAAATCCATACAACCATGGCATGGATCACATCTTAAACATGGTAGGTGAACAACATGACTAGTAATTCCAATATTTGAAGTAATAAAAATTTTAACATGTTTCGATTAATAATATGGTCATATCAGCATATTAAGCTTTCACATTCAAATTATGTTAGATTGTTTATTATCACAACTTTCCCAATTGCCAGTTAATATCCATAATTTAGTTTGATTACGAGATTTTGCTAGACTTTGTGATTAATATGTATCCAATTACAATTAGACACATACTCAATAGTTATAATTGGATAAAATACATATTAACTACCTAATGTTGGTCTAGAACATTTATTCTAAATTAATCTCTTTAACTTCAAACTAGATGTTATGTTGAAATTTCTTGAGTTTAAAATAGGGTAAATGTCATGTACACAATTTGATAAACAAAGGAAAGATGTGCTTAAATGGGAAGGATGAAAATTTTAATCAAATTTTGGTTGAAATTGGCAATGTACATATTATATGTATAGAGGACTAAAATGTGTATCTATTAATTATTGTTGAGTAGATTGGAAGTCTATGTTAAATTAGCTAAAAAAAGTAAATACAATTACTACCAAATGTACTATGACAATTTTCCCCCCAATCTACCCCCTTTGTTTTAGTTGGCATGCTTAAGTGTCATTGTAGATTTTTAAATATTTAGGAATTTTCCAATAATAACATGTAATTAATTATTATTAAACTTCCAAATAATTTTTTTTAATTGACTAGAAATAGTCAACATCAAAATTACATGTTAATTTATATATTCGGCTCAATAAATACCAACTATATGTATATTTTTAATATAATTTTCATGAAAGACTAGTTGTTTTGCCCTAAGAAGTTCATTTGATGCACATAATAAGTCCCAAAATGGTACTATCACTCCACAAAATGATTTTCAATCAAAGAGGCATAGGACCACATGGTGCCCATTAAGTTTGTCAATTTCCACTAGCACATCTTGAGAAATAGGATGTAAATTCATGATAAGAATTCCAATTTATATTAACAATTTCTTCATCATTTTGACCTAAAGTTCCCTAATACACATAGTTTCATAAATATCAATTATGTGTTTAGGGGTATAAATCTGTAAATTAATTAAATTAAGGCCATATGCATCATGCTAATAACTTAGAATAATTACTAGTGGTAGACTTTGAGTTAGTACCATTCCTTACTAATAATATAAAATGTTTTAAATTAAATTTAATATGATATTAACAAGTTTTTAATGGGCAAATAAATTATATAAATTTTCCCACCGCTTACAAGTCTTCAAAATCTATTTTATTTCAATGTATAATAATAATAATAATAATAAATTTATCAAACATGTAAGATAGGTGAATCAGATATAATATATTGCCAAATTTAATAATGTGAATAAGAAATTTGGTGCATGGAATCTAAATTTGAACATTGGAAAAAAATATTTGATTTGAAATGTTTATAATGGCTAGTGCTAGGTAGGTTTGATTACATGGGAATTGTGGATGGTCAATAGCAACAAAAGGTGATGAACCATGAAAAGGTTGAAGAGAAACTATCCAAAGTTTTATTTGTTCTTGGGGCAACCCAGTGCATTATTTATGTTGTTGAGGAATATATAAGTTCGTGTTATATAAGGAAGTGCTTTGGGGGGGGGAGGTTAATATCTTGTGTTGCTCTAAGTGAGGATGAAGTAGCTCCATTGAATTTGGTTTTAGACTTTTCTATAAAACCTAGTTGGTGAATAATCCAATTTTTAAAACTTAGGTTGACAATAATTGTCAATTTGTAATTTGTAATATGTTGGATTAGTTGATAGATGGGGAATGAAAGATTTGGAATTGGATCCTATTTGTAGATCAATGCTACATGAATTGATATACTTATAACTAAAATAGTTATATCTTGTGTATGCTTATCCATAATCGTGATGGTGCTAGTCACATGCATGTACACAAAATTTTGACATGAGTTTTGAGTGTGGTTTGGAAACACTAGAATTCAATAAGAGTTTCATATTATATACCATCATGCTTAAAGTGCCACATGCACCTAGTATATATTAGGTGGTAGTAGCAAAATGTGGTTTGGAAGCACAAAAATTCCATCAAATTTTCACACACAACATCTACAAACCTCTTGGTAATTTTTAAAAGTTCTTCTTGGAAGTCTTATAATCTACAAGTCTAGCCCTTAAAGCTAGTTTAAGATTTAAAAACCAAAATCTGTTGGTCAATTTATAATATAAAACTAGTATCATTTTTAATACCCATTTAAAAACTAAAGGGTGTATTATTTAGTATCATTTTGCGTGACAATAGGTTTTTGCATGGTACAAATTATTGACATAACTCTCAAACTAATACTAGCTTGAAAATGCCACATTGATCTACCCTAAACCATTTCTGTTTTTTTTACAAGTATAATTGCCCCATAGATTCTTAATGAAGCATAGTGGCAAGATTGGAACATTGAAAAAGTCAAACACATGAGAGTGTGTGCTAATAAAGGCAAAAATATCAGTCAGTCACCCATGAATAAGCATTGGGAATGGATGGATAGAATTCAAGACAACTAATGAGTTGAAAGTAGGGGACCATCTTTCACTAACAATAGTTGGAACAATGAAAATTTGTAATGAATTCTTACATTTTGAAGGATCTTAAGTTGAAGGATAACTTATTTATAGTTTTTTTTCAAATATGATTTAACACCACAATGTGCATGAAAATGGTTTAAAATTTGTTTTTTAATACTCGATTGTAAATGAAAAAAATGTTATTGGCCAATATTTGTGGATTAAGGGGCACCCACCAAAATAGTGGGCATTCACACTACAAGAGTGGACATCCACATCAAAAAAAAATATTAACCATGTAGGCTAAACTCCAATATATTTCAAAGAACGTCATGTGGGATTGAAGGGATAAAGAGGGATGGTTGCCATCTTGTGTTGAATTTGGAATGTTGGTCCTCAACTTGAGTGACCTTAAGGATACTAGCTCAAAACTTAACATGAAAGGACAAAAGCAACCCCAAAAACAAGGTGATTTAAAAGATATTAAATTTATTGTATAACTAATGTCGAGTCAAATCATTGATTTGTCACTAGCACTATAACAAATCTAGGATAATATGCTATTAGGGTTTCATCAAATTCATGAAACCTAGTTACGCAAAAGGGTACTTAGGGCATGCCCATTGTCATGTGCATGACATTGGGCCTTCATGGCAACCATGTATGACCCTATCATTCACATGTAAATTGCCATATCATTGTTATGTAGCAACATGATTCATAATGGACATTTTTTTATGGTCAAATTTTCATTAACAAAGGATATACCACAAAATATAATCAAATTATAACCATGGACTGCAATTTTATTTTACATTTGTTGAAATATATTATTACAAAATCATATTAGATTTTTTTAACTTGTGAAGATGATTAAAAATTATAATTTAGAAAATTTCTTAGGGCTTGGAAAATATTCTTCATAACTATTACATGCCCCATCTATTTAACCTATAATTTAAATGGAATAATATTTTTACAATAGTATTAGCCAAGGATTGGATATGAAAATATTCCATACCAAGGATTTGGGCAAATGTTAGTGATTATAGCCATTTTGTTAAATTCCATAAAATTTGCATAGTTTTGAAATTGAAGGGGGTGAGGAATGTGTTTGAAAAGGTCTATTGAAATATTATAAAATTGAAGGGGTAATATTATGTGTACCAATTTAAATTCAATTTTTAGTCCTTTTTCCATTCAGTTTGTTTTAATATCTTATCTAAGTGAAATAACACATATTTGATTAATTTAAATCTTTACAAAAGTTCAAAAATCTAAACAATAACTTGACAATGTTATATTTATTCAAGATTTCAATTATAAATCACTGAGTGGACACCAAGATCGAAAGGAAAAGCTAAAAAAAAATAACAAAATTTAGCCTAGTAGGTATGTCCTCAAATCTATTCATGAAGGAAAAAATAAAGTTCAGAAACAATAATATGTAGGATTATTGATTATGATTTATAGCAATAAGAGCAAGATTTGATTTGAAAAATAAAGCGCAAGACTCACATTGTATAATAAATCTAGTGTTATATGATATCAAGGTTTAAAAGAAAAAACTTCAAAGTTGTGAGCTAATATTTTCTTTGGTGGATGAATTGAAATCATGAATTTATGATGATGCTCATGAGTAGTTTAATGATGAAAATAACAACATGGTGCAAGTGTTGCAATGTCGGTTGGGAATATCATAGATTTGATTACATATTAAGCTTTAAAAAATCTAATTATGCAAATGTTTTATTTTTCATAGTTGTTGATTCTTCTTGATCAACAGTAGTTATGGAAATAAAACATTAATTTTGCACAATTAAATTTATTTTTAACTAAACGATGCAATTCAATCTATGATTTATTTTTAGTTGTCATTACAACACGTACATCAAGTTGTTATTCTTAAGAAGAATTTACAACCTTAAATTCAAAAATCTAAGCCATAACCTCAAACCCCTTAAACCCTAAAAAATAGAATTACGTTGAATGGTACATCACATCCAAACTAAAATATGATTCATCTACAATAACACAAACAATTATGACATGGTGGCCATAAAAAGCTTAATTTTAAAAATAGACAAAATATTGAAAATTTTAGTAAAAAAATCAAGTTATAATGTAACAATTTTGATCTATGTTGGATAAAATGCTTTTAACACAAAAAAATGAAATGCAATAGTATACATAAAAAAACTGTATATACTATTGCATTCCATTCTTTTGTGTTGAAGACAAGCATATATATAGACACATAAAAACCAATTAATTAATTAAACTACAACTATATATTTTAATTTTAAATTCATATTTGAATTATATTGAATTTTAAAAAAAAATCATACAAACATAATATCCACATGAAACACACACATGAAGTAACATAAACACTTACACTCACACCTGCACAAGAAAAAAACACGCTAAAATATGTACCACACACCAAAATATCTATGATGTACATGTGATGACCTATAACTTTATGTATTCTTTTCAACACACATCCAAACCATTTTAATTTTGAAAATTGTCATATGTACCAAACACCAAAATATCTATGACATACATGTGATGGCCTACAACTTTATGCATTATTTTCAACACACATCCAAGCATTATAATACTGAAAATTGTTATATGTAACACACACCAAGATATTTATGACGTACATGTGATAACATACAACTTTATATATTCTTTTCAAAACACATTTTCTTTTTATACATATAAACAATAAAAAACCCACATACATATATATACAAACATATACATTCACACATCCATACATACATATACACAAATATAATTTAGACTACATATAAATAAACAAATATCCTACAATTTATAGATTTACAATGATTTAATTGATCCGTATATAAATTTCATATATACTATGAATTAAGACATATTAGTACAACACTGATTTATAAGCAAAATTCAACATGAAATATAACCATAGTAATGTAAAAGAATAATGTAATTATTTATTCAACCCTATAAATCAATTATTGACATTAAACTTTATAATTTGTGTTTAAACCATAAACCTTAAATCTAAGTCTATACATTAAACTTTAGAAACATTCAATAAATATCTCAAATATGAACCACTTAATAGGTATTTTACTACCTTTCAGTTATTTATCAAGGATTAATGTATCTTTGAATGACAAATTAAATAACTTCTTATATTTAAATTAGTATTGATTATGAGTTCATGAACACAAAAAAAATAGTAAAATATTTTATAATTACATAATAAATAAATATTGACATTTTATTATATAAACTACATTTTAATATATATTTAAAAATTAACTTGTTATGAAATATTGAGTATTCATTAGTTAATTCAAATGTATGTTTAAAACATAAATTTGTAGAATTAAATATCCATTTATTACTCAGAAATAATTATTCAAAAATTTAAAATTTAATTATTATTATTCAACTAATTTAGATCTAATCTTTTTGTTGTTGCAAATTTTTCCTTTAATAAGCTTTTATTAGAACAAAAATAAGTGGGAAATAATTCAAATTTGTATTCCTAATTGTCTTATATTTTATCCCATTTTAGTTTCAAATTATATACAACATGCATAATGCACTCCAAAAAAAAGTATTAAAATCAATGTATATTAGGTTTAAGGTGTAATGTTATCTAATATCTAATGTAAATTATTGTCAACATGTTAAATTTTAGGGTTAAAGGTTTATGGTTCACAGTTTTGGAACCATTTCATCCATCAATAACCACAAAGTGGAGACTTCATTTTCAACATTTGTCGTTATAAATCACTGAGGGTAAGAAATATGTTAGACATAAGTCTCATACCGCATTCTTGTGATGGGGAGGTTTAGGAAGCTAATAGCTTCGGGTCGAAGTGTGAATCTTAGTTTTTTTTTTCAAGATAAGATACAACGTGATCAAACTCTCCATCAAAAAGCTTTGTCAATGTAGGAATGAAGTCAAGTTAAGGTTTGGGGGAAGAATCCAAAACACTAAGGAGCTAAAGCTTTGGAAAGGATGAAAGGCAGGAGAACTAACAAGATAGAGTGTGATCAAGCTTTCCATTAAGAAGTTTTTTCAATGTAAAAGTGAAGTGAAATTTGGGTTTGGGGAAAAAATCCAAAACACCAAGGAGCTAGAACTTTAGAAGGGATGAAGGTAGGAGAATTAATACGATAAAATGTAATCAAAATCTCCATTAAGAAAATTTCTCGATGTAGGAGTGAAATGAAGTTAGGGTTTGGGGGAAGAATCTGAAATGCCAAGGAACTAGAGGTTTGGAAGGGATCAAGGGCACGGGAATTAAGAAAACAGCGCGATCCAACTTTCCATCAAGATGTTTTTTCAATGTAGGAGTGAAGTTAGGGTTCGAAAGAAGAATTTTGAACACAAAGGATATGTAGCTTCGAAAGGGATCAAGGGTAGGAAAATTGAAAAGATAAATTGTGATCAAACTTCCCTTTAGGAAGCTCTCCAATGCCATGCATATTGTAGGGCTTTAGAAAGAGGAGCTCAAGGTGAAATTTTACAACTCAAAGAGCTTCGTTGAATAGCTTTTGGGTACAACTTTTTCACCATTCCTACTTATTACTCATTCATTTTTTCAAATCCTCACATCAATCTTGCGATCAATTAGCATCACAAGTCTCTTAAGGATTCTAAGACATGGGTTTGCATGTTCAAAAACGTGTTACATTGATGAAGTTTGAAAACACCTCTCAACTGAAGAATATTGTTTCTATATGATCCCACCTTTCAAAATAGGACAGCCATCATTAAAAAAAGGTGAGTACTGCACAATTCTCTATTAACATCATAATGATTACACAAATTCACCACTTTGATCATATCAAATCCTTCTTGTCTTAGAGCTACACACTTTCATATTCTAATCAAATTATGTTACATGATTTTGATAGATCCTCAGTTTGCCTTCAAGAATTCCTACTATTTTTTCATCATAATTTAGACATTAGTTTAACTATAACCCACTAGAAGCCAAAAAAAAAGAAATAACAAGGGATCTTCTGAAATTTTTGTCATTTTTATCCCTTGGAAGGTTTTTTTATAACTTGAAATCAAATGCAAAAAAATATTTTTTGATTACAAGGAAAACTATTGATATTAGTTTGTTCCAACCTAGGGTATACCAACAACATAATTGCTATAAAACTATAGTTGCAATATTGTACAAAGTCATTGAACCAAATTTTCATAGGATACATGGCAACTTTCAAATGGTTATATTACATCAATTAGTATGATGAGGAAATACCAATTGTTAGATGGTCCCAAGGAAAAATAGAAAACACATGGCGGCTGCTAGGTGTTCTTTAATAATCAATTGAAGGAAATTGTAAAAAACTATTGACGATTGCCATGCATTTAAATCTGGATTGAAAATCATGAAAAATGCATAACAACCACTAGGGGTACTCTGGATCCAAAGCCAATGAAAATGCCTAGTGGTCGCTCATCATTTCTAAGATCAAAAATTGAAGAAAATGTTTGGCAACTGTTAAGCATTCTCTAGTTCCGAAATCCATGAGAATGTTTGGCAATTGCTAAATGTTTTCTAGATTTGAAGTCCATGAGAACACTTGGCAATTGCTAAATGTTCTCTAGATTTGAAGTCCATGAGAACACTTGGCAATTGCTAAATGTTCTCTAGATTTGAAGTCCATGAAAATGCTTGGTAGCCACCATGCATTCTTTAGATTTGAAGTCCATGAAAATGCTTGGCAGCCGCCATGCATTCTCTAGATTTGAAATCCATGAAAATGCTTGGCAACCACTAGGCATTCTCTAGATTTGAAGTCCATGAAAACACCTAGCGGCTGTTAGGTGTTTTTTGGATGGGAAATGCTAGAAAATGTATGGCCACCGCCCAATGTTTTTTGGTTTAGAAATGCCAAAAAACCTTTGGCAGTCACCATGCATTTTCTAGATCAAAAATGCTAGAAAACGCATGGTGGCCATTAGGTGTTTTTTGGATCACGAATGCTAAAAAAAACCTAGCGACTGCCAAGTGTTTTCTGGATCAGAAATGATTAAAAAATGCCTAGCGACCAATAAGCAATTTTTGGATAAAATATGCTAGAAAATGTTTAGCGGCCACTAGGCAATTTTTGCAATTCCTTCAAATTAGAATTCTAAAAATTCTTGGCGACTGTCATGTGTTTTTTATGGCTCTATAGAAATGGCGTTCTTTGCATGGCCCCTATGCAGTGATCCAGAAAATGTTTTCTAGGCAAAAATAATAATGTGAAATCCAATGTATTTTAATATAGTATTTTGGAAATTTCTTCATAATTTGTTGGGTGAAATGTAGTCTTTCTTAATGTAATATTCTCAAAAAAAATTAGTAAATGGTGGATTTTCAATTGAATTTAAAAAAATAAAAATTCCTTCCTAATGGAATGGGTGGTTCGTTGAAAGGTTTGTCATTTTTTATTCAATTTTGTGTTTTGTTATAGTAATATTCATCCATGAACTCTTTGTGAACATTGGGTGTTTGGTAGGTAAATGATATTTAGGAATGGTAAAAACATGACCAAAAAATATGCATGTTGGTGACACAATTTTTATGTAGGATTCAAATAACAATTGGAGGGTTTGAATTAAAGTAGGACAATACAAGGATTCATTGTTGGTCCGAATTTGTCACAACCTTAACATTGGGTTTGCAACTAAATGTGAAGTGCAAGGGCCCATGAGGCCAAAAATGTGTTTAAGTGTGAAATACAATCTCACAAATGGGGGAGAGTGCAAGGGATGAAACCTAATGACTCCCAAGTGCACTCCCACTTTGGGAATTGCACTTGTACAGGAGTTGTGAATGTTTAACGCCTTGGTTGAAAAGGAAAAAAATTACCACATTGATTTTTTAGGAGACCATTAGAAAGGTCCTGAAGTGTATATGTTTAAAGTGCCCTTGCATTATTCATTTAGACCTTATTTACATGAGTTATGATCAAAAGAAGGGGCAGGAGTCAAATTGGGAATTTGACTCCCAACCACAAATCCCTAGAAAATAGGGGTCAAGTGAGGTCCAATTGGGGTGTGTTATACATTGTTGGAAAGATCTTTTTGAGGGCTATAAGATGTTGCCTTTGCATTTTCAAAAGAAAAATTTATTTGAACGGCCAAAGTTTTGGGACAACAAGAATCCAAGTTTTAGGACTCCCACTTGGGAATCCCAAGGAAAAATGACATTTGGATGTAGCCCTTGTAGAGAGGCACAAAATATACTATAAGGAGGGGAGTAATGCCTCTTCTCAAGGGTTGTGGGCCATGTAATGCTTGTGTTTGAAATTGTCCCTACTAAATCCGTCATACCATTTTCATTCAACTTACACTAATTGCCCTCTTTTCTTGGTTGTGAAAATTGATCTCATCATCAACTTTCACTTGTGAGTTCATCCTAGTCCCCATCTTGAAGCTCTAGTGTGTCCCTCTTACTCCCAAAATGTTGTGAGCTAGGGAGCGTACCCCAACTCTCTCTTTCATTATTTTCACCTTCGGACTTGCATTTGAGTATTTCAAGGAGTTTGGGGGTGTGTCACAATGTATGGTGCTAATGGAGTGGAAAGTTGTATAGTTATCACCATTATATTCATGGTTGAGGAGTTTGAGTAGCAAAGACTTTTTTGCCTAACTCCACCTACACAATATTATGGATCCTTGGTGGGAAATGATTGCTTTTGGACTGCAAGGGATATTTCCATGTTGGAGGAAGAGGTTATATTTCTACTAGAAGAAGGCATTCAAGAGGAGGGTTTTAGTAATTTGTAGAATAACATAGTGTCTAATAGAAATTTTGTTTTTTTCTCATCCTCACAATTTGAGGGATTTGACGTTGATGAGAAAAATATCAATATGATGAATGGTACTCCTCAAGACCAGTCTAATGGATACAAATGTAATATTTTTAATGATTCTAATGATGATGGAATTATGAGAAGAAGATTTTTTTATTTTATGAATGAAAGGTGGGATGAGGAAGGAGGATCGTGAAGAAGAGCAGGAATGAGTTGATAATGAGAACATAGGAAGGAACTTTTACATCTTGTCAAAAGGTAGGTGTGCCTAGTGAAGTGTGGAATTTGAGCTTGTGGATGATGTTGGATTGTTTGTTGTAAATGGCCATGTAATAGTTTGTGGCCCGAGGGAGGTAGTTCTTGATAATCAACTTGGTGAAGATCATGTCGGAGTGAATATTTTGTATTGACCCGATAATATTTTAATGGTTGTGACAATTTGGAAATGGTTGTTGGCATAAACCATTATGGATGGATATTCTTGGAAACAACTTTTTGTATCTTACAATGAAAGCAACATTCCAACTATTGATGAGGAGGGAAAATTTGGTGTAAATATAATGCAATATACTTTTTAGAAGAGGAAGCAAAGTATTGGACATTCTAATCGATCAGTGTCAAAGATTGATAAGCTACTATCCCAGGAGTCTATTCGGAATGTGAGTTCTGTGTTATGTTCCACATGAAATTGTTGTCAACATTTTCTTCATGAAAAGACAACGTTGTTGAAAGAAGAGTTTTGGGGTCTATCCTTTGAAGAGCGCAAGACTTATGGCATGGAGATTCCAAAAAGGTTGCATGTGAGAGTAGACATGAAGCAACGAAAGTTTATCACAATTTAGGAAATAAACATATGTGAAATGGCACGGTATAAAATTGTTGGATTGTTTAGATCAACATACATGTTATACAAAGAAATAAAAGGGTTGATGCCTTTATTTAAGAAATTAGGGTAGGCATAATGCATGGCAATGATGATGAAGCTTCGTGAAAACCTAAACATCCTAGTTCCAATGGATTTGTGAAGCTTTATTATCGACGGTGGATCTAGAAGTACATGGGAATTCTTGCAATTCCAAATTTAATTCCAATTTACTATGTACTACATAATCAATTAGTACACGGTAAGGAATAACTAAGGGATATTTTAAAAGTAAATGGTACACAAAAATGTTACTACTACCATTGAGTTGATTTAATCAAATGGGAATTCAAGGATGTTTATTTATTATTATCAATAAATTATTTTAACAATTAGTTACTTGGAATAATTATGATGTTAAAGTCAAACGGACAAAATTGACAATGATCAAGTTCAAGAACCCCATCAAGATGTCCAAGATAGGGAAAATGTTGAACCTTCCAATTCCATTGGTCATGAGGATTATCATCCTATTTGATTTGAGGATGGAACCTCTTAATGTTTCATTGGGCACAAGAATTCTCATCCTAAACTCCATTGGATAGTAAATCATTTTTTATTTTCATTGGTTCATAAAGGATGAAAAGGCCATTGATTGGAGGGAAAGATTTCCACAACTTCCATTGGACAAGGAGAATAAGCTCAAGGAGGGGTCATTAGAAGCTTGGGAAAAGGGGAGTTTTATCTTGGGTTTTTTTTTGGCGAAAAAGAGGAAAATGAGTG
>Ga0209208_10008933_pt1 | contig 13264 bp, 15 predicted proteins | sample S1TSphfallax_3_FD_187694 | JGI IMG/M metagenome (GOLD analysis project Ga0209208, IMG submission 187694) | Host-associated microbial communities from peat moss isolated from Minnesota, USA - S1T2_Fd - Sphagnum fallax MG (SPAdes) (version 2) | ecosystem: Host-associated > Plants > Peat moss >...
AGATGGTGGATGAGTAGGGGTCATAGATGTACAGTAATGCCCAAGCAAGAGAGGACTGAAGAGAGAGAGAGAGAGAGAGAGATGTGGGTGTGTATGTGAGAGGGAGAGAGAGATGGAGAATTGGGTGGTTGAATAAAATGCCAACTGGAGGACAACTCAGTTGCAGGAGCTGAAGTTCATTATTTTAGAGGATTTGGGTCGACAAATCCTTTTACATGATTTGATGCAATTTGTGTCAATCATGGGGCGGCGCAACGTGAATGTGAGTGTGTGTGCTCACAGATATTATTTTATATGTATTGTTTGTTTGTTTGATGAGTGGTTTGTTTTTTTGGTTTGTTTGTTTGAATTTTTTATTTTTTTTTGGATTTTTGTAATTTATTTAAATCTTTTGGGATGATGGGATTATAATAATATGAAACTTGGATTTTCCACTGAATTATTTTGCATGCATGCTGATTTTTTTTTATTTACTCATACAGGCTTGCGGTTTTGGGTTTTTCGTTGTTCTTGAGATTTTGGAAGGGGGGAGGGTTTTAGAGAGTGATTTGTGGGTTTCTGTTTTCTGAGGTGTAAAATAATTTTGTGTGTATTACGTGTGATTTGCAGTGCAGTGCAGTGCTGCTGGGGTTAACTCTGGTGGGTTTTTGTTGTTGTTGGTCTTTGTGATCAGGATGAGGAATTAGGGTTTGGTTTTCTTTTAATAAAAAAATGTTTTGGAGGTGAGTGAGTGAGTGAGTTGGGGAGAGACCAGGGTGATTGATAGATACGTCTAAATTTTTTGTGGAGCTTCTTAGGTTTTTTGTTCATGTGTGCTGCATGTATACCCCAATGCAGTGCAAAGACATGGGGTTGCAAAATTTTGTGGTTTTTTAGAGCTTACTGAAATGCACCTTCACAGTAAGTAATGTTGTTGTATTTGGCCTTCGTGTGCCACCCCCCATCACCCCATAGCTATGTTTTGTTTGGGATGTGTCAACAATTAGGGTTTGATACTAAATTGAGGAAGGTTTAAGAAGTGTAGAAATTTGTTGCGTTCATGTAATTCAAATGGTAGGGCTTATGTTGACTTCATGTAAAATGCTGGGCAATGTTTTGGCCTTATACAGATTGTATGCTGTTTGTCTTCTATATTTTACCACTGTTGAAACCACTTGATTATATCAGAGCCTTTGTTTGGGTTCTGGTCTCGTCAGGTATGGTTTGGTATCATCTGAGGTATGTGAGCACTGTTTTGTGGCTTGTAATCTAGTCAAAGAAGTTGAGGGCTGAATTTTTGTGTTGATGTGTACACGATTGTAGTGTTCAGGTGTCAATGTGTGTGTTTCTGGTAAATCAATTCATAGAAAGGTTTTCAGCTAATTCATTTGTTTGTCTTTGAGGTGATCTGCTAATTAGGATTGCTATATTTTTTGGGTTTCTGTATGTGTAGGTGATGGATGAGTTTGTAGCAGTGGAGGAACTCCATGGGTTGAGTGCACATGACATCAACAAGCTTTTGCAGGATGCTGATAGCTTTGTCCTCAATTTAACTTCAGCTAAAGGTGTTTCACTGAGGGTAAGTTCTCTCCTTTCATCTTGCTACAGGATGTTTTTTGCATTGCAATTTTTTTTTGGGGGCCAATTTTCAGAACTGTGAAAATGTGATGACACAAACAATTGAAAACTTCACAAAGTTGGCAATGAGGTGATGATGGCCAGCTGTGGGACATATGTTGTAGGTGGATGTGGAGCAATTGGCAAACTGCCTACCTCTGCATTTGATGGCCTGTGTGGCATCAAGTGGTGCAGAGCCACGGTTGCGGTATTGGTTACGTGCAGCACGGCTGCTGCACTCCCTCAGTACTGTGGCATCATGCTACCCTAAGTTGGAGCAGGTGCATAATGCCCCATTTCAAATGCTTGAACAATTGTAGAGGGTAGACCCGGGGTACTAGGGGCTCAATGCGTCATGGAACTTGGTAATTGTAACACATGTAAATAGTCATGAAATCTTTTCTTTGTTTATTCGTCATTAAATCACTTAATGGGGATTCTGTTACTGCAGGTGTTCTTTCAAGAAGTGAAGATTCGGATGCAGATCCTTGATTTGATCACATACATGCTTGTGGTTTTAGCAAACATAGAGCAGGTATCTGAAGGGATTGAGCACTTTCATTGGCTTCTCTCTTGACCTATTTTTTATAGCTGCATTTCAGTTAGTCATGGGGCTTATTTGTTTTAATTGATGATAGGATGTTTTTACTGTGGTATTCTTATGTAAAATCCCCAACTTGGTGCAGCAGGGCCAAGGTGGAAACTTCATGGTAGTGATACATGCAGCATTGGTAGCATGTAACTTGTACCTTCTCATTTCCTTCATCAGTCATGACTGGGCTGATGTTGCTCCTGTCCTCTTAGCTCATCCAAAGGTACAATATCCTTTTGCTTCACAATGCTTCAAGGTGTCTGTCATTTGAGTTTATGTCGTTCTTTGTCAGCTGATGATCTGCTGAGCTTCTGTGGGTGGCAGAGTACCTATCGAGGGCAGGACCAAAGGCAGGCTAATGAAGCTGGTTTACTGACAACAGGTGAATGTCTTCATGGATGCATCTTTTGATGCAGTCAAGCGAGACATAATTTTTCTCCAAGTCAAGCTGCACTCTTTGCAAAATAAGATTCTTGCCAAAAAGACGACTTTGCTTGCTGCTGAACGTGTTGGCCTTGTCACCGCACACCAGTGTGAAGCTTCACTGCAAGTTCTGCAGTTTCTTTGCATACCCCAGGCTTTCAGGGATAAAGTTCTTGCACACAAGGTGCTTGGTAGTTTCTTCTCATTGATGTCTTTTTTTAATTATCTATGCCTCTTGAGTGCTAATTGATGTCATGACTAAGTCTTCCTGTTTGCTTCCAGAGATGCTACACACACTCACAACACAGATTTTTGTATAGTTGTTTGCCCTCAGTTTTGAACAGATTACTGTATGAGTATCTACAGCCACTGTTGGGAGATCATGATGAAAGGCAGTAGGGAGTAATGGCAACTAGTCACTGCCATAAATGATGATTACAGTGATGGTCTGATATGTTGTGAATGACACCCACAAGGTTGTAACTGGACATTCTTGTTTGATTTTGTTTTGGGTCAGCCTGGAATTGACACAAAAGTATTTTTTTTGTTATGTGTCTTCTTCTGGAGTTTCTCTCTGAAATTATATTGACATTTTCATCTCATTGCTATCAATTGCCATCTTGTGTTCTGAGGTGTGCAATGGGGAAGTTTTAGGTGCTGGATCATCTTTTGTCTTTTGTAATGGCTTGCAGTGTCAAAGTTCATAATCATTGCAGAAATTCAATAATAACTGTCATTACTGCTTTCAATTCTGGACCAGGAACTGTCAAGGGAGGGGGGTATATTACGGTTGGTGCTTGCAGTTCTGAGGTTGCAATTGCCACCTTCTTTTCAGTCATCAAGGCCATTACAGGCAACGGTGTCAAGATCCAGAGCGAAAGTCTTGATAATGGTGAGTGTACATTTTGTCAGGGTAGACAAAACAGTCATTGGGTTGATGTTTTGGATCTTCATTGGCAGCTTCTTAAACTGTTCTTTGGATGTCTGGAGCTTGCTGCAGATAATCATGCATTATAAGCTGGTGTTTATGATTGTGAATGCAGATGTTAAAATTTTGTGAATCAGATCAGTTTTCGTTTTTGGATGAAGTGGCAGCTGGTTCACAAAGCATGCAGCTTGCTGAGCAAGTTGCAGCTGAGGTCAGTTGTGTTCAACAGATTTGAACCAAGGTTTTTCTTGTTTTTTTTCAAAAGTTGGAATATCTTCTACCCATTGCAGAGATACCCACTGTGGGTGCTTACCTACAGGAAGTCTGTCGTTCCATAACTAGAGTTGTCACTTTGTTTGGCCATATGAGGTGCCCCTGTAAACAGGGCCAGTGGACCATTTTCCAGTAGCACTGCCTATGTGTGGTGTTTGTCATGATAATGTAGGTGATTGCACTCGTTAGAGGTGCCTTACTTGATGATCCAAGAGCTCTTGACGACGAGGGGGTGGAAAGACAAAATCCAATGGGACCACTGCATGTAACTGCCTTGCGGCTGGCAGATATACTGTCTGATGACTCCAACTTCCGCAACCTGGTCATGGACCAAATTGTATGTGTTGTCATTCCTGTTGATACCTCTACATCCTCAGGATATAACCTTCTGTTGGGCTGATACCTTATGCTCCTGATACTAAACCTATATATTGGTTTTGATTTTAAGCTTTTTTTTTGCTGCAAATATTAGTTTCAGATTTTAAGAGTGTCAATTTACTGTGAAGAATTTTGTCGGAACAATTATTGCAGGTTGTGTGCTTTGTGGCCATTAGGATTTGACTTTGAGCCTTGCATGAGGGGTGGACTGACAAAGGCCAATCTTATTTCTTCAGAAGCTTGGTTGTAGTTGATGACAAGTGCACAAAGTACACTCTCTATTGCTCTTTTTCATCATGGGAGTGATTGTACTCATTTCAAGTGGTGATGTGGGTGGGTGGATCAGGCTCCTGATTTGGCAACAGTTTTGGCAGTGGTACCCACAAAGTTCCAAGAACGATGGTGTGGAGGACCAATAGCCTGGGAGCTGGCAAAAGGGGAAGTGGACACAATACTGGTGTATAACCCATTTGAGGCTGCAGGAGAAGCAATGGCAGCATCTGTGAAAGCTGATGCTGCAGGAGCATCTGCACAACAAGAGGAGCCTAGCTCTGTGACAGAGTTCAATGTTGTACCTCTGGTGGCTTCTGCTTTTCAGATTCGTGCAGCATTGCTGGTGAAGCTGTTTGCAAATCTTTTCTGCTACAATCCTGATGTCTGTGCAGGTGCATGTTCAGTTTTGAAATGTCCCTGTACAGTTGGAACATTGATATTGCACTTACAAAGTTTGAAGGGTTGTACGACCTCCCTGTACTGGGTCTTAGTTGGGTGTTCAGTTTGTAGGGATCTGTGTGAGTAGCTTAGAAGCATGCAGACTTGAAATTACTCAAATCATTGCAGAAGCTGATATTTTCCATTGGTTGCAGCTGAGGAGAAGGGTAGATTTCTGCACTCTTTTTTGAATTGCTTACACAAGGGGCCTCTACAATCCAACCACGCTTTATTTTTCCTGAGTGTGGAGCGAACTGCCGTACGCATTTGTGAAAATCTCTGTAAGATCACATCCAGCTCTTTTTTCCCTTGAATTTAGTTGACATTAGGTGTATATATCTTGTTTGCTATTGACATGTTGCACTGGATCCAATCTTCAGGTTCTTGTTTCCCTTTCTGTACGTTTATTCATCTTTGTTCTGCAGTCTGCCAGTGCCTTAGAACTAGTTACATCTGGGGGAAACCACCAATCTTGGAAGGTGGGTGGGACTCTCACATACTGGAAGTTGATGTAGTAGGTCGTCCATGTATGAATTGCAATGTGGAGTGAACAGTCATGATTGTCAGGCTAATTGTTTGTTCTTGTCAGCAGGTACACTACTTGATTATGTGCTGACCATCACATCGGAGATCATAAATGATGATGATCTGGCACTTGTAAGGTGATGATGAACCTGGGTCACCTGATTCTTTTACTCCCAATTCTCAGTTCTCTGCAGTGATTTGAGTTCTGCTGCTGTTTATTCAGTCACAAGTACAGATGCTGTGCTTGGATGGATACAACTGTTGACTTGAAGATCATCAAGCTTTTTTGTCCAATGGGTCACTGCTCCTATGTGTTGTGGTTAATTGCTTAAACCTGTGTAACTGAATGATGAATGTTCACATGGGTACATGAGCTGTGTAACCTGATGCTCTTTCTGTTCTGTCTGTTGTCCAATACGTGCTGCAGTGACTTTGCAGAGGAACTGCATCAGAGTATCTGCCCAACATTAACCTCTGTTATGGTGCGTGTCAAATACTACTTCCAAGGGTAAATTTGAGAAGATCTTTTTATAGCATGTTTTCTTCTTGTGCTAAGAGTGAAGCTTTGTAACTTCATGAGGGTAGTAGGAGGTGTGTCCTGTGCTGTTGTTGATCCAAACTGGGGATGGATGTGTGACAAGTAGAAGTTGGACTAACTGTGGGAAGCTGAGGTTGGGGAGAGCAGGAAGCACCACTGGTGAGCTTTGTGCGTGATGGGCATGAGCAGAAACTGCAGCTCTGGAAGCAGGATTGGCAAAAGTTGGAACGATGGCAGCGCATTCAACAGATTCGTCAGGTGGCCAGCCTGCGTACAGTACCTGCTGTGAAAGTAGAGGAAAGGACAGAGACTGAGCCACTCCCTAAACTGGGGGTAAGAAATGATCATGGTTTTCCTAAGATGATAGAGCTATGGTATTAGACTCTCTTTTGCACCACAATAAGTCCTATGTTTTATCACTTGCAGGGAGGACCTCTCTCACAAATTCCTCATAGGTCCGAGGTTCATTACTCCACCAGTGGGGTTGGTTAGGGTTTCACTGTTTGTCAGTAGTTGCATTCTACCTGACAGCAATTGATTTGTTGGTGCTGCAGGATGTTCTCAAACCAGAAGTAGCTGTTCAGGAAGGTGTTGAAACCACAGAGATCATAGCTGCAGTTGTGACAAAGGCAAAGTTGGAGGTGGAGGCAGTGGCAGATGCAAATGGAGACAGATGTGTGCACAGGGAGCTGAATCAGGGAGCTTTTGCCCAACAAGTTGATGCCGGAACATTGGAGGGTGGAAACATGGAATTGGCAGAAGAGAGGGGCAGTGAGGGTGTCAATGCTACAGAAAGGGAGGAAAGAGAGAAGGGGGAGCAAGAGAATTGGGGTGTGACGGTTAGTGGGACACCAACACCAACACCAAGGAAGCATGGCAGAGAGAGGGAACAACACGGCAGTGAGCAAGAATCGCAACCAAAGAAACGCAAGCGCAACATTATGAGTCCTGCACAAGTTAGAATCATGGAGAATGCTCTGCTCTGTGAGCCAGAGATGCAGCGCTCCCCAAGGTCAATCCAACACTGGACAAATCATCTGAACCATATGGTGAGAACCCACTTTCACTTTCCCCAACTGCTTCACAGGAGGCTTGGGATGTGATGTGTTTGCATGGCTAGGATGATATTGTAAACTCCTGTGTTTTACATGTACTGTGGCATCGAAGTACTCATTGCTATGTGTATTCATTTCTGTTCCAGGGTCCTGAGGTAGCATATCAACAGCTAAAGAACTGGTATGAAAGTCCTCCCCAATGCACAAGTTGGTTTCAGCTCATGATATTCCTCACTTGTGTGAGCTTTCTGATGTGATTTGTTTGTTTTTTGTCTGCACAATTCAAATTCTTTTGATATTGAATCCATCAGAGGGCAGAAGCAAGAATTTTGAAAGTGGGTGAAGGTTTTCACATGGGTTTATTATGTGCAATCTGTCCACATGGTTTTGTGATGTAGGATCTAATTGGGTTGGATGTGGCACAGGCTGAATAACAGAAAATCTCGCATAGCACGGGAGGAGCGTGACAAACAGCGAGCAGCAGAGGGTGAATTCTTGAATGCAACAGGAGACAAATTGCAACACACACCCACAGATTCTGCAGTAGGCAGACCTTTTGAGGCTCTTGAAGGTGCCAAGGGTGAGCATATGGTCCTGCAAGAATTTGCTGCTGTGAAGTGTGCATCACAACCCCATGCATCACTTGCACTGCCAAAATCAGGAAATGATGTTCCTGGAAGAGAGATTCCAGCTCAATCTGAGCAAGAAAACCACGCAAGCACAGTAGGAAAGTAGAAAATGTGGGAGACACTGAGTTTTTGTGGAATGGATGGGGAAGTAGATCATGGCAGTGGGTACAGTGCATCAAGTCCCAAGGACGATGGCATGGCTTGCACTTAGAGGAGCACAACTTATGCTCGGCACAATTCTCCAAGCTGAGAGTTGACAAAACCATAAGCTCCCTTTCCCTTTCAACATGACCTGAGGAACCTTGTTTGAGGAAGCTGAAACTTTGTTGGGTAAGCCTATGGTGGCTTGCGGATATGGGTCATATGTATTCGGTCCCCTCTTATGACCCACCCAAATAGTGTTTCCTTCATCAAGCATGGAATTTTTTGTAGAACATACGTAGCCAGTGATACGTACACATTGAAGAGATCCCATCAAGTTGTAACACATTGTGAAGGGACTTTTGCATCCATTCATTTGCATCTGAGGAAATGCTATTATTGTTACTGCCATTCTGATCTTCTCTTTCTTCCCATGTTGGGTGAGAGCATGGTTTAAAGTATGTGATCTACTGGACATATGCTTGATCTGCTGCAAGTTATTCGGTATATTCCTATTACTGTCATTTGGATTACGTTGATTGACACAGATCACTACTACTATTCCTGCAATAATATCAATGGTTGTTAACTTTGTAAGACATCGGTCCTTACAATGGTATGTGAAAACTCACAATGCCGTGTTCTTCATTAGTGTTCCCATCCTAACTTGCAATTTCGATGTCATAGCCGCTCTTTGCATGGAGAAAAGAAAGAATGTATTTTGATTCTCACAAGAGATTGTTATGTTTGGTAGCCAACCTGCTCTCACATTGTTACCTAGTCCATTGTTCCTTGAAGGTAGTATTATAGGCTTTTCCTTTCAAATCAACTCCCTCTCAAACTCTCTCACCTTCCATTTCAATGAAGAATTATTCTGAAATTTCAGACATATCAACACAAATTTCTCAAAAAAATACAACAATGAAAATGTGAATTAATGCTTGTCGAATCTAACATCAACTTGGAGTAATTTTACTTCACATAGGCCAATTGATAGGTCACATGTTTTCTTGCATGCTTGCCTTCACACCACCAAAATAAATTAAAAAAGCAAACCACCCATCCCAACTCTAGTTAGGGTAAAGCCATGATGCTTGTTGTCAAAGAGATAATAAGGACAAGCCATAATGGTGTGTCCCTTGTAGAAATATCAAAATTCTAAAGTGGTCTTAGTGTTCACACTAGAGCTTGAAAAATGAAAAAGCTAGTTAGTTACTACCAAATTGTATTCACACCTTTTTTTTGTTTTCACTCCGCATCCATTATGTTTAGGAACATTATCATGTTTGTTGATTGTTTTGGGTATAGTTAGGTATTCAATTGCTAGGTTTTAGATGCAATGGCACCATTGAGCACAAAGCATTTTGGAAAACTTCAAGGTTTTGTTCAAGTTGTATGAAAAAAATTATTTGTTGAATTTCTTGACACAAGCCCTTTTTGTGGTCGGATTGCCTTGCCAAGAAAAATCAACTTTTTTAAAAAAGTTGTTGTGGCATGTTTGGGACAAAGGAGAAAGAAATATGAAAAGATAGATGTTTAATCTTGTAAATGTAGCACTCTTTTTACTCAAAGGATTGTACGTAATATCACTATTTTGAAAGGCCAAAATTCTTGCCTTGTTTGAAAAGGAAAGGAACACTTGTGAAAGACAAAGAAAAAGGTTTTAAAAAAAGGAAAAAGAAACTTAAAAAGTGAAAAATGCAAGGAAAAATTCAAAAATTCAAAAACAAAAGCCAAAAATGGGAAGAGAATGGAGGATGAGATTGTGCCCTTTGGTACTATTTATAGGTTTGATATGTGTAAAAGTATTTCAAGAAAGTTGAAATTGTAGCTTTGTGAGAAAAAAGATACTTGCCCATTTTAGGCAAAAAAAAAATTGAAACTAAAAGAAAAAACATATTTGATTCAATTCATGTCTTGTGATGCATTTGATGAATTCATTTGCAGCATTTTGGGAAATTACATTAATTTTTTTTTGTAGGACCCATAAAAATCCTTTGTGAATTGGATTTCAAAGATTTTTTGTGATTTTTTAATGATGTGTTTTGATGCCTAAAGTCATTTTTTTTATATGGGTTCGATTTTATCATTCACACGAATAAATTGAAATGAGCTACAATTGAAAATTTGAAAATTGTAACAAATGATGGTATTGTAATGAATCCCACAAAGGATTAAGAATTTAACATACTAAATGAGTGTATTACCTAAGCCTTTGCCATATCAAATTATAATTTGTAGGAAAATAATGTTACGAACACCACATACATTGTTGGACTAGGGACATGATAGAATCACGAGGGCATTGCAATTATTATGTCATATTAGAATTTGCAAAAACCAAATGTGGGTATTGCCTTTCCTAAAAAAACATTCTATCATTTTCACGACCTATTTTTCATACATTGAACATGCAGGTAATTCAAATCAATTCAAAATTTCAAAATACACTACAATTTTAAAATGCTTGAAGGGAAGGTTGGGATTACATTTGTAACCAATGTGAAATTTTTAAAAAAACCAACATAATGCATCCTTAGTGACAAAGATCAACCTATTCTCAATTAGTTTAAAAAAGTTGGTGTAAAAATTAATGCAATATAGTAATTATAATTTTAAAAAAAATTTCATAGATCATGCTATATTGAGTCATCTACTCTTAAACTTAGTAACAAAAAAAAAACTTACAAACCCTAAACCCTACTTACTAAACAATTTTTATTATGGTGTATTATGAAGAGGGAATCAGATTAGGAAATGCAATGATCTGCTAACCCCAAACTGTGATCTCACAGATTCTAGCATTGAAAAGATCAAATACCCAAAATAAATATAAATATAAATAAATAAATAAATATAAATATAAATATAAATATAAATAAATAAATAAAGGAAAATACCCAAAAGCTTGTTACATCACAGATGCTAGGATTCTCCAATCTCAGAACTTCTGAGTCCTTTTTGAGTTGTCACTCCTCTCAATATTTCTCAAATTCAATTACTTGAAAGGATTTGTGTGCTTCCTTTCTTCTTCCTTTCTCCTTTTTGGCCTTTTTTGTACTTGCTGTGTCCTCATCACTACCACTACTTACTACTACTGCTGCTGCTGCTGCTGGCTGGTGGGGGCCTTTGTTAAAAAAAGCCGTACAGTTTGGGACAGGAAACAACCTGAACCTTCTCTGGGACAAGAAACAACCTACTTACATTCTTCATTCATTCATTCATTCATTCTTCTGGAATAATAATAAGGAAACACACAAAAGTTGGCATTAATGCAGTTTAGTTCTTTCTATAGAATTTATGAGAATTTTACAATATTCTTTTATTCACACTTTTGCTTAAATCCTCCCCCATTTTTTTTGGGGGGATTTTTTTGATGAATAATAATAATAATAATAATAATAATAATAATAATGAAAAAAACAACAATAATTATAATTATAATTCTTTTGGACCGTATTTTGTTCCCGGTTTTTGGGGAAGAAAATTGGGAATTTTTTTTCAGTTAACATTCATTCAATCAAGAAGATCAAACCTCCCCACACACACACCCGCAAACTTCCTTCAAGTCCCTTGCTCCAATCCCCTAATAAAGATCAGATCCATGAAAGACTCAAATTTCTACCTTTGCTAGGACACGATACAACCTAATTTTTTTGTTTTTTGTGTGAAGTTTGGCACAAATGCCAAAATAAAATTTAAAAAATCTTTCATTCTATTTGATTCCCTTTTTTTGGGGGGGTGGGGGAGATGAAAATTGGGAATTTTTTGATTTTTTTTTTTCCATCCCACTCCCACCAGATCCTCCTCCATTTAACTTTAATTAGTGTAGCTTGTGTCGTTGGTCCAAGTGTGAACACATTTGAGGTCTCAAACTAATTTTTTCCTTTTTTACACCCCAATTTTTGCAATTTGTTTGAACTTCCAACAACAAAATCCACTCGAAAAATCAAATATCTTCCGCACCTTAGCTTTGAAAATTGTGAAATAAACTTTTTATTAAATCTGACTTTATTAAAGCGAGGGCTTTCCCAACAACACCTTCAAATTCCAATTCACAATTTTCAGTTTTGAAATTTTCATTGAGAAAATAGTTCAATAATCAATAATAGCTTTCACACAATAATTCCAAACGGTCTCAAACCAAGTTGATGCACTCTTAGTCGTCATCAAAAGTGTTTCGAAGATACAATGAGCACCACCACATGAAGTGTTGTTTGTGGCTTGGGAGATCTCAACATCAAAAAGCCTTTCGAAAACATAATGAGTGCCGCATGGAGCGCCATGGCTTGGGAGATCTCAACTAAGAAACAAAACAAAACAAACTACCTTGCTTCATAGATAGATGCCTCCACTTGCACATCAAACTCTTATATTATTGCTTATGTTCATTGATGATGTCAAAAAGGTGTTTTGATAGAAATAACTTTTGACTTCGACAAAAGGAATAATAAACAAAATGTGAACACATTTGAGAAAGTTTAAAACGAGGAAAGAAAGGTGTCTATTAAAGTGCAAAGAGATGTATGTACCAAGAGATCACGGGCTGTTTCCGAGGGCATTACATGTTTAAGGTTTAGGGTTTCTTGCAAAGGAGATATTATTGTGTTGAGATTCATTATAGAGTATAGTAGTAGGTTAAGGGATTTTGGCCCCCTACTAGGTAAGAATATTAGGTCTATTTTTATATGAGGATTTTGGTTTCTCTTAGAGGATTTTTTGAAGATAAATTTTTTCATGGTGAAGTAATTCTTGAGTTTCCATAATTCTTCTTTTGCCTTAAGATCCTCTTTCATGTAAATGGCAAGGCCATAGTGTGACAAACCCCTTGTTCAAACATTTGTTGTCACTAAGCAAAAAAATGTCGGGAAGAAATCTTAGTTTACTACATGATGGGTCAGAAGATTATGTCATGAGAGCAGATTCATGTGTTTCCAAGAACATTTGCATAAGTTTTAATTTGAATGAAAACTGCAGATTACATAATGTCATGATACTTTAATACAAAGCTGAGCAGCGAGACTTGCACATAATTTTTGAAATAAAGCTGGAAGATTCGGAAATCTCTCTGTATTTTGAAAGCTGAGGAGCTGCAGCAGATCTTTCAAAGTTGTCAAATGTTGTATGATTTTTAGTAGTCTACACAATTTGTTGTTTGTTGATGGGTTTGCAAAACATGGTACTTTTGTTGTTGTTGTTGTTGATGATGATGTAGATGCACATGACTTAGTTAGGTTACACATTGCTGGTACCATTGGTAGACTGGACTTGGACACCGGATTCTTGAAGATTATTGGGCTTGCCTTGTGCTCCCAAAGGATATCGTGCATTCGGGTGCACAACACTTTGCTCTTTGGCTTGGTTCATCAGATGGTTGAACCGGTCCAGGAAAAGGTAGGCAAACCCCAGAATTGCCACATTCAAAGAAAACAGCACATACAAGTCCTGCACTCTCATTCCCACAACCCACACCAC
>Ga0209208_10008934_pt1 | contig 13262 bp, 7 predicted proteins | sample S1TSphfallax_3_FD_187694 | JGI IMG/M metagenome (GOLD analysis project Ga0209208, IMG submission 187694) | Host-associated microbial communities from peat moss isolated from Minnesota, USA - S1T2_Fd - Sphagnum fallax MG (SPAdes) (version 2) | ecosystem: Host-associated > Plants > Peat moss >...
TGATTTTTATTTTTTTCATGAAGGGGGGGAGGGGGTGGGGGTGGGGTTCTAGGGGTCTTAATAGGTGGAAGTGAACCGAAGTGGGAAATGCGAAGGACCGGGTGGGGGGGATCGACGGGGTGCATTATGCACCGGGTTCACACTAGTTGAAATTATACCACGTCTCAAACACCATTGTAACATTATGAAAAGTTGTTTAAAATGTTTCATTAGTTTTGAAAACAAACATGTATTCCATTGTTTAATTTATATATCAAATGAAATGCTTCCTCTAAAAGATAAATAATAAATTATCACTTCACAAAAGTTAAACCCAAGTTATATAAATCAATTGTAAATCTCTTCTAACATGGTCATGATAAAAATTCTTGAAATTGAATTATCCTTATGACATCAAAGTGAATCATATTTTTTTATGTGTTTTTTGGGAACATGTCATGCACATCAAGTACCATTCCATCAAAACCCATGTGAACATTCATTTTCATTGAACAATCAAGGTCCAAATTATGTTTGTATAATGCAAAATACTTGAGTGGAATGTGATAATAGCTTTTAGAAATACATCCTCACATACTTTCATTTTAATCCAAAAGTTTTCCCAGTTCTTTTATAACTAAATCAATTGCAATGGCATAAACCATGAATGCATGTAGGTTGATACTATCAATTGTTTCTTCTTTTAAAAACCATTCATCACTCCATTTACCAAAGTCTACTTAATCAAACTAAAACATGCAGGTTAGGTCGAGTTACATGAATTTTGTATAGGGTAAGGCCTTGCTATCAAATCATTATTATCTGAGCACTAAGGGCAAAGCCCAAGGTCCACACAATAAGGCCTTACCTTGCATAACAACCAAGGTAATCAATGGTTTTATTTTTTAAAATCCCTTCCAAAGATCTCATTTGCTTACATCATGTGCCTTAGGGATCTTGCAATCTCACACCCTCCACCCTTAGGCTCTTTTTGTGAGCATGATTACTAAATGTAATATGCCCTATAAATGCACTAAGAGTTCTCTTCGAAATTATTACGCCAATTTAACCTCATTCTTTCATTCAATTTTTTTTTTATCACGCACCTTTCACAATCCAAACCCATCATAAATGAACCTTGATTGTTCCTCCTTCACATTTCTACTCAAGTCATTCATTTCAACAAAGTTGTGTTCAAATAAAAAGATTCACTTGTGTTGTTTGTCACATTTTTCAACATCATGTACAAATTTGACACTTCATGTTTTATATTTGTAACATTAATGTTCAATTTCAAATTTCACAAGTGACTTTCTTGATCAATTATTTGTTGATCGTATACTTGAGTGATTTTTTCATCAAAATGATTGTCTACTCTTTCACAAAAGTCAAAATTTTATTTTGTTGTTGAAAATGCATATCATCATGATTAATTTTGTTGACTTGCAACACAACACCAATAAATTAAATGAAATTCACATTATATGACAAAACATCGTGATACACATCATATTCAATAAACAATGGTAATACACATCAAATATGTTGAAACAAATTACAAACATTTTAAAAACAATTCGTAACAAATAATTAAATGCAAAAGGAATTTGGGATAAAAAACCAACATAATTTGTCCTTCCTTGAAAAAATTAAATTGCAATGATGAAAATATGTGAGGCACTAGTATATAGGGTTTTTTGCAAAATTTATCTTGTGGCCATCTTTTGTCAATTCGAAATGTAAATTTTGGACATATTTGTGTGAATATTTTGCTGAAATTTGGAATGTAAAGGCATTTAATCAATTTCAATTTATTTTTTTCGTGTTTTTATTTTTTTACATTTTTTTTTGGCCTTCTTATTAGTTTTCCATCTCTCTCCTTACTTTCTCTATGAGCATCTTGACAGATTTTTATGTTAGAATGTTACGTTACTTGATGACATCTTGTTGTTGAAGGGCATAGCAACATGGTCTCCAAGTTCTCTCTTGCCATAACTCTTTTTTCTTCAAATCATGTTTTTCTATTTCTTTTTGTCCTTTTTGTCTTCTTCATGAAACTAAAAGTCAAGTTTTTTTTTGCATTTGGTTTCTTGGCATAGAGGCTTGAGCGTTGTGTGTGTGTGTCAACCTTCATAGCTTGCATGGGAAGTTTGCTTCTTAAACAAGACAAGCCTTATGAACTAAGAGTAAAGGGGATGATTGTTACATTGTTACAGTTATGGAGTGGCCTTCTTCCTTTTCTTTTGTGTGCCTTGGTTGGGAGTTTTATAAAAACCCTATGAGATCCAATTTTACAAATGTAATCATTTTCACTTATTTCACAAAAGTTTCTAAGTGCCTAAATAAGTCCTTGTAAAAGATTGCATTGGTGGAGGTTAAGGACTTGTGTGTTGCCAAGCTTCACAAAAATGATGTTCCCACTTAAGATAGAAGGGTTCTTGAAGGCTCCTAAAAAATAATGGAAGTCATCAAGCTCTTGGATCATTCAATATTGAATGTTGACACATCTTCTCTCCTTTTGTTATAGTACTTTGACTTTTATAGTTTTTTGACAATATAATGCTATTGTGAAAGCTAGTTCTAGCACTTGTAAGAGGATATGTTCTACATACTCCCCTATCATTTGATATTCACCTACTTTGGATTTAGATGCAAACATGTTGTTTGTATGCAAATGCTTTTGGTTTTAAAAATTAACTTAGTTCTTGTTAAAGTTTAGATGCTTCTTAAATTAATTATAGAAAGTGAAAATCATATGTATTTTTTGGAATTGGATTTTTAATCTTGATAGAGTTATGAATGTACTATGTCTTTGCATAAATTTATTGAATGGAATGTTTCTCTAATTGTTTACAGTTTAACACAATATCATGCTATGGGTGTTGATGGGATAATTCTATTTTGATTAAAGGTATGTTTAGTTGGCTAAGAATGAAAAATATCAAACCAAGGAAGCAAGATTGTGAACAAATGGAAACGCAAAATTTTGTGGTATTGAGGAAGAAAAAGGTATTCATGAACAAGGGTCATCTTTAACTTTTTTTTTAAAAACTACCACAATAGATGTTAATGATATTAATTCAAGATTTCTTTGGGTGAAGGTATGTTATTATGCATTATCTCTTCGAAATTTTTTATTTTTTATTTTCTTTTGGATCATTTGGAATTTTTTTCTCATATGATTTTTGACTTGTATTTTTCTACAATGTATAGTAAACGATGAAATCTAGTGGCCTACAATGAGAGTCATGGAGAAGGAAAATTCATGTGAGGTTTTTAATCAACTCTTGCCAATAAATAACATAATCAAAAAAAAAATTGTGTTTCCAAGGATAGAATTCCAAGTTATTACAAGCAAATATACATAGCCATTTGGTCATTTCTATAACATCTAGAAGAATCAAACAACTAATTCAATTTTGCAAATGTTCTTAACAAAGCTCAAAAGTTGTTTACACCTTCAAAAACTTATAGTAACATGGGAGTACAAATGAAAAGAAAACATGTACTATCCAAAGTTATGAATCCTTGACAATCCACATTTTCAAGATCGTTGTTGAAAATGATGGAATTTTATTTTAATTTTGGAAAAGAAAGATTTAGAGGTTGTTATCTAGATAGAATTTGATCAAATATTTTTGCAACATTGTTGTAAACGGTAGACTATTAAAAGTTTATAAAGTTTTCATAGTAACCAAGTTGGAAAAATTATATTACTATGTTTTTATAAAACTCCATATGGCATTGTGAAAGTGAGTATTCTTGTGGTTTCATATCTATTATTAGGTAGCATTGGAGGATTATGCCATTGGTTTCACACTATTAAAGATTTGGGTCAAACATTGATGCTTTGTAATTTGTGTATTGATAGTAGGAAGGCTCGAATGACACAATTATGTGTCATTTATGTTGTGTTTCCTATGTCAATGGCAATCCAATTCACCATGCCTAGTATCCAATCAAGGGTATTCAAAACCCAAAACTAAACTTCCTTATTTGCTTTAAAAAAATATATCTTCATTCATAAGTGTCATTTAAACCCATGGATAATTCTATTTGATATATTGACTTTTCCATTTATCATAGATGCGCTTGGAATAACAACCAATTGGGTCCAAATGACATTTAACAATCCAATTTGTTTACTTTGCATTTAGGATTATCATTTTTTTTGGGCTGCTTTTGATAAAATAGAGTTTCATAAAGAGGAATTTTTGAATGAAATATTTTGAAACTTGTTATTTATTGTATTTATAGTTGCCCCAATCGATGAATTTTTTTTTTTCAAAATACCAAGGTGTCTTGGTAAGCTACATACAAACCCATATGCAATTATTCATGGCAATTTGAAAAGGTGAAGAGTAAGTGGTTGTGGTATTTTAATTAAGCAAATTCTCACTCCATTAGATGTCAAGCCCTCGTACCCCCCCCCCAATTGTTGTCAACAACATTATATATGGGCACCTTGAAAATAAATAATTATTAAAAACAATCCCATTGTCATCTATGATAATAGGTTATTTGAAGAATGCCGATTAAGGGGCTTGAAAATGAATTTTGATTTATTAGAAAAACCCATTGTTACCAATTATAAAAGGTAGTTCAAATATATCTAAAGCATTCAAAACCCATCATTATCAACAACATTAATTAGATTTGACGAAAGTTGTGGCACCTTAAAAAAAGAATGGAAAAAAAATCCCATGTTGTAATCCATGACACTTATAAATAGGTTTGAGGGGAGTTGTGAGATCTTTGGAGAGGGAAAAAAAACCTAACGTTGTCAATGACATTGAGTTGAACTTCCCAAAATAAAACCTTTATTTTAAAATAAACTACGACCATGGGGTGGATGTTAACATTATAATATTAATACAATTAAGATATATTGAAAATAATGGAAATTTAAACCATAGCCATAAAATACATTTATAATGAAATTTACATTATATTATTCTACAAATGTTATATCACATAAAATTAAATTGTGTTTCATGAAGCTCTAATTAATTAAACTAGGGGAAAAAAAGTTTTATTGATAAAAACTTAATCATAAAATAAAACATTCATCCATAATTTTGATGGAATTTTTTTATATTAAAAAAATGTAAATTCAATTAATGTTTTTCATCTCTACATTGGATGAATGAAAAAAATCATTCGTCCATAATGAAAATGAATGTTTATATTCATCCCCATGTTTATTTCTAGGTATACATATATAACATTCATTTTGTGGTTAAATTCTTAGGTTTTATTTAAATGTGTATAAGGGCAAAAACATTTTACCGTCTCAAGTTCCAACTTTAGATTTTAGGTTCGGGCTTTAAGCTCATGCAACAACTTGTTTCTCTACCAACTAGTGGAGTCAAACCAATGTTTACACAGAATGTTCTTCACCTTCGAGATATCATAGAGGTATTTCATGCTTTCAAAATCTATCAAAGGCCAACCAAGTTTCAAGAGCTAGAAAACATGGCCACAAATTGAATGAACTTGCACTTCTTTTCATTAGTTTCACCAAAAACTAACCACTATTTCAACAACAATATTTTGACCCTTGCTAGCCCACAACTGTTCATCTTGGCATGCTAACTATTAATAGACATAAAATATTGCCCAATAATAAGTCCGGGATGTGTAGCCTACACTTCCTCCTACTTGCATGCTTCTAGAAATTGTCAAATTTAAGAACCAATAGTTCTTCCCTCCCATCAAGCTCAGTGCAAATCTTGAAGTGCACCATGTTAAGCTTCCCATCACACCCAACCATAGCTTCAACCCAAGGTAATTTTACAGCCTACACCTTTTGGAAAACCCAATTTAATTCCCATTCGTTTTTCCTACATTGCTTTTGTGTAGGTTTAAGAGTTACAACTTGAAGATCAAGATTGAAACTTTAAAGTGGAACCACATCATTAGAAGATGATGGTGATAAAGCAAAGACAAGGTTAAGGATTTGAGTTTGAGACAATGAAATTATGTTTCTAAAAAACAAAAGCCCAACACAAAATAACATCTTATATTTAAAGCCCACTGATGGCTGTAATGGACTCATGATGAAATGAAGATGATAAGATAGGAAAGGTAAATAGAGAACTTAAAAGAGAAAAATAGATAAGAAGAAAACAAAAGAAATTTTTTTTAAAAAAAATGAGATAGGTAGAATTTAAAACCTTAAACCTCGTAATAGTGCAATGGCAACACAATGAGTAGACGCGTGAACAAACAAAACTATACCTAGCATATTGATTATAATGTGAAGAGCAAACAAAAATTCAAAGCAACATGATGGCAACATGATGACGATGTGATAGCAACATTATGAGTAAACACAATGAGCACACTAGAAGAACCTCAAACATGATGAGCACACCAAAAGAACCTTAGACACGATCATAGAAAATGAGCAGACCGAAAGAAGCTAAAAGCTTCAAGATCCCTAAACCCTAGTTTAGAACAATGGCAACACGATGAACACATACATTATAGAATAAACTTAACAATAGAAGTTCATAGACAATGAACAACATGATGAACACACAATGCAAAACAAAGTGCAATGTGATGAACAAAAAAATGAACATAAAACAAAGTACCTCTAAAGCTTGTAATGTAAAGACTAGGAATATTTCGAAATAGAATCCAACTTACAAATTAAATAGGGAAGGAGTAAGTTTAATTGGATGTCAAAAGTCCCTTTGTGTGTTCCAGCCTCCTTTATTTCTACACTCCATCTCCAAGTCAAACAACCTTTTGTTTGACACCATGAAAGTGAAGATCTACATGCCACATGTTGCCATAGATTTACAAAAACCATTGATTTTACAAACTTAATGTTTGCAGTTCCAAATTCCAATGTCACTTTGTTAATAAAAGTGTTGAAAAAATGTAGCGACAATTCATTAGAACAAAATTAAAACAATGAAACTTGGCGATTTTTTGTATAAACATGTAGAGGCAACTCACAAAAAGAAATGAAGGAAAGTTGGCTATGAAGAAGGATGTCATGTGCAGTAAAGTGCGATGTCACCTCATAGAAAATAAAACTAGGGTGGCTACAAAGCTTGGAAAAGAGGAACAACTATGGTGATGGAGGTGGATGGGAGGTGATTGTTCGTTGAAATTGACAAGATTAGCAACAAACACTAGTAACTTCCAATGGCTCTAGATGGAGATGTTAGAAATTTCCAAACCATAATCAATCAAATTTGTGGCTAATCATAGATCAAATGATTAGGATTATGGCAAAATCATGAAACAAAATTGTCTAATTTTACAAGGGGGGGTAGAACAGACCGTTGGGATACCACCACTTGGTGAAATGTCGCCAAAAACAAAACATTGGCCCCAAATATGTCATATGTTTTTAAAATCAAATTTGAATAAATATGCATTTTAAAAGTGTACAAACTTTGCCATATTTTGTGTTTTGTTTTGAAAAATTATCACAATTTCAAATCATACCAAAACATGCTAACATTTTCAAGTTTAGTTTTTTGTATTATAAGCTACAACGTTTCTTTGAACAACATATACATTGCATTACATTTACAAGTCATAAAATATTCATGGGATTTAAACAAACCTTAAATTTTTATGAATACAAAATTGAAAAAATATGAAAATTTGAGTGTTTTTCTTATAGTACCCTATTACTATAAAAAAATTGAACATCAAAGATTAAAATTAATTATGAAAATGAAGGAGCACTTTATGAAAGTAGTGTTATTGAATGAAGTTGTTAAAACATCTTTTGTCAAACTAAACCTTGGTATTAGAAGATCTTGTGATTCATCTTAGATTTTTCAATATTCGATAAGCACAATTTTCCATGATTAACATGTCATTAAAATGGCACCACATAGAGATATGCAACAAGAATTATAAAAAAGTTGACATGTTTACAAGGATTTTGGTTCATTTGTAGTCATCTACACCCAATTATGAACCTTCTTTCATCAAACACATGGTTATCCTCGAGGTGAATACCTCATTGGTAGGTTAGTATTATCCTTTAAATTGTTATGATCATTAAGTGAGTACATTATGTTAATTGTCTTATAAAATATATGTTGGTGTACTTGAATGTCATATGGTATTAAACTTGAATATATTGCACTTGATGTACTTGAATGGAATTGTCACAACCCTAACATCGGGCTTGCAATAAAATGTTGAGTGCAATAGCACATGAGACCAAAAGAATTTGCTTAACAATGAAACATATTCTCACAAGTGGGGGAGAATGTAAGAGAGTGAGTTCAATGACTCCCAAGTGCACTCCCACTTTGGGGAATTACATTCGTGTGAGAGTCTTAAATATTTGGAACTTTAGTTGAAAGGGCAAACAAGCACCAATTTGGTCCCCCAAAACACCATTGGAAAGGTATTAAAGTGTAGATACCTAAAGTGTCCTCACATTGTTCGTTTAAACTTGAAATGCATGAGTTATGATCAAAAGAAGGGTTAGGAGTCAAATTGGGAATTTGACTTTCAACCACAAATTCCCTTATAACAACGGTCTAATGAGCTCTAATTGGGGCATGCCATGCACTGTTGAATTTTTTTTTTTGAAGGCTATAAGATATTGCCTTCGCATGCTCCAAACATGTTTAATTTGAGAAAGATATAAATAGCCAAAGTTTTGGGATAATAAAAGTCACCCCAATTTTGGGACTCCCATTTGGGAGTCTTGAGAAGAGTCACAAAATATATTATAGGGGAGGGAGTGGTGCCTACTCCCAAAGGTTGCGGGTGGTGTAAAGTTTGAACTTGAGGTTGTCCCTATTAAACTTGCCACACCATTTGTGTCCAACTTGCACTAACCATCTTCTTTGTTTGGTTGTGCAGATTAATTTCATATTGAGCTTTTGCTTGTGAGTTCATTTTAGTCCCATCTCAAAACTCTACCATGCCTTCCTACCCCATAAGTGTTATGAATTGAGAAGCATGCCTCGATTTTATTTTATTTTTGTTATTTCATTTTTGGGGCATGCATTTGGGATTTTCAAGGAATTTGGGGGTGCTTGAGTGCTAATCAATGTTAGAATAAGTTTGATTTTTATTTTTTTTGGAAATGTCATGTTTGTTTGATTAATAGGTGTTGATTGAAAATGTTCCTTCTAGTTATTTGAATTGGAGCAGTGTGATTAGGTTATTAAACACCTTAAATAAAATAGTTTAAAGTTTATCAACTTCCCTCTTATTTCGTTTTTATATGCTAGGTTTGAATTTAGGCCTATTGTTGAAAATTTCCTCTCCTAATCAATTTTTTTTTTCACTTGGTTGACTTTAGAAGATCCTACCATTGTTCATAATTTTTAAAGCTTGTATGGTTTTGTAACGAGAAATGTGCATTGTGTAAGTGTATGTCATTAAAAAGGGTTTGTCTACCAGAAACACAACCATTCAAAAAGGATGGCCATGTATTATGCATCATGAAAATGCCTTCATCACTACCAAAGTTATTTTTATAATTCATGTCATTTTAATTTCTACAATGTCCATGAACCAATTGTGTCATCAATATTACAACCTTTAAACAAACATTTGGATCATAAATTACGATTTTACCAAGCATGCAAAAGGACCTTTTGTCCTAGACCTAGTGAATGTGACCAAAATTAAAGGTTGTGCATCTTGTGCTACCTTAAGATATAGCTAGTACAACGATTGATACCTCTTATAGTGTATCCAATGATAATAATATAGAGGAAGGCCAAAAAATCCCAAATATATGAATTGTGGTTAGTCATGACCTACTTTGTCATTTCCATGATAGTCATTTCCATAGCTTTTGGTGCAATTTTTCAATGGTTCAATGATTGGGACTTGTTGAAACGTTTATACACCCAAGATTGACATAGTTTACCATTTCAATTATTCTTTGTTTCATGTTGTTAGGTTCTTAGAATTCGTTGATAGACTCCATATCCCCTTTGTGACAACTCAAATGGACAATGGTGTTATGAATGGTAAGCTTCATGCCTCCCCTTCTTTTTTCTTTGTCACAACAATGTATTGAAAATATCTTTTACATTTAACATATTGGCTATGAAAATTAATATTGAACTAGATAGGCAAAATTCATTTTATGAGATCTATTGAGGTGGTTTATAAACTAGTGAAATGTATCATGTTGTCTTTTTTAATGCCCACAAGCCATTTGTTATTTTAGGGGAATAAGTTCAGTTCATCTTTTTCTTGCTTTCTTTTTACATGATTACATCAAGTTCATGGGGTGTCAAACTAAAGCTCGGGAGTATGTCCATTCCTATAGAAGCATGAATCTCTATCATTCTAATTATGTACATGACAAAAGGTGCAAATCCATAATCACTCACCAATACACATGATTAATATTGGGTGTAATGAATAATTTTTTTGAATCCATATGACACCACAAAGATGGATAATATCTACTTCATTTAAGTAGATAACATTTTTTGTATATTTTTCTATTTACATATCATTTTACCCATATTATAAAAATGCTCACAGTTCATTATGTGAATTGGAACCTTGAATTGCCAAAGGAATCTTTAACCAATAAGATAATTTTTAGTTAGATCACACTTCATTTGAAAGGAAATATTAAACAACATACATGATATCAACAAATTTGGCCATTCATGTAGTTTGAAGTGGTGGGGAACATAGAAAATGCATTTTGACAATTGAATAAAATTCAATTATAACAAGTGGGATTTGTAATATCATTTACATTTTCCATTCCAATTAACAAACATATCATCGATGATTGGAATGGTCTTCTATTCGATCTTTTGATGCCAAAGGTTATAAATCACGTGCATTTACATTTCCATAAATGTTCAATGGTAGGTGTTCTTTTACAAATGATTATTTCTTATACTAACATGAAGCAAATGAATATTTGTTTATTTTTGTTACTACATACCTTAAATGAAATGGCCATTATTTATGAGTTAGGTTATGCTTGTAAAGTTCAATCATATGATGTGAATGAAAAATAAGAAAAGGAAAACTAAATTAAGCTGGAACAATAATTCTTTTAAAATTTGTGATGCAAATATTGAATACATAATAAACAAATATATTGGTGGTTGTACCATGCATGTAAAATATCAAGTATTGGACATATCTTGACCTTTATGATCCATATATGAACATTTCACATGTTTCAAAAAGGCCACAAAACATGTTGAACAATGGAATTCCAAATAAGTTTTTTAAAAGAGTTCATTTTAGATTTATTTCTAAAACCTTGAAATATTAAAATTTTAAAATACTTAGTTTACATCTAGAGCCTTCATAGTGAACCTTCTAAGACATAATGTGTTCAAACATATACAATATAATCATTTTACATTCAAATGCATTTTATGACCATTTATGTGTTGATGTACCATATATTATACATTACCTTTTACATCCACATGTGTTGACCACCAATCCTTGTCCTTTGCAACACAATTTACAAGTGGAAGTGCTTCACATTTACATTGAATCTAAATTCAATTCAAATTGCATTGCAAAGTTCCATGATTCACATTTAAGTACATTATTGTTCCACTTTGTCATTCAACAACTACATTATGTTTATTAAATCTTGTTTTGAAATGATCAACATCATTCCATAAAACTTTTGAACATCATGCACACCAAAATCCCAATAAGCATCATATTACTTGAAAATGTTTCTTGATTATAGTTGTGTTTACCATTGGTACATCCCAATCATAGACTCATATATTTCCATAACTAATGGAACAATCATACAAATTTACCAAGCCATTCACTTACTAGTTAATTAATTACCCATCATGGAAATCAATTAAAATTAAATTATTTAATATATAATATTACTGATAATTTCATGATTTGTAACCTACGATTTATTGACATGTGTCATTACTTAGGTTAAATTAGAAAACCTAAATTACATAAGTAAGCCACATAATCAACTTAAACACCTTTTATACGGAATTAGATAGGAAAATATTTGGTCAATTTACCATTGTTGAACACATAACACCATTAATGAGGTTTGATCCCTTGACCTTTATAAAATGAAGGCAGACACCCCTAACCATCAAGCCACCTCACTTGTTGTGATATTATGTTACAGTACATTCTATTTATCACATACTTCATTTTAAACATTACAAAAACATGAATTTTGAAATTTCATATTTTATTGGGATTTTGTTCAAATGAAATGATTCAAGTTTTTTTTTAAAAATTTAATAATGTACATAATTATATTTATTTCTTTTTGAAAGTGTTAAATCGTTTGAACAAAAAAAGTTTAATATCATTATTCAATAACATTTCAATGACCATTATTTTGAAAAACAAATGTTTAATAAATGGATAAGATTTTTTTCTACTATAATAATATTACCTATGCTAAGTTACTTTCAATTATTATATGCCTATTTTTCATTAATTTAAATTATTTTACCCTACATTATTTTACGGCTATTTATGGCTATTGTCAATTACTTTAGGTTATTTTTGGTTATTTCACCTTATGTTACATTTGGTTATTCTACGTTATTTTTGGCTATTGTAAATTATTTCACTTTAAGCTATTTGCAACTATTATAAGTTATTTTTGGCTATTTTAAGTTATTTCATTTTAGGCTATTTTTTATTATGTGAGGCTATTATTGGTTTTTTTTGTTATTTGAAGGTTATTTCAGCTTATGGTATTATTGACAATTCTAGGTTATTATAAGCTATTTCACCTTAAGTTACTTTTGTTTAATATAGATTAATTCACCTTAAATTATTTTTCGCAATCTTAAGTAATTGTAATATATGGCTATTAATTGTTCTTTTATTAGGGCTATTAGTGGTTATCAATGGTTATTTGTACCTATTCTATTGGTGGCTATTAATGGTTATTACTAGTTATTCTATTGGTGGTTATTCTATTAAAGGTTATTAGTGGTTATTCTATTAGTGGCTATTGGTGCTTATCACTAGTAGAAATCAGCCAAAATGTAACCAGTCCATTTACGACTACATGCGATTTATAGTTAGTTGCTACTAGATTTGGGAATATTACAATTACAAGATCAAATTTCAATTTTTTTTTGTCATTCTCACAACTATGATGCAACTATTAGAAATTTCATCCTATTGGTTGGATTGATTTTACATTTATTTTCATCCATTAATAGGTTGATATGTCCCATTAGTCGCAACAGTCACCAAATTAGTTACATCCTAAAGGTATTCTACAATGACATAGTGGTGCATTTTAATGTATGTACTAAAATTATATATAATAT
>Ga0209208_10008935_pt1 | contig 13262 bp, 11 predicted proteins | sample S1TSphfallax_3_FD_187694 | JGI IMG/M metagenome (GOLD analysis project Ga0209208, IMG submission 187694) | Host-associated microbial communities from peat moss isolated from Minnesota, USA - S1T2_Fd - Sphagnum fallax MG (SPAdes) (version 2) | ecosystem: Host-associated > Plants > Peat moss >...
CCTGACTCCTCCTTCTTTCGTTATTTTTTTGCTTGGATTCACATTTGAGTCTTTCAAGGAGTTGGGAGTGCGTCAGACCAAGCCTAGGTTGGCATTTTTGACTAATCATTTTGGCTAGCACTTTTGACTAATCAATACAGTAATCAAATGATTTTTTGATTAATCAAACACCATTTTGAGTAGACAAATGCCATGTGGCATTTAAATAGTGGCCACCAAGTCAATTAGCCATGTGGCATTTAAACATTGGCCACCTAGGCTATGCCACATGGCATTTAAACATTAGCCATTGAGTTATGCCATGTGGATAAAACCTAAGCAACCTAAATTAAGCCTAAAATTAGATACCTATTCCTAAGGTCCCTATGTCTAAGAACCTACAACCTAAACTCCTAGGCCTAGGTTTAGGAGCCTATAACTAACAACTATGTGTAGAAGCCTAAAGTAGGTTAAGGCAACCTAAGTTATGACCTTTACTCAACTTAAACGTACCACAACTAAATTAAGCCTACACCTTGATGAGCTAGGTAGGAAAATCTTATTTGATTTTGAATTTAGCTTTTAAGGTTGAGCTTTTTCAATTGCTCATCTCAAATTGCCTTCCTTTTAAAAATATTTTTTATGTCTTGAATGTTTATGGTGCATCTATTTATATTGTTCATCACTTGGAAAGGATGATAAACAACATGGAACAAACTTTTGGGAAGGAGAAACATTTTCATGTCGACACAACACTAGAATTTTTTAGTTCAAACAACAATGTTTTTAAATAATTAGATAAGATACATAAATTTAGTAAATAAAAAAATAAAGAGATAGGTAAATATGTATGTTAATAAAGTTAAAATAAAAATAAATAATAGTTAATGTCTAGTTATTTAGTTATAACTAATAATTACAACCATATTATAAATCCTTGAATTATATAAAACACCAAAATAGTTATAATATATTATATTGTTGATTGAAAATTTTAACCTAGGAAAAATTAATTATGGAAAAATTAATGATTATTAAGCTAATAATTGCTACACCAACCAAAAAATTAAAATAATTATGGAAAAATAACCATGATTAAACTAATTGTGGGTAAAATAATCATGGCAAAACCAACCATGGCTAAATTTAAAATAGAAAAAAATTACCATGAATAAAATAAATATGGTGAAACTAACTATGAATAAAGAATAAAATCAAGTTAACCAATGAATAAATATTTTTTGACTAAACCAACCATGGTCAAATCATAAATGGCTAAAATTAACCATGAATAAAATAAATATGACTAAACTATCCAATTAATAAATATTTTATGGCATTACCAATTATGCAAAAATTATCATGGTTAAAATAAATATGAATGAAGTTATTATGGCTAAAATATTTTTGGCAAAATTAACCATTGCTAAACTAAAAATAATTAAATTAACCATGAGTAAATAAAATTGGTTAAACTAACCATTAATAAAGTTAATATGGCTAAACTAACAAGTGAATAAATATTTTATGGCAAAAAATTATGCAAAAACTAATTATGGTTTAAATAAACATGAATGAAATAATTATGGTTAAAATATTTATGGAAAAATTAGTCATGGTTAAACTATAAATGGTAAAACTAATCATGAATAGATAAATTTTGTTAAACTAACCACTAATAAAGTTAATATGGCTAAATTAACAAATGAATAAATATTTTATGGAAAAAATCAATTATGGTTAAAATAAACATGAATGAAATAATTATGGTTAAAATCAAAATGGTTACAATATATATGGCAAAATTAACCATGGCTAAACTAGAAATGGTTAAATTAACAATTAGGAAATAAATTTGGTTAGACTAGCCACCAATAAAATTAATATGGTTAAACTAACTAATGAATAAATATTTATGGCAAAACCAACCATGTTTAAATTAACAATATTTTAAAACTAATTATGGGTTTATTTATTATGGTTAAATTTATTAAGGTAAAATAATATTATGTTAAAAATAAATATCACTAATTTAGTTATGTTTATAGTAACCATGGTTAAATTCATTATGGCAAAACTAACAATGGACCAACTAATAATGGTTAAATTATTTATGTTCAACTAATTATCATGGTTAGATTAATTATGATTAGTTTTAATTTTAATTAATTTTTTCATAGGTAGTTGAGCCATAATTCATTTCAATATAGTCAATTTAACCATACTTAAATAAACCATATATACATAAATATTTTAATCATAATTAATTTGGTCATGATTCATTTAGTTATGATTAGCTAACTTTTACATTTTTCAATTTTTCTAATTGTTCAAACATAATCAAAATGTTACATGTGGTCCTAAGATACCCAACTAGTTTTGGAATTTGTAATTAGCCCTTTTGACTAGGCCTACTCAGTTAGCCCTATTGATTGAATATAATAAGTGGCCTTATTGACTAAGACACTTGCCAATTTGAATAGGTTGGGTGGTTTTATTGACCATGCCACTAACCAATTTGACTAGGTGGTATTTTAAAATCCAATTTGACTAAATGATTGATTTGATTAATTGTCAAATTGATCACTCTAGTCAAATTGATTAATCAAAAGATACCCATTGTCATTCAAGCTCTTGGCCTCTAGTTAAAAATACATATCCTCTAATAAAAATGACCCATCTAATCAACTTGGTTAGTTTGAAAAAAATAGGAATTCTAGTAATGACATCAATTGCAAGGGCTATCATTAAATGAAATGGCATTTGACCTTATGTATGTCAATAAACATGGACTTGCCTATATAGCCTTTTTCTTGTACATACCAAAAAAAATTGTATCTCTTTAACCCATTGTAAAATTCAAATTTTCATGTTGATATGTAACCAAAAAAAATGGAACACAAAACTTGTTTCAAAGGATAATGAAACTAAGGAGTATTAGCAACTGATGTTAAAATTTCCCAACAAATTCACATATGTGCATTATAGAAACACCAACCTCAAATATCTAAATTTTTGAACCTAAGCCAAACTTAAAATAATAAGGTTCATAAATTGTAACATTTTGATTTCCATGGCATAAATTTTTTGCTTTGTTCAACTTAATCAACTTCCCATCTAAATTGTCTCTAATTTCTAAATGATCCCTACCAAAATCATCTTACAATTTTACTTTGTAGAAATATAGCCTAAGGTCCAATCTCTCAATGTCCATTTAGTCATTTTGAATTACTCAACCTTTCCCTTATCATGCAATGTTTCACGGATGTATGTTCCGAACCCCTAAGATAGAAGACTCCACTCCTCAACACTATTCATCCAAATGTATTTCAATTTTTATGCAAGTGATGATCATTAGGTCCATATGAAAAGAACCACTATAGGTATGGCAAACATGTTCGTGCATATTTAGGATACAAATGCAACTTTATGAACTACTTTAGTTTGTTTCTATTCCCTTATTTTGCACCAACCCATGGATACCCTATTGAAGTTTTTAATGTTCATTATTCCACTAAACTTGGTATACAAATTGTATTAAACCCTAGTTCTTTATTTCATTAATGTAGGGATATGTGACTATTACATGCCCAACTAATTATAGTTCGGACCACCTTGTTTCATCATCATAGCTCAACATCAACCCCTCATAAAAAATGTTATTATGTACATTACATATTTGCCATTAAGTAGCTGCTAGCACAACATAAAAATTTCAACAACTTCAAACACGATAAAAGAATCACTACACATCACAAACCAATTTGGCAAATTCATTTAGCTTGTTCAAACCATTTTTAGCATTTGCCTTTTATTTAACATTACATCTTCCAATTTTTGAAACTTCATTAATGTTATTCCATTCTCCACTATCAGCAAATTTAAAGAAATAAGCCATGCATTACACACAAACAACAAACTATTATATTCTTCTTCATGTGCCCTTTTGAAGTTGTTATGATGATGACTAAATTGAAAAAAGAAACAATGTCAAAAAGTTTTCTACCATCACTACACAAAAAGTTGATAATGACCAAATTAGAAAACAAAAACCTAAAAGCTCCATATGTTCACACTATCAACTTATTCAATTCACCTCATTTTATTTCATAGATGAATGTGTCATACAAAAAATGAAAAGACTCACAACATTTGCTAATTGGGAACTATTGGTTCCAAGACTAACTAAATATCATCATTCACATATTATAATTCAAAACTTTAATATTAATTCATTGCACATACATTATCAAAATTTTCAACATGATCATAATTTACAAACATCCCACATATTATGCCTTCAAAAAAACAAGAATTGCAAAAACATTTCACTTTGGTACGACAAAATATAATCATATATTATATGTCTTTGACAATCATGGCAATATAATTATGTATGATAACAATGTAATTCTACAAATTGGATAAAACAATGACACATACAAAATCAAAATATATTTCAACTCCTTTTTAACCCTAACACCAAAAAAAGCTATACATGTTATTTCTTTATATAAATCTCATTCTACCTCCCTTACAAATGTTTTTGAAAATATTACATGAATTCATCATTTTGTTGAAGAACCGGATTCCCAGTTCTACATAATATATATACATGTGTGTGTGTGTGGAACCATTCTAATTGATTCCTTTAAACTGGAACCGGAGGTTCTTCATAGAAGTAAAAGAACAGCCCAACACGGATATATACGCTTGCTTTTTACCCGGGTAATTTCGCATACCTATTAGAGAGATATCCGTAGTCAAGTCAGGAAAAGACAGCACCAGTAGTACCCTGAGTTTGGTCATACACAGGGTGAGCGCCTCCACTGCTGCTACATAGATTTTCACTGCTCCTACCTTTACAGATACTATGAATCCTCTCGAACCTTGTGCATTAAATGCTGAGATTCACCATTTCGTACTGAGTTTCAGCATTTCGTACTGAGTTTCAGCATTTCGTACTGAGTTTCAGCATTTCATACTGAGATTTAATAAAATTTCCTTACTTTACCGACACCACTAAAAGAGGGGTTAGGGAGTGAAAGGAGGCCCAAAGACAGGGTGACTTTACGGATATGTCTATTATTTCAAGCAAAGTTCCTCCCCGTTTTTTCTGTCCTCTGCGCTTCACCCGTTTTCCGTCTGGATGTGTGTCCAGTGGAGCTTGCTTGCGAGCCTGTTGGTGGTGAGGAGCTGGGGCCGCTGCGAGCGATGACGGCCACCGGTGCTGGCCTTTCCCTGGCGCTGAACACTGCCGCCGCATCTCCGTATCCATCCTCGGCCGTTGTTCTTCAGCCATGCGCTTCGCTCAATTCGCAACGAACTTTGCAGTGGGATTCTGTTGTTGGTGAGAACTACAGCAACAAGAAGAAAGTCTTCAAAGCATTTTCCACTTCTTCTTCTTCTTCTTCTTCTTCTTCTCTCGGTGCAACGACAGGATTGTCGCTACGTTTTCCTCACCAGCAACGATGCAAGGAGAAACGAGTTCCACTGGCGCAAGTAAGGCGGATTCCTTTTTTGTCTCTTCTCTTTAGTTGACGTTGATGGAATAACAACCAGAGTAGTTCGTTTGTTGTTGTTCGGGCAGAATTTTCAAAGCGCTGCTGCTGCTGCAACATCATAATAACATGTTATCATCAATTATTCATGCTCTATTTCGACTTATTGGTTTTTCTTCTTTTTTTTCCTCCGGCGAAATTGGTTTAGGCCTCGGCAGGAAAGGAGCCCCTGAGGATTATGATTTCTGGAGCTCCGGCGTCTGGAAAGGGGACGCAATGTGAGCTCATCGCAGCCAAGGTGCATTGCAGAAATTTCCTGAATTGCAAATTGGAAAGCACTTCTGATGGAAGGAATAATGCTGTAAATTTAGCCAGTTTGACACTGTTTCTGCAACAAGTCTGAAAACGTGTTGGAACCCTAGTGCACTTATGATGATGGCCTGATTATACACCTCTTTTCTGGAAAAATGTGAATTTGTGTGTGCTGATCCATTCTGTGCATGACAATGGAGGGCTCAGTATGGATTGACACATATTTCAGCTGGAGACTTATTGCGAGCAGAGGTGGCAGCAGGCACTGATTCAGGGAACAAGGCTCAAGAGTACATGCAGAAAGGCATGCTGGTTCCAGATGAGATTGTTGTGACGGTATGTGTTTTTACTGTCTTTGTTCTGCTCTTAGGATCAACTGCCATGTACACTATTCCCTGCATTTTCACACATACCACACTCCTGCTCCTGTTTCTCTCACAAACTGAACCATCTTTGTGATGCTGTGAAGAAACAGGCCAAAGTCTGGTTCTATGTCAGGTATATATAGCAAAAAAATGAGTGAAATCTTTCTCATCTAGGATTTTTCTATGCTGTTAGGATCTTTTTGTTTGAAGTTCCAGGACCCACGGGAAATGTGAGTGAATGCTTCAGGTTTTGGAGTATTGCTGGTATTACATAGCCAAGAGCTAAATACTCATAGTGATGATAATTGTGGGATGCTGTTGGTAAATGGTGCAGATGGTGAAGAATAAATTGCTTGAGGCTGTAGATCAGTCTGGTGGGTGGCTGTTGGATGGATATCCACGTAGCTTGTCGCAGGCAGAGGCCCTTGATGCTCTCAACATCAGGCCCCAGCTTTTTATCCTTCTAGATGTGAGTTTCTAGGCTAGAATCTGTGTTTTTGATATCTTGCACAGACAGCTTGCAGATCAAGAGAAGACATCTCATAACTTCTCTGGAGCAGATTGACTTTCTGTACATATCATTGAGAGCTTTTGAACCTAGCCACTGACCTAGTAGTTCACATTCCGTTCTCCATGTATCTTGTCTTGCATGTGTACTAACAACAGTATTGGTAGCAGGTGCCTGATGAGGTATTGGTGCAAAGGTCGGTTGGAAGGAGGTATGATCCTGTGACTGGAAAGATTTACCACCTTATGTATGCACCTCCAGAAACTCCTGAGATTGCGGCACGACTCACCCACCGCCTTGATGACACAGAAGAAAAGGTGGGTTATAGTATATGCATAGGAAAAGAACATGCTTGCGAAGGAGTTGCTATATCCTAGTGCCTTAGTTTGAGCACTTAGGCGTTGTTGTTCCATTAGCAGGATATTTAGTGCTAGGAGTCTTTGCACGTTTTGCAGGGTTTACAGGGAGCTAAGGCCAAATCATCCACAAAATTCCTGCATGAGGGTAGGATCACTAAGATTAGTTTGTCCAACTTAGTTTTCCCTGCAGGCTTTCTAGCCAATTTGGATACAGGAAGTGATGAGCCAGAGGGATTAACTCATGTTATACTGGGGAAATGTCAACTTGCTGTACCCCACACAATACAAATCCTTATATGGAGGCATTTTGTGCAATTTCCCCCCATTGGAAACTGCCATATGGGCTCTTGCTGGAATGATAGCAGGGATTCTGGGCATGAATATCATCATAAACCACATGCAAGTCAATTGGAGGAGGCATTCTGGCCTTTGTTTTTCTTTGACCCAATATCTTGGCTTTTTAATCTTGACAGCTCTTGTTCGGATCTTGTCTCATTGATCTTACCAGGTGAAACTGCGGCTGCAAACTCACAAAGCAAATGTTGCAGCAGTAACTGACTCCTACAAGGATGTTATTACACATGTGAGTTTCTTTATACAAACTTGCCTTATCTTGCATGTGGCCATTACTGAGGTAAAGATTTTCAACTGAGTGTTCTCTTCTATTTTTTGCAAGCCATGTATACAGACAATAAATTGTGATATTGCTCTGGGCAGGTGGATGGTGACCGACCTAAAGCAGAAGTGTTCACTGAGATTGATAAGCTTCTTTCAGAGCTACAAGAGGGGGAAACCAACAAGGTTGGTGCTACTGTTGCTGTTAGAAGTCTATAATAGTTGGGGTATTGAAGTATCAGTTCAATAGCAAACTTACTCATTCTTCTTGTATGGGGCCTGCTCAGGGGGAAAAGAGGGGAAGGAACATCTGAAGTGTGACCTTGGCATGAATTTTTTTAGGAATAAATTGGTGCCGTGAGCAGTGATCCAAAAGCTGACTGAATCCCATGTAGATTTATATTATGAATTCTAAATTATCTCAAATTTAATGGTCAAAATTGTTGGGGAGCATGTCAGTTTGGATGTAAAGCAAACTGTCCTTTCTGATGAGAGGAATTCTGCAGAGGTCATCACCAGAGATCAAAGCAGGAGTTTATTTCTAGGATGTGTGCAGTCAATAATGACCGCCCTGTCACCAGAGTGCATCTTTTCCTTCCTAACATATTCCCTCAGACAGCTAATGTTAACATCATGCATAAAAATAGGTGAATAGATTTGGCAGTCCATGAAGACTAAGATAAGCCAAGATTTGTCGAGTAAAATACCTATCTGCAGCTGATTAGCTATTGAAGAAGCTGTATTTAACATTCAAACCTGACTGCTATCACATCTGTGTAAAGGAATACAAGGTGTCCATGACCATGAGAAGGGGAAATCTTCTCTAGCAGTTTTGAACACTGTTTTTTGCATGTTGATAAGAGTTCATGTTGGTCTATTCTGGTTGTTTCACTTGCAATTAGATGACTTTTGTGCTGGAGTTGGTGTTATAAAATTGATTGTCTGTATGCTATTGAAGGACAAAACATTAGCTATAGGGTCCTGGAGATTGGTCATTATTTACTGTAGTGTGATGTTCAAGACAAAAGACAGTTTTAAGAGCCATTATGTACAGAGCTCATTATATGTACATACAGATGACTGTAACTGATGTGGCTGGCTGATTTTTCTTGGCTGACCACTTCAGTATTCCTAGAAAATAATTTGGCTAATGGGCCTGAAGCTGTAACAGGTTTAAGGGGGCTACCCTTAAAGCTGAAAATGTTTGCTGAAATTGGATTGCATTTGTTCTGTTTGAGCAGCATGTCATGATTGCTCTATTTATGTGTTTCACTTTTTGGAGCTCTGCCCTTGTATTGCTGACCTTACTTCAAAGGAACGAAGTAGCAAACCTCTATCCTTAGAGAACCTCAATGAATTGCTAAGTTACTTGAATGCAGTCTACTTGGTCCAGGGAACTTGACTGTGATCAACCTCTTGCTGGGACAATCTGCAGATGCAGGTCTCCAGGTCTTGACAAAATACCCATGTATGCAGCAAGTGATGCTGCATGTGAAAGAAGGGTCAGTGCTGTCCTAAAGAGGGATGAGCTGATCCATAGTTGCCAAGTTCTAGATCAAGGCTTGGATGAGGACCCTCAAAGTTCTTTTCCTGCATGGCTGATCTGCCACATGCTCCCCTTCTAATAGGAAGTCATTGAATGAATTGGTTTTTTTAGTGGCTAATTGTAGAATAAAGCAACCCCTTCTTCCACATGTGAGATGAACCTGTCTAGATAACAGTGATTCTATGTGCTTTCCAAATAATTCCCTTGGCAAGGAATTTAGTCAAGAATAACACCTTTGTTTCTTGCAATGCCTATGTGCATGTTCTTGGTGTGAATGCAGCCCCTATTCAAGTGATCCATCCCCTCTCCTCCTTGTCCATACTCTCTGCCACCTACATTTCTTCTGGGTTTCCATTTGCAACCATTTACCTCCTGTACTCAATCTGTTCCTCTTGGGTGATCAGACTGTTTCACATTGAATGAAGGTCCTGGCTTTGGTATCACAGGTAGTGTATTTATTTTGAGTTGTAGCTGAACAAGGTTCTTTTGGTGGTTTGTGGTGCTGGGTGTGCATTGCTGCTCTGTTCAATATAATCATCTTTCCAGGCAATCACCAATGGCACTCCTAATACTGTTCATATGAAGAAGGTGAGACAAATTGTTGTGTCTTGTGGCTTCTTAGATGTAGTTTGTACCTGAATTTGCGATTTTAACCTATGAAATTGAAGACTGTTCAGTTGTGTTAGGTTAATTGCATGGTGTGTTTTATATGTCAAAAGGGAGCATCTAGCAGGGCTTCAGCTTGTTGGATGCAGACAAAATTTCTACTGTACATTCTCATTACTGCCTCCAATTCCAGGTCATCAATGGAGTGATGAAAGATTGTTACAATTTCCCTGCACATTTGGGTTGTGTGGTGGGACAGTACAGTGATTGGGCTGATTATTGTCATTGATCCACTGCTGATCAAATGTCTGCAGGACAGTTGGAAAGGAATTCCTACAAGATTAAATACATGCCCTTATACAAGTGAGATGAGGAGTTATTTCTACAGAGATGTTTGCGAAGCAACCCAAAAGGCTGTTGAAGACGGACACCATAAACTCAGGGTTTGTTCTTGCATCAGTGAATTTTTCCACTTCAATTTTCTGCTAATTTGTCTTTTGAGATTAAACCTTTGTGTGCTGCCATTGCCAAAGACAGATTTTGTTACTTTACAATCTTCACTGTTAGAAAAATTATTGGAGATTTTATGGAGTCAAATGGGAAAATAGACCAGAGAATGTTCTGTCTTGCTGCCACTCAGGATGAAAGAAATGAATGTGTACATTTCATTCTTTCATTCCTTGAGGCTATAACTTAGAACAAGTCTAATCACAGGAAGTCCCCCAGAATTTGTTAACCTACTCCTAATATGTTGTGGAGAAAAGGTCCTAAACCTTATATTTTTCTAGAGGTCAGGTTGGAAGCCCAAAGTTCAATCCCTTCCCCTAAGTTGTGCTCCTCAGTGTTTTCCTATGCCTTTCAGCATGGTTAGGGATTCCTCTCCTTGTGATTCATTGCTGGACAGCTAGTTTCATCCACATGTTCTGCTCCATTGAACTTTTGGCTGTAGAGACTTCAAAAGGAGATTAGTTTTTCCCTCTAATCTCATGTCTAAGGTTAGGTTCACTTTCAGGATTCTTGCCAAGTATAGGACCAAGAATTTGGTATGTACTTTCCTCACTTTAAATGAGCTTCCACCTCATGAGTTAGGAATTCAAGTTGACCAAATTTTTTTCCTTATCAATGTTTTGAGTATGCTCACTGAGATTCATTTATATAGTCCCAACCCCTTCAAACCTCAGTTTGGGGTAAATGGATGTCAGTGTTTCAGTTCTTGTTTCCTCTCATGTGGATAAGATAGGTCTCCCTGCTGTTTTGAACCACCCTTTTGTCACTTGTTAAAATTTTGAGCAAGAACACTAGAGGACAAACCTCAGTAAACCTGAATGTGCATATGACTGTCACTATTGTTCAAACCAGTCCTCAATTTTGTTTGTGGTCTTGTTTTCTCTTGTCTTTATGGTTTGGGTTCCTCTTTTTCATTGTTGATGTTTGGTTGCTGTTATATCGTCACATGTGAAATATCCATAATATCATCAGTATTCTCTTGAGACTTTTGAGATTGGCATAAGTCATAAGTATGGAGGAGTTCTCAGTAGTTATGGAGATAATGAAATTTACTGTGGGGTTACATTCAGAGGCTGAGGTTCATCCATTATCATAATTTACCGCCTCTTCTCTAGGATGGAATGCATCCATTTGGAGCACATTTCTGACTCCAAATTTTTGTTTAATTTGAGCAGGTTCAGATTACAATACCAGAACTGGATCCTGAAGTTGTAAGTACTGACCAACCTGTTTTTATCTTGCTGTCTTTTGATTTGTAAACTAATGAAGCAGGTGCATAAGTCAGCGAAGTTCTCTCAACATTCACTTCATGTTCATCCATTAGAGTTTAGATTAGAGTACTGTCCTATAAGGTGTCCGGCTGTTGAATTGGCTTTCCTATATTGCTAGATTTTCAATCCTTGCCAGGATTTTAACCAAGATATTGGATATTTGTCCCTAGTGTGCTTAACAGGAAACCAAGTTTTAAATCACTTAGCTGAGTATTGATGTTGCAGGATGTGCACAGAATAGGGACACTCTTGGAACTTATGAGAGAACTTGCTTTCACATTCGCCAATGATGGGAAACGTGTTCGGGTAGGTGAGACTTTTTGTTTGAGCTTGGAGTGAATTCAATGGAATCATCAGTTGATTCAAATTGTAGCAGCCAACAATTCCTTTGCTTCCACTGATGAGGAGGAGATTTGAGATTTTGTTGCATGAAACTCAGGCATGAATGAGCGTTAAGTTTAAAACAGTTTGATTGTTATGGCCAGAAATGGCTTATGAGCTCCAGCCAAAGAGTCTCCAATCATGAGGGAAGAACAATGTAAGGCATGGTGTTGAAAGGTAGGAAGGGTCATCACTGATTATAAACTTATGGAAAATTGCAGGTGTGTGTTCAAGGGTCAATGGGGGAAGGCATTTTTTCAGGAATACCACTGCAGTTGGCTGGTGTCCGGCGCATGTTGGAGGTCATGGACTGGGGCAGCTATGATGCCAAAGGCACTTTTATCAACATTGGTGCTGTAGGTAGTATATGGCCTTCTTAGCATTCTCCCATCTTTATGGTCATGATCAAGTTATGCTTTAGCAGGAAGCATTGAGTTGTGTTATGATAGGCTTGGTAGGCAACAGGGAAGCTGCATCCAATTTGTCTCTGTTTCTGTGTCAGGACTTTGTTCATGTCTCGGACTTATTCCAGCAGACCTAAGAAATCCCCAAGAGGACAGCACCCAGCTACACCATAGGCAGTCATGGTGTTGAAGTGTCCTTTCCATAAGCCACTAAGTCCACCAGCAAACTTTTGTCTAGTCATTTCTAATAGAGATTTTTGCATTAGCTAGAGCTCTTGTGGCCAAAGAGCCCGTTCCCTGTGAGAGGTGGCCCATATCTTTGTGGTATTGAGCCTCATGGTTGGTCAGATCTCAGTATTCTCAGGCCAGAGGTTCTCATCCTTCATATGGATATGGTGTATCCACCTTGCTTTAGCTAAATTCTATTTCTTTAGCCTACTGTCAAATGGATTACTTGTGCAGTCTTGGTGGGACCTATTCCTGGTATTGAAAGGTTTCATAGTACTGCGGGTGACTGCACTTAAAATGATGTGGAGGGCCAAGGAAAACATGAAGTTGAAAATGAACCTTCACAGAATTTGGAACTTGTTGCTCTGATGTGTTCCCAGCAAATAAGAGTTTTTTGGCTAAGAGAGTGTGACTACTACTCTTGTAGGTGCAAACGAGGTCCAGGAAGAAGACGATATGTTCATCATTACGGCCCCTCAAAATGCAGTTGGCAATTGCATCATTGATGTAGGTTCTGGCTTTTAAGAGTGTCAGCTTTTACCCAGCTGATAATATTTTGTGTCCCCTTTCACCAAGAGATTTGGTTTGTGGGTGTTCCATTTTCCAAATGTCTGTGCAGCAATGAAATTGTTTGATGGCTAGTAACTGCCAATAGGCTCTTGTCAGGATAGCTTGGTCAA
>Ga0209208_10008936_pt1 | contig 13261 bp, 10 predicted proteins | sample S1TSphfallax_3_FD_187694 | JGI IMG/M metagenome (GOLD analysis project Ga0209208, IMG submission 187694) | Host-associated microbial communities from peat moss isolated from Minnesota, USA - S1T2_Fd - Sphagnum fallax MG (SPAdes) (version 2) | ecosystem: Host-associated > Plants > Peat moss >...
GATCGTCTCTTGGAATCCAAAGATCAGATCTAATAGGCAAGCTCTTGCCACAGGTTTAGAGATGCAGAACGACGTACTTGCTCATACAAGAGGAGTATATAACGGTGCCTTCCAGCGATTGGTGTCGGCGGTATGTATGGCAAAACGACGTTCGCGGGCGCGGTAGTAATCTCTGCATATATTCATTCGCCAAGCATTTTGTCAAACAAATCTCCTGGCATTTCAACTTTCGATTCGATTAGACATTGCATGGCTTTGGACCTGAGGCCTAGTCCGATCAGGGTAAAAAACGAGTTGGGCCCACAGTCATTAAACTTGACTTCGATCACGTTCAGGGGCTAAAGACATGAGAGAATCGGTTTACTAAGAAACACAAGATTCCTAACCTACAAGACGTGGATTACTTTCTAGTGTTATCCCAGGACCATTTGGCTTAGCTGCCGGAGACTTGAACAGCACTCAGGCTAAGTATCTGTTCGAATACGGGCCGGCGTACCTGAAAGTATAGACAGAGCCCAAGGGATGTTCGTGACAATCCAGTGTATGACCTGGCTAATGCTCGTATTGGTCGGACTTGGAGCATCAGGATCGACCATTAACAAGGTGTAACATCCAAAGAAAGGGAATTCTCCATCCCCAAACACTTCCACGTGCGGTGCCGCCAAGGTTTGGCTTTGGGAGAGGGATTCATTGAAGAACACCGGCGGAAAAAGGAATGGGAACGCATCAGGATAAAATATTTTAAGTTGCTGGAATTCGCATGGCACCGATGGGATCACATCTGGGATTATCGCACCTCTATAGAACAGCAGCTCCGGTGATGGATTCAAGCATTGGGCATTTCCTGCAGCATGCCATTTACATGATTCCACGTAAGTCTCTGCCTGTGTGTGTCATTCTTCAGTGTTCCCTGATTACTCTTCACCAGACCCAATTCCGGTAGGCCTGCAGCAGCCATCGGGATGATGTAGAATCACATGGATAATCGTAGCGTGCCTAGCACCAAATCACAATTTCAGCTGGAAAACTTTACCTGATCTTTACCGGAACTAATCGAGCAATAGATCAGGTCTGGTATCCCACTCGTAATTAGTGCTAGTTCAAGATTTCTTCCTACGGCCGGCCAGCTTTCTTCCTGCGAACTTCTACTCGAGCATTTGCTATACATGTTCCAATTTTACCGTGTCTTCTGATCTCATCCTTTCTACGTCTGATCTGGCTAGCGCACTAGGCAGCATGAAACATGAAACAACAAATTATTCCTTTGCATCCAGGTACTTCCAATCTGGATTATTCTGCAAACAGGACCTCTTTCATGACCTCAAGATTAGACTCATGATCTGATTGAACGCATCAAGCTAGCAAGCAGTCGATACTACTGCAGTCCGGCTCGAAGCTGCTGTCAGAAGCTACTTATAATATTGGCTGGTCAGAAGTAATAAAAACGCACCGTGAGACGCAAAGAACGCTGGCAGGGCAACTGCTATAAGCACCACCATGAACCTTAAAGTACCAAACGAAGGCCTGAGCTTCTTCTTCATGACTGCAGGGATCATGAACCCCATGATGGTGATGAGAATTTTAGACTGGGTTTCGGACACTGCAGCCACTAGGCAACACTAATGGCCCACTACAGATCAAAAAAAGCCACAAGAAATATGTCAGCTAGCCAGTCCTGACCGATCAGATCGCGCTGGGATCAGTATTAGTCCGACAGTTCTTCCTTATGCTGTAGCTGATGGATTCCAAGTCTGAGCACATACCGAAACTGAGATTTGCAGACGGATTATATAGGAGCGACTGAGAGCAAATCGTGACGGGGTCTTCGAACGTGCGGCCCTGGATCGCACGTACACGGCTTGGAAGTCGCTAGCTGCTGCGGTTCTTTCTTACCTTATCCGGATGAGCTGCAGATGCTAATGAGCATAACGAAATTTTGTGCTATTCTCTCTCTGGGTTTTCTTGATTAATCTGCACGAATATAAAGCGTCTTTTCTTTCTTCATCTGCGCAGATATAATTAGGCGCTTTCTCGCTTAATCTGGGCTTCATCTACACATGGCGTTTTCTTGCTTAATTTGCAAAGATTTTTTAAGGTGCTTTCTACTTCTTTCATGTGTTAGGATATAGTAGGCAATTCATGATCTTACATCTCGCATATCTGGCTAGAGGGGAAAATATAATCTGCTTTTTAATTGCATTTCCGTTTTCTAATGTTTTTTCTTCGATATAGTCGACCTCTACTTTTCTAACATATTATTTTTATGTTTATAGTGAATAGAAAATTGTAAGAATTAAAATTGGATATTCTTTTTGAAATGTACATATTGATTCTGGTTTCATCAAGAAAGTCCAACTAATCTGGTGTTTTTTATGAAAATAAGCATTTTTCTTTTTAATTCAAATAACTCACATCCACAAGATGATTTGGACAATTTTGGCCATAACCAAAATTATGAATTTTTTTATAAAAAAATTATTGTTCCATATTGTTAGCTACTATTGGAACCTGATGAAGACTCTGGCCATATTTCTTCAAAGATTTATTTATTTGTTCTCACATTTTGGTGATTGGGAAGTTTTTAAAATTCTTTTTGTCCATTTTTGAAAAAAATCACCACCCAAAAAATTGATGTCTTGAATGGATAGTTTATTTTGTTGAGGTTCATATAACAGCACAACTTTTTTTATGTTCTATAGTTGACCTCAAAACAAGTAGATTTTTGGATTTTTTTGCAAGTTGTTCCCAAATATTATTTCCCCAAGATTCAACAACTGCATTCCTGCAAACAGGCAATTGTAAATCTCTATCTACCACGTCTCCCCCAGGTGTGATTCCCAAGTACGTTTACTTTGGCCAAGGAAAAGATGAAAAGAGGATTGCACAATTCCAGAATTGTGTACACGCTATTATTCTTCACAACTTAAAGAAGTAATGTCAGTTACATGTAGATACCTCTTGACAAATTTAGTCTCTATTTTAGTTGCTCTATTTTAGTTGAACTTTTCAAGACGTACATACATGGTACACTCCCAGAAAATCTTCTTTAGATGGTGGGCACAATTGTATGCATCAATTTCCCTCCTCGACTAAGGGACGGATATTATGTTACTCCTCAATAGTGGGAGGGAAATTATGCCTACTCATAGGTGTAAGAACCCTCCCACCATTGAGGAGTACACATAATATCCCTCCCACTCCTACTCTGCCTGATGTATGTAGGTTTGCTTCATAATAAATTTTGCCTTGTGCTTTATGATAGGTAAAGACCATGGGTGAGGGACATTCCCAAAATGCAGGGCTGGACTCATTATCACTTTGTGCTAGGCCCCTTAATTTTGAGAATGCTCTCATTTTAGGACTTTGCCCTACACAGAAATTATAGATAGCCTATGTATTTAGGCTAGAGTTAGTTTTAACATTGACTAGATGAATAATTATTATTTTCCAAAAAGTTAATTCGCTTTAAATTTTGAATATATTATCCTTTCATGATCTAGTATGATATTGCTATATGAGGAGTGAAATTATTCAGATGGTGGCCTTCCATAATTGTGATGGTTTTTCCCACACCTCAGCTTCATATTCTCATGAAAATTCTTTTAACTATTTTATGGATTATTTAATGACGAAAATGACCCTCAAGTAAAGAATGTTCAAATAAGTCAAGCTTTGGTTTTCACAAGCAAAATGCCTTCAGTCGTGTTAAATTCAGTTGTACTTTTTATTGGTTTGTAGATCATGTATATGACAAGCCTATGAAAATGCAAGCACAATTTTTTTCAAGTGACTTGTTCGTTGACATACAAAATGCCTGATTTCTCAACAGTGGCAAATTATAAGATAGAATAATAGGCTAGATGATGATCAATTTGAACACATTTTTGTTATAATTCATGAATTTTAGACAAGAGCATATGTATCTAGATGAGGGTTTTTTCTCTTTTTCTTTCCAATTTTGTGATGTAGCCACATTGGCAACCATCCACAAGAGTATTTCACCAAAATTGGTTATATTAAAGATATGAAAGTAGGAAAAAATTAAGAATCATGCTACAATTTGGCTACCTATTGTAGACATCTGATGATTTTAGATTTTTTTTATTTTCAAAATCTGGTGTATTTGGGCCATTTTGTAGCCAAGTGGCAAAATTTTGGCACAAAAAGAAGTGCCGATCTAGGTAGTTGTTTCCATGCTATGTGGTAAAACAAGCAGGCCACCAAAGCATACTGATAGGATGCCATGGAACTTGAAAGGGGGACAGTTGTATTACTTTCTGAAGTAACACAAGCATTTGGTTTAGTCTTTTTAACCAAATGAATTTTTATCCCATGAGACATGTTTGTTTTTACTCTTGATGTTCGCCTCCAACAACTAACATCTTGTAACAAGTCAAGGCTTACCCGAAATTTTCTAGTGTATCAAGAGGTACCTTTACAGAGGGTAGTTTTTCATCCACAAGAGGAGAGTGTTTCCAAAAACAAAATGCAAGAGCCAGCATTTCGTTTTTTGAAGCGCCTGCCATCTTTTTTCTTTCTTTTCGTGGAAAATTGGAATTTCTTGTGAGTGTCTACACTGGGTAACGCCCTCAAAGTAAGCACCCCTGGCCTCCACTCTGCCTCCCGAAGGTGCTTACCTAAGGAACACCCCATCTAAGGCCAGTACCCAGAGCATCTAGTCATTTCAGAGTGCATGAACACAATCTTGTTGAACCTTAAAACACAAAGATTTTGGTTTTGAAACTTTTGCATCCTAATCTTGTTTTGCTCAAACTAATATACTCAAACCTCTTTAATGTCACTCCTCATCAGCAATTTCTTTTGGGGCGACATTTCACCACTTGCTGACCAAAAGATGGGGCTGCGACTCATTCCAAGGAATTTGTTTTTGGAAAAAATGGCCCAAACTCGCCAGATTTAGTCGCAGCCCCATCTTTCTGAAATCGCCAGATTTAGACGCCAGATAGTTTTTGGCATGGTTCCAATTTTTTTCTACTTTCCATTATGACTTGTAGCCAAATTTGGCTAAGTCCTCTAAGTGTGCATGATGGCCAGTCCACCTAGCTCACAAAATTGAAAAGAAAAACCCTGCTCCTGATGCAATACCAACCTTTGATGTTTTGTATTTTCAAATATATATTTACCATTAAACTGTATTTTCAATAATCAGCTATCCCTTTATCTGAGAGCCAAAAATGGTATTGTCATCAAGAGTTTTTTTCCAATTTTTTGCTTTCAAAAGTTTGGGGAATTTCTCCAATTTTCTCTGATTTTTTTTTGTTGCCACAATCCAGAAATTTGTCCCCAAAATATATGCTGCTTGATGTACATCAAACACTATAAAAGCACAGATGACCTTCATTCGCTTGCTACAACTATTTCCCTATGAACCTCCTGATATCACACTTATAAGAAAATGGTTAAGTTTCAAGCTTATTTAATGTAATCAAGGTAGCCTGCCATTTCAATGGTGGAATTTGGCTATGTTGCAAAATTCTTATATGGTTGCCATCTAAGTTGTACAAAAGTGTTGAGAATCTTGCTACAAGAATTGAACATGGCAAAATTGTTACATCCTTGATGCCTTTTGGACACGAAACTATGTACCAAACAATTCCAAACAAGGATCTCAACATGACTTCCTTTAGGTGGACATTAATATGAAATCCATAATGGAAAACTAATTTGGTAGAAATAACAATGGAGTGACTTGTTTATGTTCACACAATTCTCATGCAAATATGAATTAAAAGGCATCATGTAGATTTTTTTTATTGATGAATTTTGACAAAATGTGAGATGAAAAATAAAAATTTGAAAATGAAGTGATTTTGGATGTTTTCAATTGCCAAAAGTGAGAAAAATAAATCACCAAATTTCTATATTTGGTTTTCATTGTGTAACCAAAAACATGAAAGGATGATTAAGGATTTGTATTTAATATTTTGTATATAACAAGATTATTCCTAAGGATGATCACCATGTTGGCTCTAACAAAATTCCCTTAGAAAAACATTGGTAAAAGGTGCACACAATTTTCATGAAGCAATATACATCATGTCATGTTGTCTATAAACAATTTTTTTTTTCTAGATGTTACCCAACAAAAGGATATTATATTTTGGTAATTGATTATGTGCAATATGTCAAGGTCATGAAACTTTATAAATTTAGAAATTCAAATGCACAATTTACCAATTCAATGTGATTGAATACATTTCAAATGACATCTTTAAACATGGTCACCTTTTTAATCTTGTAATTTGACAATTGAATTTTGTTTGATTCCACTAATGTTTGATTTTCACATGTATTCACATTGAATTTTGGTCATTATTGAGATAATTTGATTATTCTTATCTCTCAACTAGGTCATAGCAAAAAACATTTAAAATGGCATATTAATGTATTAATGGGTATCCATTTGCAAGTTAGGTTGTCAAACATTTGGGTAGTCAGTTTGATGTTAAAAACATATTTTATATAAACTATAGGTAGGTTGGTATTCAAGCTATGTAGGTAGGTAGAAAATAAGTTAGGTGTTTTAGTACGTACCTAGGTAAGTAGGTATATAAGTAGATATCTTTAAGTACATGGATAGGTAGATAGCTTAGGTGGGTACTTAAATAGGTAAATAGTTTAAGTACATAAGTACATTGTTGGGTAGTTTAGGTAGGCTAAGCTTGGTACCTAGACTATTTAGCTATTTAACCTAGGTTTATAATTAGGTAGGTGTGTTAAATGTTCTTATTAGTGTAGCAACCAATTATTTATGTTGAAATTTGAAATTATGATATTCAAGTTTAACCATGGTCTCCAATTATTGTATGGTTTATGTTTTGAATGGTTTTAAGTTGTTCTAAGGATATTTTGCACATGAATGCAATAAATTTCAATGTTTATGAATGTCATGTTTTGAAATTTTATTTTCCTTTAAATTAAATGTATAATGCTACCCTTCATCATTTTTGTGTTTTTGTTCATTATATATATATAGTTTTAAGGAAATTTTCAAGAGCATAACGGGTGGTATCTTTTTTTTCTACGCAATTTTTCATTTGAGAATCTCCACCTCCAAATAGAGCATCTTCCACTCAAGTGAAATGTAAAAAGAATGTGAAGATAATGAAAAATTAAAAAGTTTAAAAAGAATTATTGTGAGTGATGGAGAATGAAAGATGAAGAAGATAATAGATAATAAAGGATATAATGAGCATGACATCATTGATAAAAGATGCATAAGGAGAGAGAATCAATATCATTAATGAAAAAAAAGGAGAAATGGAAACACATGAAGCAAAAGACAATAATGAAAGGTTGAATGAAACAATATTCCATTAGTGCAAGATGCATAAAACTAAGAAGAGCCTACAAACTAGGAAGAATTTAAAAAGCAATTGAACTCAACAACTCATTCCATATTATGTAATGTGATTAATTGGCTTGCCCACACATCATTGTTTTACAACAACTCATAGTCCTATTATAGTTCAAAAGGTATTCAATCCCAAAAACCTCACAATGTAGTTGAACCTTGTAAAAAAAGAATGAATGAAAATTGGAATGATGAACGCTACTTGAGGAAAACAATAAAGGCAATAGAAAATGGTGTAAAAATAACTAGTGTAACTCATGTGTTTGGAATCCCAACAACCTCCTTTAGAAACCACCTTGATGGAAATATCAAATTTTGCACTTACATGAAAAAGAAGGTACCTTATTTATGTTAGAAAGAAAAGCAATTTGTGAATTGGGTATTGGACATGTAGAACATGGGCCTATCAATATCATTTTAACAATTGAGGTTAATAAAATAACAAAAGAAAGGGTAAACCATTTGCACATGGCATTCCTAAAAGGAGTTAGTGGAACTATTTCAAAATGAAACATCATAAATTAAGCTTGAGGATGGTTCAAGGGTTGGAGCTAACAATGGTAAAAACACTATCCAACAAAAAATCTCATTAGTTTTTACAATGTAATTTGGAAAATTTGTATGAACTTCCTAAGTATGATTTGGCACACATTTGGAATGACGACAAATCAAGGGCTTAAGCTAGAAGAGGTGGATATATAAGGAGGAATAATAACCAAGAAAGGATCTAAAAATGTTCATACCATTATACCAAAATAACAAAAATGGCTTACTATTCTTACATGCATCAATGTTAGGGGAGAAAATATTCCTAATTTTTACATTTCAAGGGCAAAAGAACGTCAAGAAACTACATTGTTGTCGCAACCCCACTTTGGGGAAAGTGTGAGGATGAGACTCACACTCCCGAAAGTGGGGACTTGGAGTCCTCCGGGACTCCCGCAACTTCAGAGCTCAATAGCAGAGGGTAAAACACCTCGCCTTGAGGTGTTCTTTATACCGTTGGAAAGTTCTTGAAGTGTAGATGTCCAAAATGACCTCGCATGAGCCATTTGGACATCTGTAGCTTAAGTTATGGGCAAAAGAAGGGCCAGGAATCAAACTGGCAGTTTGATTCCCGACCACTAAAAGTCGGGAATCGACCTCTTCTCGACGTCTGCAGAAGGAGTGCGATGGGGCATTGGAAAGCTCTCGAGGAGAGCTACAACTTTGGTTTAGACCTCACTCCAATCGGAGGTTGAAGCCAAGAGATATGAGTGTCCAAAGTCCCGGGAGTTCAACTCGGGACAGTTTCGGGACTCCTCCTTGGGAATCCTGGGAAAAAGTGCCATTCGGATGTGGCTCCCGCGGAGTAACGCAGAGAATACTACATGGGGGAAGGTGGTGGCTTCCCCCGAGTCTAGGCCGTGGTGAGTCAAGTGAGTCCAATGTCACCCGTGGCTTGTCCAAACACTAAATGGATGCAGAATGAGTTCTAACCAACTTGGGGTTGGTTTTGGATGCAAGATTGTGTAACAAAATAATTGTCCCTCTTCCTAGTCTAATCCCGAGACTTCTAGCAAGCCCCTCTTACCCCCTTTAGTGCTGGAAGTCGAGAGCGGCCCTCAAGTTCCATCTTTCCGCAACTCAACATAGTTAGACCCTCAAGTGGGTCTAACAAGGAACTTGGGAGCGCGTCAATTGTGCATTATGAAAGTAATGCCACAATGACCATGAAGCCTAAAGCTTGGATGGAAAATCAATTATTCTTAAGTTGGATTGCACACATGTTGTGAAATTGATGATTTCAACAATGGATAAGATTTTTCTAGCATTTTTAAATCCTCAATTATGTAACTAATATTTTCAATAATCCCAAGAAACATTATTCTAATGGGTTGGTTGAAAAATGGTAGATCTTATGTGTGAATAGGTGTTGAAAAAATATTTAAATGTGGTAGTTAAAACAAGTTTTGTATCTTTAAATGCAAATGAAATTATTATTATTAATAACCAATCATGGATATTAATCTAGGTGTATGTGATGCAAACATGGACTATAATAATTATCCTCCTCACATTGTTGGGGGTGGAAATGCAAAAATCTCGCCCTTATGACTACTAAACCCCTTATGCAATAGGAGGTTTGACCAACCAATAAATCATTCAAAGATTCTTTTGTTTTGATGTAGATGGAATCTTTTTTTTCTAAAGTTGTCACAATAAAGTGACAACACAATTGAAAGATAAACATTCTCCTTACATGATGGGGTAGTATTGTATGGCTCATAGAACAAAACTTGTTATGGAAGTTTTGTCTAAACATGATTGCAAAGTTGGAAGAATTGTTCCAATCATTATATTCCTATTTTTCAAGCTCCCCTAAGCAACACTTATAATTCATTAAGGTTGTCAAGATTTTGGAAACAACAAGACTAAAGATTTCAAGAAATGTCAAACCATGATGGATATCAATGTTGGAACCTTTGAAGAATATCTTCGTTGAATGCAAAACATTGATCATCAAAATGTCACAAGATAGCCCTTCAATTACTCAAGTAAAGTTAAATTTTGATCTCAGTTATGATATTCACAAATCATTGACCTTGTTTTTCTTATTACCATTATTGAAGTTCATCAATGCTTTTATCAAGTTTTCCCAAAGAAGGAATGTTTTCATTTTAGAGTTGGTGACTAATGTAAAAATCTTTTACGGGGTGAAAGCATGGTAAAATATGCTAATGAGGCATACTTTTCTTTTGGGTGGAAAGTATCCATAAATTAAAACTTAAGAAATTGAATTCATGAATATGTTTTGGTTTAGTTATGAATAAGAGGAAGATCTTTGACTTCATTGCATAATATTGAATAATTGCATGTTTTAATATGCATTGAAGTACATTTTTAGAAATACAAGTACAAGAAAGTTGGTGTCATGGGTTGATGCATGGTTGGGTGCACCAATTTGGATGTCACAAGCTAATTTTGCAAGGTGGAGTCAAATTGGCAGTTTGACTCCTAACCCTTCTTTTGGCCATAACTTATGTTTTAAGTACCCAAATGGGTCATGCAAGCCCATTTTAAACATCTAAGTTTCAAGAGCTTTTCAAGGGTATAAGGTGAACCCCTTGCGGGGAGGGAGGCAACAACCCCTTTAGTCATTAGAGAAATTGAGGAAATACAAGGGGGGGAGCAAGTGCCACGAAATGGCAGACCCGCCCTCCCCAAAGATGTGGCCGTGAAGCCATTCAGCCTTAAAAGCTTTTTCAATATAACTTTGAATGTTCTGATTTCTACTCTGGCTAGAAGATCTAATGGCCTTCCAGGAGGCTATGCCGACCTTGGCAGTAGCCTCCCATGCCTAGAGTAAAACTCTCTTGAGAGAGTACTGGTCGTCAAAATGCCTTCGGCATCTTTCGGACCCGAGGTAGAAGAGGAGGAAGCTCCTTAGGATGTCGACAGGTTGCCTTCGGTAGGAGAATCCACCAGTGTGGTAGTAGTGGAGGTCCAGGGGGTCATCGTCCTCCTCAAACACAGCTTCGCCAAGGAGCACAAAGGGCTAGGTGATGGCGAGGCGATTAGGCGCCTCCCACTCCTCCCAGACTCGGAGGAAGGCTTTCCACGCCGGTTGAGCGGGAAGGCAATCCATGAGGCAGTGTTGAGTGAATTCCAAGAGTCCTTGTTCACAACCTTTGCAGGGGGCTTGGATTCCCATCGTTTGAAGCCAGGTGCCCACCGATAGACCGTTGTTGAGGGTTAGCCAGGTGAATGCCCCAACTTTGCGCGAGTGGGCGTTGTGCCACATCCTCGTGATGATTTGAGCGACCGTGGAGTTGCACAGATTTAAACGTTGGATGGAGGTGATGTTGGGGGTGTGCTGGATTTTCCTGACGTTTTGGTACCCTCCCTTGGCAGAGTAGCCGAAAAAGGGGGCGTCTCCCATGTTTTGTGCTTTCTGCCAATGCTAATCTCCGAGGTCCCACGGGAGGTCAGAGATGAAACCAATTTCGAATATCCAGTAGATGGGGGGTTTTTTACCTGGGAGCAGCAGGTCTTTGGCAGGCCTGAACGTTGCTCCATGTCCATCCTAGGCAAACACTCTGACAGGCTCATATCCCTCCAAGGGGATAGAGATGTTTTGAGTGCTAGTGGCTTGGATGCAGCTAGCGGGAGAGGATTTTCTGAACTCCCTGGTGCTGGCCATGGTTTGGGTTGCTTCCGTTATCTGATAGACCCATTCAAGCGAGACATTCCTATGAGCTTCCCTCTTGCTGACCCAGTCCCCCACCTGCGGCCTGCTGTTGGAGATGGCTGGGTTCCAAGGAATACTGGCGATGATGAAGTCTTTGTTCTGCCTGTTGCGGGGTGAAAGCTCACCCCAAGTGCAGAGAGGCCTTTCCAGTCTTGTAACTCGAGGTCCCAGAAGTCCCTGACCTTGGTGTAGCCGGCACTAGCGAGCGCGTTTCCTTCGCTTTTGTCGCTGAGTCCAAGGGGTCTACTTTCTGCGTTGGTGATGAGGGGGTTCCCGAATACCGCCTGCCTAAGCAACTCCGCGGTGTTAGTCGGTTTTGATTTGCACAGACCCAGCCTCACGTTCAACCAAGCGCCTAGTATGCTTTTCCACAGGGAGCACAATGGTCTTTTGAGTTGTGGGCTGAAAACAGCCAATTTATGTCTTGGGTGTTGGGGCCCAAGCCATGGACCGGGAGTCTGACCTGGTCGGCTTTGTGCCTTAGGAGCTCCTTGCAGGGTTCGCCTCCTGGTGCGAGGCCCCTAATGAGGAGCTTTGCTAGGAGTGCTTTCGATTGGGTTTTTGGGTCAATGATCCCTAGCCCTCCCTTGATGGTCAGGAAGACTAGGGTATCCCACTTTACCTTTGCTCTGGCGTTGGTGGCCTTCCCACCCCATATGAAATTTCTCATGACCCCTCGGACCTGGCTGCACATCCTGGGATTTGGATTCCAACACGCAGCCAAGTACCACATGGAAGCTAGGAGCACCTGATTCGCCACTAGGATCCTCCCTGCCAGGGAGAGGCGGCAAGTGCTCTAGTTGATGAGCTTGCCTTTGAGCGCGATTAGCATTTTGTCAAAGTTGGCTTCCGAGGGGAGATGGAATCCGACCTAGATTCCCAAGTATCTCACCCCTTTACCTTCCGGGACCCATTGGAGTCCCACCTCTTGGCCCCATTCCCAATTTTTGCTTCTTCTGCTGGCCCATATTACGGCCATCTTGTTCTAGTTTACTTTAGCTCCCGAAGCCTTGCAGAAGAGATTCAGGACTCCTTGAACCCTATCCATGTTAAAGCGTGAACCTTGTAGGTAGAGCGCAGTATCGTCCACAAAGGTCTGGTCTATGATGCATCCTCTTGTCGGGAAGGACAAACCCTCCACCCCAAAGCGTTGGTCATCTAACATGTGCCCTACCACATCCGTGGCCAGGATAAGGAGATAGGGGGCAAGCGGGCACCCCTGCCTAACTGACCTGACGAAGGGGAAGCTGCTCCCCACCACCCCGTTGAGCTTGATCACTGATGAGGTTAAGTGGTACAAGGAACGCACCCAGTGGATCCATTGGTTGCAGAATCCAAGCTTAGTCAAGGCTTCAAACAGGAATCCTGTCGCAACCCTAGCATTTGGCTTGCGACCAAGGCAAGGAGGTTGCGAGGTTGCGGGCCTAGAAGTAGACTCGGGAGTCACATCACATGCTCCCGAAAGTGCAAAGAGTCCAGAGAGTGTGAGGGAATGAACCCTCACACTCCCAAGTGAACTCCCATGTTGGGAGTTGGTGAGAATTGGAGTCCCAAAAGGACTCCCGGAACTTCAGAGAGCGTTTTGAGGGGTCAAAACTCCATGGCGGGTTGCGCTCTTTATATCAATGGAAAGCTCTTGAAGTGTAGATGTCTAA
>Ga0209208_10008937_pt1 | contig 13261 bp, 8 predicted proteins | sample S1TSphfallax_3_FD_187694 | JGI IMG/M metagenome (GOLD analysis project Ga0209208, IMG submission 187694) | Host-associated microbial communities from peat moss isolated from Minnesota, USA - S1T2_Fd - Sphagnum fallax MG (SPAdes) (version 2) | ecosystem: Host-associated > Plants > Peat moss >...
ATTAGTAGTTGCAACACTTCATGACTTGTAACATTAACTTCACCATGATTTATGTCATTGATATGATGAATTAATCTCATTTATTAGCTAGTTGAAAATATTGTTGTCCTTTACAATTAATAACGACTCGGTTATTTGTGTGATGATAACATGACATGTTTAACATTAAGGTGTCACAATTTTTCATTGCAATCCATGATTTTTTGTGACACCATAAGCTTTTATGTGTCTTGAATTTATAGCACAAATATTTGTCATGGCATGCCAAAATGTTTTGTGTGCCATGAGGTTTTTGAAGTTATGAATTCACATGCATGTGCATGTCTACTTAATAATCTATCGTTAACTTGTAACTATGATTATAATATTAAAAGTCATTTTAAAAAAGGTGACACATAACTCATTGACTTTTTAACTACTTAACACATTAGTTTAGGTAACATACTTATTAAATTAACCTATGTATGAAGGTTATTTAGTAAAAATTTACTTTGTAATATATGATACCTTGTAAGTTACTTAACTAGACATAAGAAATTTATTACATTTAATATGTTTAAATATACTTAGAATATGTTACCCTACTAATAGGTTAACTTAGATAAAATTGTTTAGGTTTCTAGCTTAAATTTTTTTGCCAAGTTAAGCTAGTTAACCTCATTACAAAATATTTTATCAAGTTTGTAACCACCTCAAGTTCGTGCAACTAGATGCGATATAATTATCTAAGGTTTTTTTAAAATCTTAAGAATGTTTAGGTTAACTTAGGTTAGGTTAGTAAGTAGTATAGGTTGACAAACTAATTCATTTTAAGTCAACCTAAGGACAGATTTAGCCTATGACTTATGTCCAAACAAGCTAACATGAATACATGGTTGATCAGTTTTTTCAATGGCTTCATCAATGTATTCTTTGCTTGTTCCCATAAAACTTTCATTCATTTTTCAAACATAATGTTTGTTGTGCTTTTAATGTATTTGGGAAATTCAATTATGCAAATAGTTAATAAATTGATTATGTAAACATTGATCAAGATATTATCCAAGTTTAATTAGGTTGTAAGAGGTTTTTAGCTTGTCAAAGTATTAATCCTTAGGATTCAGTAAAGGTGATACTATGTAAATAGGTTCAAGAACCCTACCTTGATACTTTGCAAAAAAAATCATAAAACTTGATTTTGATTGGGTCGTAAGTAACAAACCAAAATTAAATAAATTGCCTTCAAGTTTCATAGATCATAGAGACATTATATAACTTAAATAAGTGATATGGGATTTTTTAAAATTATATATTTCCTACTTTTGTTTTTTAGCAAGTTCAACAACATTGCTTATTAAAAAATGAATAAACATGTTAATAGTCATTGTGTTTGTCAAATGCATACATATTATCAAACATGAATAAAAAATGTGTAACCATTGCACACTCTACCTGTTTTAAAATTATAAACTAAGGTCATGTTGAAAATGTGTGAATCATAACATAATGTACTTCAATGAGCGATCATAGGTATATATGTTTACAATTTTCTCACCCATACCAATGATCTAAACAAATCAATATAGTGATTAGAAAGCTATAGTTTCCCACTCACAAGGATGTGTTTATGAGTTATTTGATTGGGGTCAATGCATCTTTGATGGATTAGTTCTCAAAGGGTTCAACAAATCAATCAAATATTGTCAGTCATGTGCAATAGAAAAAATTGGTGAATATACATAGAAAGTGATGATTTGCATTTATTAAGGGGTCCAAATGGCATCCTAGCAATCTTTATATATTAGTTTGGGAAACAACCATCAATTAGGATGCTTGGCTTGGAGCAAGACAATTGACATAAACAAAAACTAATCCATTAGTTAAACAAGATTTTCTTCTAACCTTCAATGAGTCATGGGGATCATAACTAGACAATTTTTATTTTGAGAAACAATCTCCACATCAGTTGGTCACACAAACAAGAGCCACAACACATGTAAATTTTACTTTAGGTGGTTTGTACGGGTTTTTACTTTCTCCAAGGGTATCGTGATATTCGTCTACTCTAAAATACCTAGGTTTAGGTACATGATGGATGGTTTTCTTTTTTCACGTCGGGTGTTATTACAATAGAGTGAGCATTTTGTTTTTTTCAAACACCCCTCAAACAAAGGAGGACAAAATTATGTCGGGTAACTATCATCCCCATCAATTAGTGACCAAAAAGAAAATAAAAGCAGGTCTATATGATTTGCAAATTTAATATTTCTAGCGTTGAATATAGCCGCTAAAATGCAGCACTCAAGAAGGGCTGTCGGTATGAGAGTAGGTACTGGATATGTTTACTAAGAGGTTTCATGATTCAAGAATGGGAAGATACTATTGATTGGACTAAGTACTAAATACTTTGCGCTTGAGGACCACATGGAGTAAAGTCAACCTGAAAATCTTGTATTCTTGTTGGGCTTTAGGGTCAGACAGGAGGGAGGTGGCACGAGCTGTTATGTGTCGCTGGTAGCGAATGAAAAACTCGTCGGTGTTGTGTCGGCCCATGTATGCCTCTATGGTCGGGCCGAAGATTGCCCTCACCCATGCCGACACAAACGTAGCAAAGGATTTGGGGAATTGTAGCATGTGCATCAACTCGTCCTCAGGGCACAGGTTGTCGTCAACAGGCGATTGCAAATATTGGATGTCAAAGGCACCACACTTGATGATTGCTGCCTCCACCTCCTCCTTTGAGCGGCAATAGGTCGGGAGGTTAAATGTGTCTCTTGTCTCAGTAGTTATCACTCCCTGTGCTTGCAAACAATGGGATCCCAAAATATCCAAAAGAATAAAAGTGTCAATCTATTGACAAGTTCAAAAACACCATGAAATTTTAGTCTACAACTTTTAGAAACATTGCACCTAGTCTTCCAGACCAAAGACAATGGCTTTCTAGTTTTGTTTCATGAAAAAATTGGTGCACCGAGAGGATAGAGTATGGTGTTCTTTACATACATCGTCAATGAGGTCGTTCCAAGCGTTTTCGAAGTCAGGACCAAGAGAAAGACGATGCTGACGTTCAGCGTTGACTTGGTTTTCAGGGTTGGCTGCGTCGTGGCGGCTAATGAAAGACGCGAACACAATACCACCAGGCACCATTTCGGCAGCACGACTATCAAGAAAGTTGTCCAAGTCAAGCATGCTTTGTTGAGCAAACTCTCGTGCTATAGTAGGGTTCCCGCCAAGAATCCAAGAGCGGCCTTTGTTGTAAAGAGGAGAACTCTTATCTGTCACTGTTGCTGGTATCTAAATGCACAACCAGCAATGGTAGTCCTGTGAATGACTAATTAATCAACACGATAATTGCGAAATTCATTAGTATTGAATTGGTATAGATGTGCATGGTGATTTGATCTGAAAATGCATAATTTTATGTAGTCATGTGTACATGAGGAGCTAGCAATCTTGAAGAAGCAAAACATTAGATCAGACTAGTGGAGTAATTGAACACCAATCAATTTACCTGAGACATCCAGTGCAAGCAGAAGATCGATATTGCGAGATGGATGCTCTCCTTGGGCAACAAACGATTGTAGAATGATCCTCCCACCATTGCTGAGAAGTAGCTGCTAGCTCTTCCAACATCGGCGCCATTGATTGATGTAGCTAAATCCTGGGCATTTTTGGCCTCTGATGCCAATAGTTGAATAAGGGTATTGAAATCATTCCCGGGCAAGTCGTTGAAGGAAACAAGCATCTCGGGCATGCAAGTGACATGACCATTATTTTCGCCAGCTTCGACGTACCTGTCAGTGATACAATTCACAATGAAGTTCATGTAACTTATGGAGTTTCTCCCAGTGGAGCAACCGAAATCAGCAATATGCAAGGGACCTTGTTCCGGCAGTCTGATGTGCTTAACAGCTTCGGCGATTAAGGGCTGCAACCTCCTGTTTGCGTGGGCTTGGAGCACCCCCATCCGCTGGTAACTGAATTCCCCATCACCACCCACCATGGAAATAAATTTCGCCTTCTCCATGTCCTGCAGGATACTTTTGAATCACGAAACCCAAAATTATTAATCAAACACACTTCCTTTGAGATACAGCACTGTAAACTAAGAGAGTCTTTCCTTAAATCTGCGCGGTCACGGAGTCCTACTCGGTGTCAGGACTTGTGTTATTTCTGTTACAAAACACAAAAGACTGCTATACAAATACAAGAACAGCCTCTTTCTTTCTTTCTTTCTTTCACTTTCCTCAGCTAGGCTGCTCTAGGTACTGCTTAGATCTTTCTGTAAAGTCAAAGAATTTTTTTTCCTAACGTGGTGTAAAGTGGTGCAAGTATGTTGGGGGCATGGGAGGGAGCATACGTCATTGATAATAATTCGATCTTATTTCAGAAAAAGATGGATGGCGCCAAGGGTAGAATCTAGATATGGAGAAGGAATTCTGCAATTGAGGCCTGCAATAACACCCACGTGCACAGCTAGGGTTCAGGACGCTAGACGAGAAATACCCGCATCAAGCGCTGTCCAGCGCCCTTTGTGGACCTGATGATAGTTTGGTTCTATTCTGGTTGTGGAACTTATTGAAACTAGTGGGTGCCCGTGGCCGAAGGCCACTGTGAAGCCCCCTGTGTGAAATCCAGGTCCCAAAATTGAGATCCCACATCCTGAAAATCACGTCCTAAAAGTTTTCAGGTTTCGGTCTTGGAAACTACGAGTGTGAAAATACAGGCCCCAAAGTTGAGATCCCAAGTCCTGAAAACCATGTCCTGAAAACCATATCCTAAAATTTCCCAGGCACCGACCCGGTTTAATACTTACTCCTGCGATTCCACACACCTGGGCGCCGCCCGGCCCGAGCCAGGTTTTTTTTTATCGTTCGGGTCTTTGAAGCCTGGGCGTTGGGACTTGGGACCTGGATTGGTCGAGACTCAGGACTCGGGACTCGGTAAGTAAAGAACTGGGGGGACAGTTTTAAAAGTGACTTGGGTTTTAGGACCTCGATAGACAGTACGCCGGCCCGGTCGGCCTGTACCCGAGCTCCGAAACCACAGATCTTTTAAAAGAAAACTCTGGGAACAGGAAATTCCGACCTAGAAACCATAGATCTTTTGAAAGAAAACTCTGGAAACAGGAGATTTCCGGAACGAACTGCAATAGCGGTTCTGGTTCTGGTCCGGTTACCACGCAAAGAATGATGGGTCGAACAGACGGACGGACAAACGGACTCCAGGTCCACCGCAAATACAAAAAAAAAACAGAGGATCAAAGTGAAGCAAATGTCCAAACAAACACCACAGCGGGCGCCTGTTGTGGCAATCAACTGGCTGCTGAAGCATCCGCTTGGAGATTTCCGGAACGAACTACAGTAGCGGTTCCGGTTCTGGTCTGCTTACCATGCAAAGAGTGATGGGTCGGACAGACGGACAGACAAGTGAATTTATATATAAGACTAGTGGGTACCCGTGAACTTTAGACATTGTGAGGCGCAAACGCAACGTGCCAACCCCTTCCCTTCTTGAGCTACAGAGAGAAAGGAGAAAGACGACCGAGCTCGGGTACCCGGGCCGGTGTCGGCGACAGCCCCGGAAACACACAGGCCTTGTTCCGGTCCACCCGTGGCAAAGAGCTTGGTTTATGGCCCGGGACCCGGGTCTTCGTGGGGAGACCGGGCTTCGTCACCGACTTGGTTTAATATTTACTCCTGCGATTCCACACACCTGGGCGCCGCTTGGCCCGGGACAGGTTTTTTTTTATCGTTCACGTCTTTGAAGCCTAGGCATTGGGACTTGGGACCTGGATTGGTCGGGACTCGGGATTCGGTAAGTAAAAAAGTAAAAGTGTGCGATTGAGGTCCTGAATAGTTTTTGGGGACTCGGGACTGGGGGGACAGTTTTAAAAGTGACCTGGGTTTTAGGACCTCGACAGACAGTACGCCGGCCCGGTCTACTAAACACTGAGCTCGGAAACCACAGATCTTTGGAAAGAAAACTCTAGGAACAGGAAATTCCGGCCCGGAAACCACAGATCTTTTGAAAAAAAACTCTGGGAACAAGAAATTCCGACCCGAAAAACCACAGATCTTTTGAAAGAAAACTCTGAGAACAGGACAGGCCGGGCCTGGTCAATGTGAAACCCGAACTCCGTCACGGACGGACGGACGAACGGACGTAGTGAATTGCCCGTGGGTGCCCGTGGCCGAAGGCCACTGTGAAGCCCCCTGTGTGAAATCCAAGTCCCAAAATTGATATCCCACATCCTGAAAATCACGTCCTAAAAGTTTTCAGGTTTCGGTCTTGGAAACCGTGAGTGTGAAAATCCAGGCCCCAAAGTTGAGATCCCAAGTCCTGAAAACCATGTCCTAAAATTTCCCAGGCCCTAAGATTTCCGGAACGAACTGCAGTAGCGATTCCGGTTCTGGTCCGGTTACCACGCAAAGAGTGATGGGTCGGACAGACGGACGGACAGACAAGCAAATGTCCAAACAAACACCACAGCGGGCGCCTGTTGTGGCAATCAACTGGCTGCTGAAGCGTCCGCTTGGAGATTTCCAGAACGATCTGCAGTAGTGGTTCCGGTTCTGGTCCGGTTACCAGGCAAAGAGTGACGGGTCGGACAGACGCACAGACTAAGTGAATTTATATAAGATTGAAAACAAAAGATATCTTGCTTTGCTCCTGAATCTAAGGCAATGTTCTGTGGAATGTTCTATACGTGTAGGGTTGAGATTTGGAATCTGCTGAGTAACTGCAAACAAATGATACAAATAGTTCTTAAATTAAAAGACTATTGCTTGTTTTCTTTTGCAGAATTAAAAAAACATGTAGAACAATACAGGGTCGGAAAAACATGTGCAAGAAGACAAGAAAAACAGGTGCTGAACAGAGCTGGATGGGGGGAGGGAGTTAGATAGCATCTCGAAACACAATGAAATACTAAAGTTATCCGAAAAGTCGCCCTGTTGGGCCTGAGTGCAGCCCTCATTTGATGCTTCATCTGCTCCTGGCTGTTGTTTGCAAAGTCATGAAATTTTATTAAATAAGGGTACGAAATGTGATTTTTCCTGAATGTGTTCCCAAAGGATTCTCAAGTTCCCAAAGTGTTCGCAATTGCAGTTCCCAAGATGTTCCCAGTAGCACCTGGGTTCTTTCCCATATGGTTTGGTCAAAGTTCAACTCCTATGTATAGAAATTAAAAAGGTGGAATTTAGGTGTGCACATTTCTAATAATTTTTATGTTTTGTTGTCCAAATTATTTGGATGGGAGTTTATTTTGAAATGTTCCTGCAGTGTATGCATATTTCCATATGTAACTTAGTGCACCGTGAAATTTTTTATTAAAAAACATAGATATAATTGCTTGCACAACTAGCGCAAATCCCCCTTTTTATGGCAAGGATTTTAGTCATTGAAGCAGTGTGGGTCGCATCACTGAAAACCACTGCAATTTTGACAATCAACACATCTTGAGAACGAAGAAGCTTAAGAAACAAACTGAGGCCCACTTTAGACAAGGGTCCTAGGTCCAAGGACCAATGAATTCCAGTAATCTTATTGGTCGAAAGCTTTAAATTGGTCTCAAGGCCTTTAAGATTCATATTTCATAGTTTTGAGTGAGTTTCATCTCACCATCTATATGTGCCAAACCTGAGGCTTGGTTATGGAAGCTATCTCTCACGATGTCCATATCAATAATCGGTTTATTGCGAGTGATGCTAATCAATAACTTTTTGTTAAAAATATTTTTTTCTATTTTGCAACTGGGGTCGAACAAGGTGCTTCTATCAAGGGCATGCCCAATGTTCCAACAAAAATTTGCTTGTGAGTCAATCAATATGGTGCCCTATTTTTTAAAAAGAAAAAAAGTTGTGAGTGCACTTATGGTCTAATTAATATGAATCACAATATGTCCCCAAATTACATATTGTTGTAATGATAAAGGTATTGTGTAGCAGAATGAGTTAGAATTATATTTCTTGTGATTCCCCTCCTACCACCAAAGCGTTTGACTAGTGTTTTTTTAGCCTCCTCCTACTATTAGTTTCAGTTTTGTTTGTTATAGAATATACAAAAATTAGTAACTATGCATAATCAAAGAAACAAAAATCTCAAAGGGAAAGAAAATCAAGTTCCTACATAGTAAATATTACAATGGTTCCCCTCCAAACTCGGCCAGGGTGAACCGGCATCTACACTACACTGGTACCTTCAACTTCTTGAGTAAGGCCAACGAGAGCTAATAAGTGGAGCGAAGAAGGAGCTCCCTTTGGAGCTTGGGTGTGATGGTGGACATTTCAAGAGCAGCCCAGCCAAAACTGACTGACCTGACCTCCAAATATGCCCGGGGAAAAAGATTGGAGGTAAATGGCGTAGAACAAAGAAGCACAAACTTCAATCTTTTGTTGTGTGTAATTCCGGCATTAGGTTGGGAGCGACAACTAGTGGGCTTTTGTCAGAGAAGAAGAAGATTCCTTTGCATTGAGAGAGGAGTTTGAGCTTCCCATAGGAAAACTGGCGGAGCCCTGGAGAGCAGTGACCGTAGAGACCGACCACGCTGGGAGTTGGTGGCAGGTATGAAATACCAATAGGCTCAAACATTTGTGCAAGTATTCTCATAGGCCATATGTTAAGGAAAGATGCCAAGTGTAAGTCTAAATGCTTGAACTACGAGCCAATATGCTCAAACCAGAATACAAAATGATTAAGGACATTATGACCTTAAGATAAAAGGCTCAAGAAAAGTACATTAGATTCAACTGGGGATGAAGCTCAGAAAACCATCAATTTCATCCTGTCTTTCCTTTTTCCTGAGCGCCTCCACTGCTGCTACATCTATTTTCACTGCTGCTAACTATACAACTACTATAATTAGTCTCGAATCTTGTGCATTAAATGCTGAGTATCAGCATTTCATACTGAGATTTATTGAAATGTCTTTACTTTGCGGATAACACTGAAGAAGTGAATACGGGGTGAAAGGAGGACCAAAGACAGGTTGAAGACAGCGTTACTTTATGGATAAGCCTCTTGTCTTGAGATAAAAACATTTTCGCCTAGGCTGGCACAGCAAGCTAAAAGAATTATATTTCACAATCTTAAAATTACAATGATCTTCATATATTCATGTGTTTGAGCATGCTTGTTGTGCACCCGACTCAAGGACAGTTCTTGTGAGGATAAAATATTTGTTTTGCTTTCCAAAATAAGTATGGTGCAATTTTCTTATGCAAAAATGGAATATTCTTTTACAAGTGTTGAGACATTTGATAAGTACCTTGGGAAATGTTTGAAAAAGTACATTATGCCAGTTGTGTTGTTCTCATAGACAATTTTCTTAAAGGAGTGGTCACTTTAGTGGCCTTCAGCACTTCGACTTAAGGTTTCAAGCTTATGCCAAAATTTTCATACCTTAGGCCAAATGCTTAGACCTGCAAACCATAAGCGGGTATAGGATTGAAACGTTTGTGCATTGTATAGAAGGGAAAAAGTTATTTTTGCGATGTCTCAGGTGGATAAACCACATATCTTGTTAAACTTTGGTAGATTTGAGCTCATGCCCACCCCTAGATTAGAGAGAGCTTGCCAAAGTCCAACCATAGTTCAAAGTTGTTGTTAAAATGTGGGCAGTAATTAAAAACTACTTCCAAGATTATAAGATTTATGCAATCATTAAGATGTTAATTATGGAATTCCTGAACAACCTTCCCCAACCATTGAAGGTTAAAATGTGGGCAGTAATTATAAAACTACTTCCAAGATTATAAGATTTAAGCAAACATCACTAAGATCTTCATTATGGAATTCTTGAACAAACTTCCCCAACCATCGAAGGACAATACATGGCCTAAACATCCGACAACCCAAAATTATAGAATGTGATTCAAAAGGCAATCTGAGTCCAATTATTTGTTGGGCATCCATGATAGAATTTAGAAAAAGTGGCCTGAAAACTTGAGTGACCTAGTGGATGACACTTATGAATCACCTTTTCTCATATATATTACGGAGGATGATACATGAATACCAATATTGAATGCACCAGACAACAATGAATTAGGGGTGCACCTAAATGAAAGTAACAAGGAGGATGATTAAGGTGCTATTGGGGAAATGCGGAAAATATGCAGTTTTACATTATCTCACTTAGTTCATGATAACAATTTTTTTTGCTAGATCAGCTTTTATTTTCATGTCAGATTGTTGAACATTTTGTTATTCCATATTTAGGAAAAAAAAGTTGCTTTCAATTTTAGATTTTCTTGCTATTTCAAACATTGTAGAAAAAATTTGCAAAAAGAATTTGCATTTTCAACTATTGTTGGAAACATAATGAGCATGACTAGTAGAAATTTGTCAAAATGTAATCACTTTCACTAATACATATCATTTGCAACCATTTTCGGTGTAACTATGTTTGACTAAATGTCACCTACAACTATGAATGGTTGTTGTGTGACTATTATTCAAATTTGGATGGATTTTGATCTTCCTTTTAGTTAGTTATAGTTATGACTTATTTCATTTTTCCAATAAGTTGATTTTTCATGATGTTTTTGTATTTATTATAACATCATTTATACATTTTGTTGCACATGCAACCAAAATAATCACATTACAGTTGGACAAGGTATGTATGATACCTAATAGCTCTACATATAGACTATTTAATACTACATACAAACCTGTATGTATATGTTACCTACTTACTATGTACATATACCCTATGTACCTACGTATTATATACATGGCTACTTATTTAATTAATAGGTACCTACATACATATATACCTAGATACCCACTAGCTACTTAATAAGTTATTTAATTATAAATAAATATTTAGAGACTATCTAAATAGGTATTTAAAATAAATAATTATGTAGACACTATTTAAATATGTACTTCAAATAAATATTATTTAAATAGGTAGCTAGCAAAAACTTATGTTACTTAATAGGTAAGCTATATAATAGTATGTGTTAAGGAATAGTTCCAATTATGTTACAACTATGCGACTAAATTGCAATTAAAATTTTGTCCCACATTGTTTGTTTACATTTTGAAGTTTACAAACTATTTAAGTAGGTCGCTTTGGTGTAGTGAAGACATTCAATGTTTTCAATTGCTATATGGGAGGAGTTAATCACATAGGTTACACCCAAACTTAAAATAAAATAGGATTTTGTTGTAAAAGTTTGACCTAGACCTACCTACCTACCTAGGCTAGACCTATGTTTAGGTGGCCTAAATTTAGCCTAGGTGCCACATGGCCTATTGTAAATGGGCTAGTTTGAACTTAGTCTAAATACCTTAGGCATTTAGGTAGGTTAAGTGGTTGAAATTAGGCCTAGCCAAGGTGCCATGTGGCCTATCATAAATGGTCCAACTTTAAACTAACCTTAAATGATTATAGGGCAATTTGAAGTTGCCACGTGTCATAATTTAGTTGCTTTAATTGGATGGTTGGGAAAAAAAACATTTGTTTGGAAAAATATTTTTAAAAATCCAAATGATGCCACATGTCACATTTTAAAGCTATTAACTGTGAACATATTGATGTGCATTGTAGTTGCAAGTGTAGTTGTAGAACTCATCCTTGGATACATATAAAATTTGCATACTTGTAGTTTACAAAATAGAATTTCATTCATTGTTTGTTCGCAACTAGTAATCATTTGCAGCTTATTGTTTGCTACTATGTTAATTTTTAATCACAAGTGTTTTTTGCAACTAAAATTTAGTTACAAATCACACTTTTTATACTAATGTTTATTTGCAAATGCATGCAACTATTAATCATTTGTAATTACCTTTGAACATTTTTGGAATAATTTTTTGTGTTCTTCATATTCACACTTACATTATAAGTAGTTTGCAACTATTATGGTTTTCACCCTTCCATATGAACATTTAGTTTGGTTTTGACTATATTGAACTTTTATGTAAGATATTTACTAATTATTATTATGGCCACATTACAAGTGTATCCAAACTATCATATTATATTTCCTAAATTATTGAAAACTTAAATATTAAATTAGTTCATGTATGAACCATGTTCAAAATAATTTTTCACGAGATATAATCTTAAGTTGTGCGATCACAAATCAATTATATAGTGATTATAAATTATAAAACATAGTTTTATATTTTGTAAATTTTTATTGTTTATGTTAATGTCATTATTATTTTTATGATTTGAATTTATATTTTTGCTTATTATAGGTGAATCACATTTTTGAATCATCAAAGGTCATTTGGTTGTTCTTGTGTTAAAATTAGGCTATTTATTTAACATTGATTTTTGATTTTTTCTTTTATGTTTATTATGCACGAAATTTGGTTAGCAACAAGTGATGGGTTATTTTTTTTAGCAAGTTGTCAATTTAAGATATTTTGGATCATGGAATTCTTGTTGAACCCTTGGATGAAATAATGTTTAATGATGTCATCAATGAACATTTGACCCACAAACCTAATGCATACCACTTTAAATTATCAAATATATGAAATAATATCTTTATTAACGCCTTGTTTATTATTATATAGGGCCATCAAATCATTTTGTTCTCCCACCTAAAGGCACATTTTAAAAAAAATGTTATTTATAATTTTTATTGTGTAACAAATGTTTCAATATTATAAGATCAATACCAAGCATATGTAAAACTTCTTAAAATAATAAAAATTAATACTAAATAATAATTATGATTTATGACAAGGTTTGTGATCAATTATTTCATATGGATTATTACGGCCTCATTTCGAGTTTTGTAAGCTAATGGTTGTGGACCAAACACGAAAAGAAATAGATTAACCACCAATGGTTATGGGGGCATTGGTTGATTAACATTTAGTTAAGAAACCATGTTGGTTGAAGTTGAAGTAACTAAAGTTTTAAGAATTAATTACATTTGGTTCGAGGGTTCTTTTTGTTACAAAATAAGGATTTATTTTTTTAATAATTTTTTATTTAGATTTGGAACTTGAAACTAACCAAACTTATTAACCACCGACACCTCCTTGTCCATTTAATATGGCTTAAAGGGATAAATAATGGATGAAGGTTTAAGGTTTAGGTCATGAAGGTTGCATTGAAATGGAAGTGTAAAGTTGGCACTTGCATTGTGGAATATTTTGTCAAATAGTTGTTGACCAAACATTTTAAGGAGGTGCATGGTTTAATTTGCCCCTTTGAGAACCTGGTCCATGACTCGTTGAAAGAAGACAGGTGCATTCTTCAATCCAAAAGGCATCACAAGCCATTCCCATAACTTGTTACTTCCATGGA
>Ga0209208_10008938_pt1 | contig 13261 bp, 14 predicted proteins | sample S1TSphfallax_3_FD_187694 | JGI IMG/M metagenome (GOLD analysis project Ga0209208, IMG submission 187694) | Host-associated microbial communities from peat moss isolated from Minnesota, USA - S1T2_Fd - Sphagnum fallax MG (SPAdes) (version 2) | ecosystem: Host-associated > Plants > Peat moss >...
AAAAAGAAAAGAAAAAAAGGACATGAACTTGACGGACAAATTTGTATGTATGTAGCCTATTACATGTTTTGAACTAAAAACCCTAAAAACTCGGAAAACCCTAGGCAAAAAAAAAGAAAAAAAGAAAAGGCTTCCGACCGCCCAATGCATCAAGGGCTTTCAAGGCCTTTCCTTCCTACTTTGTGGCCTTCTTAAATGGGTGAAATTGGCCCCCCACCCCTTCCCCATATATAGTAAACATGTTTGTTAGATTAGGGTTTCTAACTCGGGACTTTATGATCTTCTTTGGAAACATGGAGCCTTTCTCAATTGGGTGCTTGAATTTACACACCGTTAGCAGCAATGCATAACAGTTTATTTATGTTGTTTAATAGGTTTTTGTGTTATGAGCTTGTTGAGGTCACCCTTTTGTAGTATTGTATGTGTGTGTGTGCGTGCGTGTGTGTGGTGGAGCTCTAAACCAGCCCTAATACTAATTCCTTAATAGTTAATCACATACCTAAGTACATGGAATTAGAGAAATGTGTTTGTTAGCTTTGCCTCTATAAAGGGGCCGAGACTAATCAAACAAACGCATTTTTTCAAGTGTTTTCATGTTTTGAGGAATGTTCTCAAAGTGGTGCCTACTTTGTTGTGAGTTCGTCTTTCAATAACTTAACTTCTTGGAACATTTCCTATTTAAACAAATTGCAAGAAGGTTTGAACTTGTCATGAGGAGGAGCAAGTTCATTACGCACTATAGATAACCCCACTCAAGCACACAAGCACGCATATTACTATGAATATTGAAGATGTGTGAGCTTCAAGACTCTTCCTCATAACCAAGTCTGCTCAAGTTGGTTACCAGATGTAACTGATTGTATAGGTGTGTCGAGCTGCTTATGGGTTATGAGACAAATAGGAGAGTGTGAGTTATGACGTTTAGCCAACTAACAGCCAGGAATGCACAAAATAGGTAGGTACTTGTTAGGGGTCGAGGTTATGTGTTATAGGACAAAGAAGAGAGTGAGTTATGAGGTTTAGCCAACCAACAACTAGGAATGCACAAATAAGTAAAGTAGGTACATCATGTTAGGGGATATAAAAAATGTGAAAAGGTAATCAAGATATGTGATATGACTAGGGAGTGAACTCTTGTTCAATGGTGTGCTCTCATGTTAACGAGCCGATTTCTTACAATCACTTTTGTGTAGTATAAGGGATCCCATGAGAGCTTTCATAGGATTGAGCCTTTGTGAAGCTCTACTAAAGGGGTCCTTCATTAAGAATTTTTGAAACTAGAAGGGTGTGTCTAACCCACTCCACCAACCTTAAGAGTGTGATGTCCTTCTTGTGAACACAAACTATCCGAGCAAGCCAAGCCTTTGGAGTGCGATATACTCTTTTGTGAAGTACTGACAAAATCTCTAGGCAAGTTTTATGGGAGTAAGTAAGCCCACTCCAAATGAAAAGAATTTGTTTCCAAAAATTATATTTGTGCCATATAAGTGGGGAGGGTGGGGATTCTCAAAACAATGGGCCCATGATGAATGAGGCAACACCTAATTCTAGCCTCACACCAAAATTATCAATGAATCTAGACATTTGTAAGATCATGAGGCTCAAGAGGGGGAGGGTTCTCTCACACCTACTCATTAAGAGTGGGAGGAATCTTATACCTACAAGTAGGCATAATTTCTCTACCAAAAACTTGAGGAGCATTCATGACAACCCTCCTCTTTCGTAAGAGGGAATATTCATGAATATGTACCCTCGGAATAAAATTAAGGATTTTCTTTAAGTGTTTTTAGAGGGTGAGCTGCTTGTAAAAACAATTGAGATAAAAACATCACAACAACATAAAATAAAATAAAATTACAATGACATTTTTGGTGTTCATTGGTACGAGTTGGAGCTGGTCGTAGCAATCAATGAACAAGGAACTATTTTACTATGATAGAGTATAACTAGATTAATTAACTCAATATGTTCATTCAGCATAAAGCCTATCGATTGATTGCTATATACGTAAATAACAAGTTTAGCATCTCCAAGAGTTGTAGCCTAATGGCCAACACTATCACAAGATGGGTAAACTCGAATGAGATTATCTCAAGAAGGAATAAAACAAAACAATAAAATTAAGACTTAATTGTGTCTAATCTTTGGAAGCAATGGATGCTAGTATACCACCTTATCATGTCTAACCTTTGAAGAAACGGGATAGTAGTATAACCTACTTGTGTCTAATCTTTGAAACAACCGCGAGGTGGTATGACCTAATCATGTTTAAATCTTTGAAAACAAAAGGATAGTGGTATGACCTAATCATGTTTAATCTTTGAAAACCAAGGATGGTGGTATGACCTAATCATGTTTAATCTTTGAAAACCAAGGATGGTGGAATGACCTAATCATGTTTAAACTTTGAAAACAAAAGATGGTGGAATGACCCAATCATGTTTAAGCTTTGAAGCAAAGGATGGCGGGTGACACCTTGGGGCCACACCTCTGATGGTTGCTACAACTTGTGGTCAGTGTGGCAATGCTCACAAACATAACATTGTTGCACACTTCAGACAAACCTCCAAACTAACAAAAGCATAAATGTCCATTACAAATCTCCGCGTGGAACATCCCTTAAATCCCCTTATGGCTTTTTATCCTGAACAAAAAGAGAAAGGTTGTACAACAAAAGATAAATAGATTCATATCACACTAGAGAGTCTAGCTTAGGGTTCAACTGCCAAAGGAGATAGTACCAGGGTACACATTGATGGGGGGCCAAGAACAGATCACGTGAGAAAATATTTTTTACTTAGTCATGCAAGGTTTTCAAACACATTGTAGCATCTAATGTTCTCAAATACATGTTGCCTCTTTCACACCTCATACATTGATTGAGTTGGCCCAAAGTGACACCACATTTAGCTTCCAACAAAATGGTGAATATTGCACTCAATTGTGCAAATATCCAACTTGAGAAGAGGAGAAAGGGTTTAAGAAATGTGTTTACCTTGTTTCTGAAAATTGGTGGGAAGAAGTTTTGTGGATATATAAAAGAACCACATTTGGCAAGGAACTACTTAGGCAAGTTCGTGAGAGTTTGGTTGGCGTGTCATTGTGTATCCAAATATCTTTGGATATATTCTAATCCATGCTTCACCATTTGGCCTTCAATTGGTTTCCATCAATTACATATATGATCCCAAAATTCTGGGATAGCTTGAATATACTACTAACATCATTGTTTTGGTAAAGATTGTTGTGCATTTCTCCACAGATGAAAATGGGTTAGTCTTGTCTCAAGTAAAAATGAAAGGAAAACTGAACTACCCCACCACATGATCGCTTAGAATGTTGAGGAGTGCTGCATCCAGAAAGCAATCTTTCTTGCAGATTTTGCAGCTAATTTTTTTGCAGAAGTTGGCAACAATTGAGGTTGAACGAGTTCAACTCTGACAACTGGTTATGTAGCTCCTGCCCTTCTTTCTACTACCAAACCCTTATGACATCATGATCCGGATCAAGTTCAAAATCTGCTCTTCTTCCCTGGTAGGAAATGGGTTTAGCCTTCAAGCTTCAAACCATAAACCCATATCCATTTGGTTGAATTGAAGTAATTTCTTCATGGTGTAAGGGTTTTGTGTGAGTACCTGTTATGATTCAGATGATGTGAAAGAATTTGTTGCATCAGAAAGAAGCTTGAATGAAAGTAGGCTATTTCCTCTGTTGGGTTCTCCAGCCCTGGTTCCTACACAGACAAGACACACTCATGAGATGCTACTTGTTTTGGATAAAGACATCACTACTACTACCCAGTTTCACAATACTTTCTGCTACCCATTTTCCATGTCTATTAAAAAGCATTGCATGATTTCAAATAGATGATAAGTATCTAGTATGGTATCTGATGTACAGCATAACAGAAGTTTTGTGTTCACTAGAAGGTGTCAGCTTCAATTCTCAACCCAGAAACTTCATTCCATCTCCAAAGGTACTAGAACCTTACTTGGAATTGGGTAAATCTTACCTGTTTTTTATCAACAGCAACAACAGCACAAAGTACCCAATTGGGCATATTGACTTCACTGTGCAATGAATCAGAAACTGCAGCACCAGCAATCATCCCAAACAGAAAGCTTGTCCTAAATCCACCAATGCTGTACCATCCTTGAGGAGCTCAAATGTTCTCTGTGACCAATGACACACATTTGGGTTCATTAATTGTACTCTTTTGTCATTGTGACAGCCATTCAATCTGAGCACACATCCATAGAACATGAAAGAGGCTGTAGAAAGGAAATTAAAAATATAGTGTCAAGTTTTTGCTCTATTTCCTTGTCCTCCTCATTCCTTCCATAACCTGAATCAGTTTGCCACCCTACAACCCTTTTCCTGAATTAATACACAAAAGATACCATTGGTTGCAGAAAGGAGAAAAAGAAAAGATGATGCAAAAATTGTAGAAGAACCTGGTCATGAGGATACACGAAGATGTAGGACATGGTTGGTCCTGAAAAATAGGGTGCAAATTTCTGAAACTCATGTAGTCCAAATGCACAAACCATCAACCTCACAATCCACAACAATTCCTGACAGATAGGTACCCACTGTTGTGTTTCTGTTGGCTTTGGTAAGAGAGAGAAAAATCCACAAACCTGGTGATTGCAATGGTCCAGAATCTGGATGTCTACACAATGGCATCATTCACTGAGACCCAACACATTTTAATACATCTACAGAAGCAAAGTCAGAAGCAAAGCAGCTCCAAAACTTTCTACAAATTGCAGAAGCAACCAAAAAAACCTAGGAAGGAACCAGATGAAGAAAAATGACTGCAAATGGGAAGAATATAAACTCACCCATTGAATCACACATGCTTTGGAATTCACAGGATCTTCTCCGAAGAAAAGATCCTGTAAGTATCTGAAAGACCCACAGATTGCAAACTGGATTGTTGCATTTTGTGTGTGATTCTCTGCAACTCCAACTCCCAAATCTCAGTCTGCAGAGGAGGAAGAACAGGAGGCAAACAATCCCAAGAGTTTTAATGGTGTTGCTCATTCTTCTGTCCCCGAGTTCTCTGAATCCCAATCCCCTTAGGTTTTCATAGTTTGTGTGTCCGACTTTCCGGATGACCCATTTGGATGTCTGTGCAGCCAGACACAGGTAAGGCCTGGTTACAGGAGGCCAGAGAGAAGCAGAGTGAGAGAGAAGGGTCTTAAGCAGCAGCGATGGCGTCGAGTGTAGTGCGAGCTTATCTCCTACCTTTGATTCTGACGCATGCTGCAGTCGGAAGGAATGTGAAGCTGGAGATGATGTCGCGGGTGAGCCATGTGTCCAGATTGGTCTCCAACAAGTGCCAAAGGAGGAGGAGCTTCACACAGGCCGCTGCTGTGATCAGGTGAGTGGGGAGCTGGAGTCATCATGATGGTGTCTGTTTGTTTCCTATTTTCTTTTGTTGAAGAATCTGAAGAGAAATGATAGTTGCTGGAAAGAAGAAGAACAAGAAGAAGAAGAACCTGAATGCTTTAGAAGGGCATTTTTGGTTCTTCTTCTGAGGGCAGATGTCAAGCAGCAAATTCAGTCCCACAAGTTCAGTCAGAGAAAGAAGAAGCATCAGCATCATCATCTCGAAGCTCCTCACAGGGAGGAGGAAGAAGAAGATTGCCCAAGGGCTCCTCTGATGGCAGCAGTACAGACGGCACATCTTCCAGAGAAGATATCCGAACTCTTCGCATCAAGAAGGTAACTAATCCATCCTCTCCTCTTTCCCCCCTTGAGTTCTGTGGATGCATTAGGTCAAGAGGCTTCAATCCTCATTCTTCTCTTTCTCGAAGTTCTGTGGATGCAATGGGTCTTAAGATGCAAAAGAATGTGATGTTTGCAGGGGTCTTAGATGCAAAAGAATGTGATCTTCGCATGGGTCTTAGATGCAAAAAGAATGTGATGTTTACATGGGTCTTAGATGCCGAAGAATGTGAAGTTTGCATGGGTCTTAGGTGCAAAAGAATGTGAAGTTTGCATGGGTCTTAGATGCAAAAGAATGTGATGCTTTCATTCTATCATGTCCTGCATGGTGGTGATTGATCATTCAAGATGTGTACCAAAGGTGGAGGACATGAGGACAGGAGGCTACGAGCCATATGGCTATACATGGGAGCGAACAGATACTGCACAAGAGCTGCAAAGCAAGTATGCGGACTTAGCAAGTGCAACAGAGGCATATGAAGAGAAGGATCATGTGTCAGTAGCAGGGCGCATCATGGCACGCCGTGTTTTTGGAAAACTTGCATTCCTTACTCTACGTGATGATTCTGGTCCCATTCAGGTCTGTTTACTCCCCCTGCCCCTATTCCCTGCAGATTTCTATCATGTTTGCAACTTTGTATGGTTGGTAATGAGAAGTTGCTAATGCCAGCATTTCCAATACAATTTTTGCAGTTGTATTGTGAGAAAGCAAGAATCAAGGATGCAGCTTTTGATCAACTAAAGACTTCTCTGGATGTTGGAGATTTTGTGGGTGCAAAGGGAACTATCAAGCGAACAGAGAAAGGTAGGTGATGGTGATCCAAGTACCCTGTTTGTTCAATTATAGTTTTGCTATCACTATTTATGTCCTTGGTTTCATGTTAAGGCATGTTTTAAGAGAGAGTGGGTATGTGTGCTACATGATTGTTGCCACTTACATCACTACATATTCCTATTTTCTGCAGGGGAGTTGTCTGTGCTGGTGGAAGAACTTGCCATTCTCACAAAATCACTTCTTCCTTTGCCTGACAAATGGCATGGTCTCACTGATATTGAGAAACGCTACCGCCAGCGGTGAGGGGACTTGGGTGAAACCCACATGTGCACTTTGGCAATGGATCATTCTTTTTCTTTCTTCCATTCTCTTACCTGCCAGACATGATGATCACTATTTGTCCTTGATGTGTTATTTGTTTGACAGGTATGTGGACATGATCATGAATCCTGATGTTGCAGAAGTTTTTCGATCTCGTGCCAGGGTTATTCTTTTCACCCTCATCTGCTGTCTATGGTTGTGTTAAGTGTAAATGCTGATGCCAGAAATTAGGTTTTTAGAATACGCACAGGGTTAAACCTAAAACCTAAACAAAATCAGGGCCTGGTTGAAAACAAGAGCAAGAGAGTCTTGCAAACTGACCTATAACTCTCTCTGAAAACTGTGTTTTGTGTCCATGATGTTGCCTTGCTATGGAATTGCCACTCTGAACGCTATCGCATGGGATTGTGGGTTGTGTTTTCTTAATGACAGATTACTTCAGAGATTCGCAGACATATGGACAATTTGGGCTTTCTGGAAATTGAGACTCCTGTACTCCAGGTTGATCATCCCCTGCAAGTATTTTGTATTCTTTTGCATGCATGTGTTTGGAGAATTTTATGATGTGAGTTCTTTAACCCACCTTTGGTTTGCAGGGGGAGGCAGGAGGAGCAGATGCAAGGCCATTTGTGACCCATCATAATGCTTTGGATAGGAACTTATATTTACGCATTGCTACTGAACTTCACCTTAAACGCATGGTGGTAAGTCCTCTAAGTATACATGTCTCTGCTTGACTCAAGGGTGATCTACAACATGAAACAACGGTCTGATATAACTTCTCAAGGAGTATGTTTGGAGTTAATTTCTGTGATATGAGCATTTCATGAAGTGCAATGTCTGATTCTGTCTGAAATGATTTTGAGATAATCATGGGAGTGGACGTTGACCAAATGAAACAGGTAGGCGGGTTTGAAAGGGTTTATGAAATCGGACGAATATTCCGTAATGAGGGCATTTCAACGCGTCACAATCCAGAATTCACTTCAATAGAGGTAATGCCACCCTTGTGACCAACTGACCATTCTGCAATTGTTTAGAACTGTGCCATCAAGCATCTGAATGATAAATGGATGAATATGTGGTCACTGTTTTGAAATGTATGGAGCAGAAGTATGCTGGATTTTTCAGAATTTCTCCTGGCTGTTTGGTTGGGTGGAGTCAACCTAAAAAGGGACAGAGATCACTATATATGTAAACTTTCTCTTTTTCATGGTGATCCAACATTGCATCAATAGACGGGAGTTCTTCAAACTGATGGAAAAACCCAACTATTGTGCTAATCTGGGTTGTCACTTGTCAACATTTTGACATTCAAAAGATCAGATTCGACAGTCAAGAGATCAATTTCTCTGAGTTGTCTGAAGATGTATCAGAGTGTCAAATTTTTAGAAAGAGATTTCCATCCTCATTCTCTCAGTGATTTTGGGCTGAACTTGTTTTCTGTAGTTGTACCAAGCTTATGCGGATTATCATGACATGATGAATCTGGTGGAGGATCTTGTAACCAGATGCTCCCTGGCTGTAAATGGAAGCCTCTGTCTCCAATATCAGGTTTGCTGGTTTTACTTCCAGCTTTGGAAGCTCATGTTAAGGACAGTCTTTTTTTCCTTGTGGTAGCCAATAAAACTAGTGTTTCTTTTCTACTATCAATACAGTCCTTATGAGAACACTCTTTAGTTCATAAGAAACTGTATGCCTTCTGATTGTGTGATTCATGCAGGAGACAGAAATTTCACTAGAGAGGCCTTGGCGAAGAGCAAGTATGCATTCCTTAGTTGCAGAAGTGACGGGCATTGATTTTGCAAGCTTTGGTTCTGATATTGTAGCTGCAAAGGCAGCAACATTGGAATATTTCAAAGGCCAAATTGAAAGGCATGATACTGCTGCAATCCATAAAAGCCCATCCATTGGCCATCTTCTTAATGAGGTAAGGCCATGATTGTGTAGCCACTTAACCCTAAACACTAAATCCTAGACCCTGAGATCATGTGCTTACTCACATGTAGCTGCCTTTTTTCACTGACTCATTGCATATCAGTTACTTCCTCATTTGTATTTTGTGTGGAGGCATTATAATGTGAATCTTGTATAAAGCAGGTGTTTGAAATGGTTGTGGAAAAGACACTTATCCAGCCAACATTTGTGATGGACTACCCAGTTGAAATATCTCCTTTGGCTAAACCACACAGAAGGTGAAGAATCTCAACAAGTTTGTCTTCCATCCACTGTCACCTTTCCTTATCAACTGAGGATCTATTTTCTTATCCACTGATTTCTGTTTCTCATTTGAGTTTGAGATGGATGGACACGCCATCTCAGAATGTGATCTACAAGACGACTCCACCCAAGCTTGTTAAGGTTGCTTTGGGAATTTCCTGGACAAAGAAAACATTAAGTGTCTTGCTTGATATGAAGCTAGTGTACAAATCCAGGAGTAACTAGTTCTGTGATTTTGCCTCATGTAAGTTTTACTTATGATTTGCAGTCAGGCAGGGCTGGTGGAGAGGTTTGAGCTTTTCGTATATGGCCGAGAGATGGCTAATGCATTCTCAGAATTGACTGACCCTATTGAACAGGTAAAATTAGTTCTAAATTGCCTCTGATCATTGTCACTATTTCAAGCACATTTTCTGATCACTCAAGTATGGGATTGTGTAAACCTCTTGTCCTCAAAACTGTTGAAAGGTTTTCATGTTTGGGACCTGCCTGTCAAAAGTTTCAGCAGCCCAATTTTCAGGAATTTAGCCTTGAATTGTTGAGCAGTTTCAAGGCATATGAAACTCCTGCAATGATGGGTCCATCTCTGAGACAAAGGGGTATCCCAACTGAACATATGTGTGACTTCTATTCTATTTCAGAGAGCAAGATTTGAAGCACAAGTGCGAGTCCACAATGCTACAATGCAGGCAGCTGCAGAAATGGCCAAGTTGAAGGGAGACACAGCAGTAGTGACAGCAGCAAAAGATGCCTATGAAGTTGGCATGGATGAAGACTTCATCACTGCACTGGAATATGGGATGCCACCCACTGCTGGCATGGTAAGAGACTGGGAGTCTGTTAAGTTTCCACTTACAGGTATTTGAGGGGCAGAAACATACCTGATCTGTTGCACATGTCAACAAAATTATGAGAGTAGTCAATTTGCTTCAAAACCGGATTTCTCAGTTGTGGGTTTTTTGGTCATTGGTCTACTAACATCTGCTGAAAATGTCAATCTCTCAGGGAATTGGAATTGATCGATTGGTTATGCTATTGACCAATAGTCCAAGCATTCGGGATGTAATAGCTTTCCCAGTTTTAAAGTCCCAATAGCCATTCTGTGGCCTAGAACGGCACAACACTTTTGCATGTTTGAGGGGGTTTTCAGCCCTCTTTGGTAAGTATCCACTTCCAGCCGATGTTATAATTATTTGCTGTTTCTACTTCATCATGTAGTGACACTTCACAGCTGAGGCAGGCATTTTGCAGGAATGGAATTGTTTCTCTGATCTGTCTTCTATCTGGTTGTGTTGTGATACACATCATTCTAAAATAGAGATGTTCTAGATAATGCAGAGGGCCTTCTACATAGTTGTTTGCCTGCCTGCATATGTTAGTTGATATTGGTTTTGGGATTTGTAATTCAGGTCCTTCCTTGGTTGAAGCTTCTCAATAGCAAAGATATTTGAGGATGGTAAAGCAGTAGTGCAAGTGCCTACTGGGACAAATGGGACATTGAAACTGCTCAAGCATATTAGGAGCAAATCTCATCAGTTTTCGCAGAATTGGTGTACTGCTGCCATCCAGTATACTCTCTCATCATTCAGCCCTTCCCCCACACACTGATAGGTTTACAAAATGAGGACCATAGGTGCCATGATTTCAATTAAAACCAATGGCAAATAATTATCATCAGCTGCCAATAAATGTCATCATTGGCTACTCGTGTTGAGATCTTGTAATCTGAGAGGCCATGTATTCTATGGCTCCTTTTCTTGTTGCAATTGATGATTTTCCTGCCTGACAAAGAGTATTGCATTCTAATTATTATGACCCAATTGCAACTCTTGGCATTTATCTGTTGTACATTGAGTTAAAGCTGTGGAACTCTCAGGCATTATGTTCAACTTAAACAGCACATTGACTTTGACAATTGGTCGGTAGGCTCTAGCTGCAATTTTTTCATCCAAGAGAAACACTTGACAAAGTGTTCTAATCTTGCTACCTGTGCTTATAGCAAGTGTCTTAACTGCATTGTAGAGAGCACAGAAATTGAGACAGTACATCCTTGCCACCAGAATACAGCTTCTCCAGTGAAACCTTCCAAAGATTCTCCATTGAACAGAGCTCGGACATTCAAAGTTAAAAAACAGCATGCCCTTAGCAATCATCCACCTCTCTCACTCTCTCCCTATCTGGTGTAGGGATCTATTTCCCTCTGACTGACCCAACATCTTCCATGATAACCACTCAACAAACACAACATGAGGATGTCAAAGATAAGTTCGGAATGCTCTCCCTTGAGAATCAGCACAATATGACCAGTTCACATACAATCAAGGAATGCAACATGGGCATGAATATTACACTACACGAGCAGTGACATCCAGCCAGGGATCATCACCAGGTTAAATTACAAGACTTGTCATCAATTGTGCAGCTTCCTCAAAAGAACCATATGAGAAGCACTAAATGCATAAGTGCTGTTGCTTCAGCACCAGACGATCTCAAACAAAAGCTATCAGATACAAAGAAACAACAACAGAATAACTGAATTTGCTCGCTTGCTTCTATTGACCTAGTAAACAAAGGGAATCAAAGCTTTCCGGGAGGGTGGATAATCACTGAACTTCTTCAGATACCACTGATGATGGGCAGCAGCTCTAGGAGCCAGGTTTGCAAGAGTGCAGAGAAAGAAAGCGAAACCGGCCCAAGAGTTGGTCATCACACCCCATCCCAACCACTCCACAATCTCTCCCAAGTAGTTTGGACATGTTACATACTCGTACAAGAAGCCTCTGGGGATCTTATAGGACTTATCAAGTCCATCAGTGCGCAGATTCAACAACACACTGTCCGCCCAGATGTTGACAACAAACCCTAACAGAAACAGCAAAGCTCCCAACATGAACTGCGGGCTTGTGAGCCAAGAAGCGGCGTAATCACCATAGTGCGAAATCCAACTGGCTTGCAAATAAGCGTTATGGAAATTGAAGAGAAAGGCAACCGAACACACGAGGATAGGCATCACCTTGCCGTCATTGCGAATCCTGAAAGGATAGACGAGACACCTGTGAATGTAATGCAATTGAAACAGCCGGAGCAATACATGTGGAACCACGTCCAGGTGATGCTGGCCGTGATGATACACCAACGCCATGACGAAGAGCGCCGGACTCTCCATCACGATCCACGCTTCTCGAGCCGACATGCTTGGACCCCATCCTCGTCGCGTGTGGCGTCCAAATGGAGCTGAGATTCTTGTTGTTGCGAAGTACATCAGCGCAGCAACAAGGTACATTCCCCAGAGCGCAATCTTGAACACAACATCAGATCCATCATCTCCTAGTTGTTTCTCCTGCGACAATCCTTGTTCTATTCTTCCGTCCTCCATCATCACCCCCCCCGCAGCAAGCGAGCGAGAGGCAGCAAACAATCTGTCCTCTGCTTCAGGCAAGCGCGTCGCGCATCGTCGTCAAGTCTCTGCCGGCAAGTCTATTGCAACTTTTCTTCATATATTCAGGACTTTGCATCAGCCTTTCTTTTTTATTGGCGAAATCTCGCCAAAAAAGAAAAGAAAATCCAAAATGAAAAGTGAATTTGCAGGTTTCAATCGCCAGAAGTGAGGAATAAAATAGACTAAAAAATCGCCAGATTTTTCTATACATGGTTCAAAGTAAGCAAGCGAATCCACTTACTTGCTGCAAGTCTTGGCTTCCAGGACTTTTGCCATAAGCATTTCCTTTTATTGGCGAAATTTCACCAAAAAGTGGAACTAATAGGCAAAAAATTGGAAAATGAAAGTGATTTTGGAGGTTTTCAATCGCCAGAAGTAAGGAATAAAATTATGGCCACTTTTTTTTAAACATCTTCTTAAGGATTACCAAACCTTACCACTGATGTTTGGCATTTTCTTTGTTGAATATTTATTTATTTATTTATTTATTTATTTATGAAAATGAGCTTTTTTGACAATTACAAAATTGAAATTTCCAATAATTTCAACAACTAATGAATATAAATAAGTATGCAAAACACACATCTTGTGTGGTGCATTTTTCAATAATAATAACCCAATGGTTTCCAATTTTGAAAACAAATATGAATAAAATTTTCTCTCTTTTTTTTTCTGGCTAAACTTTTTTGTGAATTACATATGAGATGAGGCTAAATATAAGACCCTTTTATTAGCCAAGTTGACATCTTTTGTTCGGATCGACACAAGAATTA
>Ga0209208_10008939_pt1 | contig 13259 bp, 10 predicted proteins | sample S1TSphfallax_3_FD_187694 | JGI IMG/M metagenome (GOLD analysis project Ga0209208, IMG submission 187694) | Host-associated microbial communities from peat moss isolated from Minnesota, USA - S1T2_Fd - Sphagnum fallax MG (SPAdes) (version 2) | ecosystem: Host-associated > Plants > Peat moss >...
GATGGATAAGTGCAGCGTATAAGATAGGTTTTTTCGTTTCACCAAAAATAGTGGAATGATGCCCATTTTCCGTTGGGCACTAATTCGGAATGTGCAAATATTATGCTCTTGTAGATATCCTCACCCAATATTCTCTTCAGCCATTCTTGGGGAAATCAAGATTCATGTGCCCACTTCGAAGTGGTTTGTTGTAGTCAGAAAAAATTGCTTCATTCAAGAGGAATGTACCTCCCTTGAACTAAGCACTTGCCACTTTGTTTACACAATCTTTAGATGAAAACTTATATTCTTGTAGGAGAAGGATGTTTAATTGTGGGATAGCTTTTAGGTACCTCGTTTTGCAAACTCCTGTCATTCATGTTTTGAGATTGTACACATTTAGGGATGTGAGGCTAAATTTGATTAGTGAAGATTAAGAGCATTATAAGGGGGCGATGTGAAGTTAGGATATGAGAGTCCTATCTTTCCACATTTGGCTATTAAATTGTTTTGGCAAGTTTTCTTTCATGAAGGTATATAATGACTTGAATTTGAAGTGATTTCAATGGTGAAGTTTCACTTTCTTAGATAGAGGGAAGGAGGGGAGTGTGCAAGTACTTGCCAGATTTCTCTTTTGGTATGCTTTTCATCTAAGTAGATATAAGATTTTTTGTTTCAACTTAGTTTTTTATATGATGACTTTCATATGTGGGATGTCATAAATTTTGAAAACTTTTTGTTTTGTTTTGAACAATTGGCCAATAAATAATGAGGCTTATCATGGAAAGAAACAAAAACATTGAAATTTTATGCACCCATAACTAATTAATTGAACATACAATAACAATATATACAAGTTGGTAAGGAGAGAGAAACCTATATATATATATAAACAAGGATGGAAATGCATTCACAAAATGTACAAGGCATGTTGATGCAAATGTAAATATAGGAAAGGAAAACCAAGATCATCAAAATAGTAGTAATGAAGTGGAAAATGTAATGTTAAAAGGGTATCCTATGCCACAAATCAATTAGTGATGGAGGTGCACTAGTTGGTATGTGTGGAAGAAATGAAAAACTGTGATTAAGCATGGCAACTTGTTGAAGAACCCTGATGGTTTGTGCATGATGGGTAAAACCCTGGGAATGATTTAGGGTTTCAGATTTCAAGGGTTTAAGAGACATCTCCAACATCAAAAACTTATTTATGGGGGTTTTCCATTTGTAGCTGCTTGATGGATTTGGGGTGAGCAAAGTGGTTCTGTCAAAGAATTCAGATTTCAAGAAGGGTGACTGCCATCTGCTCCTGGACGAGATGGGAAGAGTATAGTGTTGTCATTCTTGGAGGCGCACAGTTGCAAGTTATTGAGTCAAATCCTGCAGTAGTACCACTTTCCTACTACTTGGGTTGTCCAGGTACATCATCAGATCCTCTCCATAGTAATATTGTAGTAGAAACTAAACAAAATTAGACCATGTAACAAAAAACTCCTACATGGATTCATGCTGATTGTTGTGCATTTTATTCCACTGTTAGAGGCTGAGGAAAATTGTACAACTTTTGTTTGTTTATACTATTCCATAATGAATCAAACATGGGATGGTTTCATCAGGTTAAGACTGTTGGATTGCAGGAGTGTCAGGTCTTTACAACATACATACTATGGGGTTACATGAGATTTTGAAACCATGAGAAGAAGAGACAATTTTATGTATCTGCATCTGGAGCAGTGGGCAACTGGCTGGTGGGCTAGCTTGCAAAACTAGCAGCCTGAGCCAATGTGGTGGGGAGTGCCTGTGGTAGTCAACAAACAGAAGGTGAGCTTCCAATTTTCAAATCAATTTTCTTCTCAAATCAGTTGGTAGGAGACTTGGTTTCTGTGGGTACCACAGTGACTTTTGGGGTTGGATTCAACAGAGGTTGATTTGCTGAAGATGAAGATGGGGTTCTGTTCTTTTGTCTGCAAGTTCTGAATTGTACAACTACAACCCAGATTGGAACTTGCAAAGCTCATCCATCAATGGTGCCAGTGTCAATGGGTGTGAAGGGCAAGAAGATGGATAGCTGCTGGCTTGTCAATGGTATCAGGAGCTATGTCAAACTGCATTCTTTCTCCTCAGTATAATTACTCAGTTTGCACTACTCTGTGTCCAACATCTATAATAGCATCATCAAGATTTTGCATAAACATTTCCTCATAAGAAATTTGCAAACAATTGCACATCAATCACCCGCAATAATAATGCTCATCATACTCAAATCCCCTCCATTTTTCTATCCATCTACATTCTTCCCCAAGTGGCAAGAGGTAGCTTTCTTACACCACCACATCTTGCTCGATTTCCTTTTCCTTTTGTTTGTGGAGATTGATTCCCAATTCCAGCACCTGATTGTTGTTCTTTTATGCTTTGTTGGTGGAGATTTTTTATGCACAATTCTTTTAGCACCAGATTATTTTTCTTATACTATGCTTCTAGAGATTGATGTGCACTTCAAGCACCCGATTGTTGTTTTCTTATACTTTGTTGGATGGAGATTGATGCACAACCGGAGCACCAGATTGCTGTACTATTTGAGCACCCACTTGTTGTTTTTCTTAGACCTTTGTTGTGTGGAGATCGATGCACAAATTCCAGCACCCAATTGTTGTTCTTCTTAGACTTAGTTGTGCGGAGATTAATGTGCACTTCAAGCACCCAGTTGTTGTTTTCCTTAGACTTTTGTTAGGTGGAGATTGATGCACAAATTCCAGTACGCAATTGTTGTTTTTCTTACACTTCGTTGTGTGGAGGTTTATGCACATGATGGGGTTGGTTGGTCCCACCACAGTTTGGCTCAGGAATCCTAAGCAGCACAAAGAACAGATGAGAATCCAAATCTAGAGAGTCAAACATGACAGTAACAAGTTATGTTGTCTCTTCTGCCCTCACAGCAGGCAGGCTCATACCGTCCACTACCATCACCCTTTTTCCCAGATTCTCCGCTGTTACTTACGTGTATCTGCGAGAGTCTTTCTTCCTGAAGAGATCTTCCACATGAAGAGATCAGTCGCAAAAAAAGAGCGCAAAAAGTGCCAATATTGTGGTCTCTGAAAAGCCTGAATTTAGGGTGGAAGAATAAAGAAAATATTATTTTGTGGCGATTTCTGCACCCACATAACAACATTCCGCACCTGCCCATCTCTCCAACTTGTATACAGATTTTTTTTCAAGAGATTTTGCATTCAAGAGAAAATTTGAGCTTCCTTCTTTGAACAAGGAAAAGACGATGTCATTGTGAAGGAAGGAGTTTTTGGGTGAGGCTGGATTGTTGTTGTTGTTGTGTATTTTTCTTGCAAGAAGAAGATGGAGATGGTGATGATGACGCAAATGGGTGCTGTGAACTTCATCGCACCGTCTCAGTGCAAATTGGGTGGTGCATCAGGGCTTCCACCTGCCAAAATTGGTTTCAGAGTCCGGGTATGCTTGCTTGTCTTCTTCCCTCCCTCCGTATCTTTGGTATTCCTCTTTTCTTGAGGGTGTTTTTGGATGCAAGATGTGAAGGAGAGCTTGAGAAGAGATCCCTCTCTTCAAAGTCTGCACTCCATGGTACCTGTAGCAAAACCCTAAAATCCTTTTGCCAGGATCACCCTGTGATGGATTCTTGCCGAACTTCCTTTGGAGCAATCGGGAGAGGAGTACCAAGAGGCAATTATGTACTAGTTGATTCCATCACAGAAGAAACTGAAACATGGGTTGGTACTGAGGGATGGAGGAGGCTAGGTTAGCCAATAGATGGTTATCAGTTCAAGGATGCAAGGTTTCTTGAGCATCATGGCATAAGAAGCTTCTTTGTCAAATCTTCAATATTTCTTCTTCCTTCTGCATTTGATTTCAGAAGTAGTGCACAAATTGGGATCAAGTACATTTTTCCATCTGAGTTGTTGTTGTTGCAACTGTTTGCCAAGACTGGTTTGTTGTATGGATTTCTGATGGTGGGTTTGTGCAGCTGGATGTGAGAACAGCAGGGTTTAAGCGCAGCAGCAGCAAGGTGACAAGCATCCAAGCTTCAATTGCGTTTCCCAATTTGCAAGCAGATGAGTTCAGGCACCCTCTTGATAGACAGGTGACAACCTACCTAATTCATTGTAATGGCAGCACTTTGTCCCTTGTATTATTGGCATGCATGTGCTAGGTTTGAATGCCAACAGCCATCAAGGATGAAGATCCCATTTTTTGATTGCCAGAGACAAAATGTCAGCGAGAATTTGCAAGAGAAGTATCAGATTCACAGGCAAACCTGCTTTGAAGAAGAAGCTCAAAACACCCGGGTGCCTCTTGGCTTGCTGTGTAGAAAATTGCATCAAAGATTCTGATGGTCATAGTAAATGAATTGTGTTTTCTTGTGAATGATGCCCCCCTCCTCTCTTGTTTGGTCTCAAACTGGTAGTAAGCACATGCTTGTTCTTCTTTGGTTGGGGCACAGAACACGGCACTTTTGAGGGCAATACCTGGCCTGGGCGAGTTGGGCAAGTTCTTGCTAGGTGCTGCTATTTTTTCCTCTCTTGAACAAAGTTGTGCCATGAAGCTTTTCCTTGCACTGCATCAGAAATAAAAAGTCCTTCTTCATGGTGGTGCTCCTGACTAGGTCATATTACAAGCTGGAAAATTTCCCCTTTTGTCCTGGCAAGTCTGCCTTCAACATATCAGAAGGATCATATTGTTCCAGTTGTTGTGAAGACTGAATTTTTCTCCTGTTAAATTGGGCTCAGTATGATGAGCATAATTCATGATAGCCTAGGGCTTTGTGCATGCAGGTCCAGCTGCAGAGCAAGTGATGTTGCTGGAAAACATTGGTACATCAGTCCTTGTCAGTGACAATCAGGTACCCATGTCTCTACTGAAACTCATATTGATTTTTTCAAATTTTCTGTCCTCTAATGGACAGAAGTGTACCCATCAGGTTTGCACAACAGAGCTGTGTCATTCATGTGTTGAATTAGTTAGTTACCATTGTCTCTAACTGTGATGATGTGAATGTTCTGTGGAGAAGGACAGCTTGCAGATCTACACAGATTAATGGAGGAGGCTGCTGGCATTCTTGACTTGGAGGCACCTGAATTGTATGTGCGACAGAACCCAGTTCCAAATGCGTACACGCTTGCCATAGCCGGCCGCAAACCCTTTGTTGTAATTCACACCAGCCTTGTGGAACTTCTCACCCCAGCAGAGTTGCAGGTCTTTCTTGAACACCCAACAAGGCATCTTTTAAATATAAAAAAAATTCTCAGTCCAAACTCTGCTAAACTTTTGGCTCAAGAGTTGGGAGCAAGTTTGTGTGTACAATCACAAGTGTTTGGACTCTTTTGCAGAACACCCAAAAGCATATGACTCCATCACTATGTAGATCATTGAACCAAGAGACAAGGTTTCCCAAATAGTTGGAAGGCATTCACATGGTTCCATTCTTGGATTTTTTTTCTTTTTCTCTTTCTTTCTTCCAGACTTCATTAAGTAGAATTGCACCTTTGCCACTGAATGCAGATGACCTTAGCACAAGCACATAGTGAACAACAGACATGGCTATTACCAATGCCTGAAGAGATGGCCGAACACACATTCTGTGGGTGTGAAACCTGGACTACCCGATGAAGTAAAGCAAGTTTGTAAATGTGCAGGCAGTCCTTGCCCATGAATTGGGACACCTCAAGTGTGATCATGGCATCTGGCTTACATTTGCCAACATTCTTGCACTTGGAGCATACTCACTCCCTGGTTCGTCTTGTGACATTTGCCTTCTTTCTTTTGTATAGGAGAGCACCGAGACATTTTGCTGATGTCAACTGTCCCATTCCAGTTGTTCATCTTCCTCTGAGAAGTTTTCGGATTTCAGTTTCTGAATTCTGGCTTTGAGTTTGAGCACTTAGCAGCAGCATCATATTGTCAGCCATTATTCAGCAGTCATTTGTATTCATATCTCAGACATAATCCAACTTCCTGAGTTGAAAGTTTCAGCCAAAATTGCTATAGGACTGAGGTCTAGTGTATGGAATGCATATCTTGTGTTTTCTGGAGACTTTGGTGAATGTGGTATGCATGGGCTGAGACATTGTTGAAGTTGGTGTCCATGTATATGGATTAGGTTTGGGAGTCATAATAGCTCGGAATCTTGAGGAACAGCTTATGAGGTGGTTGCGAGCAGCAGAGCTTACATGCGACCGGGCTGCCCTCCTTGTTGCACAGGATCCTAAGGTCTGAATACACACCACCATTTTTGTTTGTCATCCTATATACCCTTTGTTGTCTTGGTGACACTTGTGCAGAATTTGTTGCCACAAGTGTATTACCAGGATACAATGAAGAGTGTTTGATTCGATGACTGAAGGTGTTTGTGGGTGGTGTTGTTCTTGTGTTGGGATCAGATTGTGGTATCGGTGCTGATGAAGCTAGCTGGTGGTTGCCCTTCTCTAGCAAGCCAGCTAAATGTGGAAGCTTTTCTGAAGCAGGCGAGATCATATGACGAAGCTTCTTCCAGCCCCTTGGGTTGGTACCTTAGGTGGGTCCCAAGCACTGCCCGCCCTGGATGTTACAGTTGCATGCATCTTAGTCATTGAAAAGTAATGTAAAAATGTTTATTTATTTATCAGCAGCATGTTTGCAGGTAAAGAGGAAACAAAATGTGTTAGGAGACTTGCAATAAGGGGGTGAATTCTCTAACTGACTTGGCTGCCTGGTGGCTGCTGCAGAAATGCTCAGACCCGACAGCTCTCACATCCCTTACCAGTTTTAAGAGCTCGGGAAATTGATCGATGGGCACAGAGTGCAGAGTACAAGCTCCTCATAGCAAGAGCATCCAAGGCTGCTGATGAGAAAAGGAGCTCACAATCTGCAATCAATGTCAGAAACAGGTCTTTGAGTGCAACCTAAACTTCTCTTTTGTATGTAATACTAGTGCATTGGATCTAGTTTTACATTGTGTTACAGAAAGGAAACTACTGTGAATATGAACATATTATTTTCTGGTGCCAAAGAACAACACCTATTATTTACCATCATGCTCATGATCTGTGATCTATATGATTAAGCTGGATTCTAGCACATGGATTTTACCTCCACAAAATCCAGTAGTACCATATGGTCTTAGCTAGTCTTGATGATATATATATACCTCACCAATTGATCCGGTGGCTACACCACCCAGTTAAACAAACACGCACACACAACCCAGATGGGCCAGAAAGATGATTACCACAAGTGGTGGCAATGGTTTGAAGAATCACTGCATTTTAAGTGCCGCACCTGCTCATTGCTCTTGGGTTAACCTCTTCTTCATGTTGGAGGAACACAAAGTGCAACTAGCTTGCTAGAAGCTTCAATACTGCTACATGGGCTGTTATGATGACAACTGTTGGAGAAATATATGGCTATATGTATAGTATCTCTCTAATATAAATACAATATCATACATCGTTAGTTATCCATGGGACACAACTGAAACAATTCTATAAAAACTCTTGATGATCTTTATAATACATGATTAATTCTACCTTGTAAGTGAGTAGGATCTCTCTCATAAATCTCACATGGTATTAGAGCTTGATGAAGATCCAATACTAATTATTCAAAGATGAGATTGAATTAAAAATTTAAAAATTGTCTAAAGAAAAGTAGAAAGTCAAAACAATGTGTAATCAACCACATTATTTTGAACGAATTGTTGTTGAAATGAATCATGTTTCTTCAATAATACTCAAGTTGATTGATGAACAATTACAGATTGAATTCAAATTGATTAAAACAAGGAAAACAAATTCTTCCTTTTCACATAAGGTTATATATTCCTTCTATAAAAATGGACAATATTACTTATCATGGCACAAAAGATTGATACTAGTCACATCTTTAAATTCAATGGATCTTATTTTAATATATAAAAACACAAACTTACTTTGATTTTCAAGATTAAAACGCTTTGGCCCATAGTGAACAACACCAAACCAAAGCCAATCAATCCCACACAAGTGCAAATTGTTGCTAGTGCACATGGACTATTTGCCACATGAGTAGGCATCATAACTACATGAGAAGAAAGAGATACTTCATCTCTAGCAATAATCAATAATTGTATTGATAATAATGTTGTTTCCCATATTCAATCTTGCAAAACATCACATGATGCATGGATAGAATTAATAAGATTTTTTGAATCATAAGATGTTATGAAGATAATGTATCCAAAGATAAATTGCACGCATTGAAGAGGATAAAAAATGAAAGTGCTATGAAACATGTTTATTCTACAACAAATATTGGAAGCCAATGCATTAGTGCTTGATGATGAAGGTGTGTTTTCTCTAATGAGAAAAATGCTTACAAATTATGGAATATTCATTAGTTCTTTAAGAAGGCCCAACCCAATTTGACATTGTAATTTCTGATAATTGACCTCATACAAGAAAAAATTATTATGAAAAGCCTCAACTTGTTATGGATAACATGTCAACAAAGATATAGGAAAAAGATATCCTAATGATAAAGGAAATTGTAAAAAAAATATTGTATCAAAGGATGATGAGTAAACTTTTGAATTTAGTGGCAAGAAGAAATTAAAATGTTTTTACTATAAGAAACATGGACATAATCAAAGATTGTAAAGCAAGAATAATAGCAAAGGCTTCAAGCAAGAAACAATCAAATATTATTGTGACAAAAGAAGTTCACAAGTTGTATGTTTTAACATTTGCATCAAAAGTTGCCAATGACCCCACATGGTATGTGGATATGGGAGCCACACAACGTGTGTTATGAAAGAAAGTTTATCATGAACTATGGAGCATGTGAAAGCTTGCAAGTTGTGTTCTTGGATGAAAATACAACTCACTAAATAACAAGACGAGGAGGACATGTAGACCTTCCGTGGAACAATGGATTCGTAAGTTCTAAACCACTTTCATTCGAATGTCATGTGTTGTGTTATGCCAAAATCGATGATCCAATCGTATGTTGTATGATCATTAGCACCTAAGGCAATAACAAACATGTGTTCTTAATATTCACAAGCTTGGTTTGCCTTTTCTTTCTCATCACTCTTCTTCTTCAAACAATTCCTCACAAAGTGTCCAAGTTTTTTATAATAAAAACAAAGCTTTTCGTTTGCCTTAGGAGTTTTGTTAAATAATACGACATTTTTCGTACTTTCACTTTCTTTTCTTTTGGAAACCTCATGAAGCAATTGAGCAACGATGAATTGAAGGTCAACATCCTTGGTGGACATGGACTCCAAACTCGTGACTAAGTCATCAAAAGATGGGGGAAGGCTCATGAAAAGTACCATGTACACATTTTCATTTTCAATTTTCACTTCAATGGAACATAATTGATTTGTAAGTGCCTTCACCATGTTGATGAGCGTAAGTAAGTCTTCCCCTTCTTGCATTTTGATGGTGAAAAACCTCCTTCGAAGAAACAACTTATTTCCGATAGTCTTGGTTTCTTGGACACCGCAAAATGTTTCCTAAATGTTTTTGACATTTTCGTATTATTGAATATGTGCAAGTTGTGCATCTGTGAAATGTTCACAAAATAATGCAAATGTCATGGTCACCTTTTTGTTATAATCCATGATTTGATCTCCATCATCGAGAATTGTTGCACTCCCATCAGTAAACTTTCAAAGCCCATGCTTGGAAAACATTGTGCGCATCTTGAGCTCCCAAAGGTGAAAGTTGCCACCATCAAACTTTTCCATGACTTTCAAACACTCCATTTGGAAGGATGACATTTTGTTGAACATAAATGCTAAAACAAACACTTTATGTTATTCTATTCAAATGAAGTGCAAATGGAAAAATTATAAGTTGAAAAACATGCTAATGTTTGAAGACTTCACTTGAAATTCTCCCACTCAATTGCTATATGTTTCAAAACAAAACCTTTACAAAAAACCCTCAAAGACTTGAAAAACTTTTTTGCACAAACTTGAAATTTGACTTGAAACTTGTAAAATTGGAAAAAAATTCTTTTTGACACACTTGAAATTTGAAGCTTTCAACATTTGGAAAAACCTCTTTTGCACACACTTCAAACTTCAACATTGAAACCCTCAACAATTTGAAGAACTTTTTCCACACACTTTCTCAAACTTCAATGTTGAAACCCTCAACAATTCGAAGAACTTTTTCCACACACTTTCTCAAACTTCAACGTTGAAACCCTCAACAATTCAAAGAACTCTTTTCCACACACTTTCTCAAACTTCAACATTGAAACCCTCAACAATTCGAAGAACTCTTTTCCACACACTTTCTCAAACTTCAATGTTGAAACCCTCAACAATTCGAAGAACTTTTTCCACACACTTTCTCAAACTTCAACGTTGAAACCCTCAACAATTCGAAGAACTCTTTTCCACACTTTCTCAAACTTCAACGTTGAAACCTTCAACAATTCGAAGAACTCTTTTCCACACTTTCTCAAACTTCAACATTGAAACCCTCAACAATTCGAAGAACTCTTTTCCACACTCTTTCTCAAACTTCAATGTTGAAACCCTCAACAATTTGAAGAACTCTCTTGCACACACTTTGAACTTAAAACTTGAGACTTAAAAACTTGAAGAACTCTCTTGCATACACTTTGAACTTAAAACTTGAAACTTAAAAACTTGAAGAACACTCTTCCACACTTTAGAACTTAAAACACTTTGAAGAAGTTTCTTCCACACCTCCCACTCACTTGGAAAAGTTACAAGCTCCCTGTATGCCATCACTTAGAAATTAACTCCCACTCACTTTACAAACTAAAAAACCTTCTCTCAAAAGGATTCTCTCTTTTTTTCTATGCAATACAAGTTCAAAACCCTTCACTACTTCTTGTTTTAACACAATGTCCTTTCTCTTGTTTGGTGTGAGCCCATAACCTATCAGAAATAACTTGAAAACAAGCAAGAAATGAAAGATTCAAGGTTCATGAAATGGAACAATTGTATTAATTAACAAGAAGATTACAAATGTTGTATGCCTCAAATGCTACAATCACAAAATTATGGCTTGCAACAATTAACAAGGCTTGAAGTTTCTATGTGCATTAAAAAAACCATGAAAGGAGAGAATGAAAAACTACTCGAAAACATTCCAATATATATTATCTCCCAACCTTAAAGTAGCCACCACTTAACCTTAACTTAATTGTCGCCTAACCATAGCCGCTAGTAAACCCTAATTGCAACTACCACCAAGCCCTGAATAGCTTCCATTTCCAAACCCTAACCATCATTATTCAACCTAACTTACCTATTATAAGGATGTGAATATTATTCATCCTTTTGATGAATGTTTAACACATATTCATCAACATTGGGAATTAGAAACAAATAATATTTCTAACAAAAAAAAAATAATAATAATAAAAGAATTTTGAATACATTTTAATTAATTTTTTAAATTACATTATTTATATCATGTACATGTAATTGATTTTAGGTTGATGTGAAGAACTCTTTGAATGTTTCCCACCCTCACATCCATACATCTGATCTTTTGGACCTTTTTTGTTTAATAACCTATATTATTGCCATTTTTGTCCAATATATGCATTTGAAAAATATAGATAAAAATAAAATGATTTGGTATTTTATAAGTGTAGATGACATCCTAATAAATTTTATCAACTAGTTTGAGAAGCTATCACAAATTATGATGCTTGTTTTGGAATAAGATGGTGGATACATCAAAGCTAAGACATAAATTAAACCAGAGTTTTTTCCAACATTCAATGAGTCATGGGCCTCATAGTTACTCTTTTTTTTAAAAGCCAATTTTCACATCAATTGGTCACCCAAGACACATATAGTAGAACCTATCTAAGTTAATATTGTCGGGACCGGGGGTTCTGTATTAATTTAGACAGGATATTAATAAAGAGAGGTCATTAAATAATTCTCCGTTCGCGCCATTTGTAACATTTGTACAGTAGAACCTGTCTAAATTAATATTGCCTAAATTAATAACATGTGATAATTAATATGTGCCTGTGGAGTTCAATATAAAAAAATTCAAGACCACCTGTGGAGTATCAATTATTAACTTTTGGAGGTTTATTGAAAAATGTATGGGGCCCGACTTGGGACTGGACTGCACATATTAATTATCACAGGTTATTAATTTAGACAGGTTCTACTATATAACTTTCACTTTTAAGTGATTCATGGTTTTCTTTTTTCAAAAGGTGTTGTGATATTCTTCTACTTCAAGATAAGTAGGTTTAAGTAGGTGTTACTATGTTTTTAAAAAAAATTGTTTTCTCAAAATGTCCCAAACATAAGAACAAAAAAATTACATTCTAAATAATGTTATATTTTCCAATTACAAACAATAAAAATTAAAGTAAGCCCTTCGTCTAATTTATACGAGATCCATATTTTGCATTTCATGGGTTTAATATTGTCACTAAGAGGCCATACTCAAGAAGGGGAAGGTACCAAAATAGGTACTTTTCACATATTAAAAGGCCTTGCTTAAGAAGGGGAAGGTACCAAAGTAGGTCCTTTTGCAGTTTCTAAGAGGCTTGATTTTAGAAAGGGGAAGGTACCATAGATTTGGGTACCTTGCGCTTGAGGACCACAAGAAGGAAACCAAGGTTGAAGCACTTGTATTCTTCTTGAGCTTTGGGGTCGGAAAGGACGGAAGTGGCGTGAGCTGCAATGCGTCGTTGGTGGCGAATAAAAAATTCATTGGTGGCTTGTAGGCCCATGTGTGCCTCCATGATTGGCCCCACCATCGCCCTCGCCCATGCAGAGTAAAACTTAGCGAAGGATTGGGGGAATTGCAACATGTGCATGAGTTCGTCTTTGGGGCATAGACTTTCGTCATGACACGATTGCAGATACTGGATATCGAAGGCACCACACTTGATGATTGATGTTTTCACCTCCTCCTTTGAGCGATAATACGCGGGGATGTTAAATGTGTCTCTTGTGTCAGTCGTGATCACTCCCTGTGCTTGCAAACAACCATGATCCAAAAATATGCAAAGGTTTAAAATGTCAATTAATATGTCACCTTGAGCTAAACAATGGAATTCAAGTTTAAAGCTTAAATCAAAATGATTGCACTTTGTCTTCTAGACCACTGATGACGGCTTTCTATTTCTAGGTTTGGACATCACAAAATTGGTTCATCAAAGATAAAAATATTGTGTTCATTATGACATACGTCAGCAATGAGATCATTCCAAGCGTTTTCGTAGTCAGGACCAGGTGCAAAGTCTGGGTCACATTGGTTTGTAGGGTTGGTTGCATC